>OFQU01000110.1_pt1 | contig 17355 bp, 14 predicted proteins | sample 1542981 | NCBI WGS metagenome assembly OFQU01 (sample SAMN07774233, study PRJEB24372) | wastewater metagenome | isolation source: Exp Tend CN 90WW | collected 2016-02
CGAGGATCGCTTCCTCGTCGGGCTCATACTCGACCACGGCTTCCGCCGGTGCGTTGGGTTTTGCCTCTGCGCCGGGGATGGTCGAGAGCGGCACGGGAACGATCTGGATGCCGGTCGGCACCTGGACCAGCGCCGAGACGAACTTGGCGTAGAACAGATGCGCGACGTCGAACTGACCCTCGCCGAAGCGCTTGATCAGGTCTTCGGAGATCGCCTGCGCGTCGCTGAACGCGAGCTTCTTGATCCCGCCCATCTCGTGATCGGCGAGAATGTCGTTCGGGAAGAAACGCTTGATCACGCGCCCCTTCTTGCCGGCGACATAGAACTTCACGGTCTTGCCGGCCGCGATCAACTCCTCGGCCTTGCGGCGTGCCGCGCGGACGATGTTGGTGTTGAACGCACCCGCCAGACCACGCTCCGACGTCGCGATGACGATCAGATGGACCTGGTCCCTGCCGGTCCCGGCCAGCAGCGGCGATGCGCCCGGCGCGATACCGACTCGCCCCGCAAGGCTCGCCATCACCGCTTCGAGCCGCTCGGCATAGGGCCGGCCGGCGACCGCCGCGTCCTGCGCCCGGCGCAGCTTGGCGGAGGCGACCATCTGCATGGCCTTCGTGATCTTCTGCGTGGCTTTCACGCTTCCGATCCGATTGCGCATTTCCTTGAGGCTGGCCATCCGGCGCTTACTCTCTCAGCTTACCAGACGGGTTCAGGCGAAGGTCTTGACGAAGGCGGCCAGGATGTCCTTGAGCTCGGCTTCGATATCCGAGGTCAGGTCCTTCTTGGTGCGGATGCCTTCCAGCAGGCTGGCGTGGTTCGCATGGATGCGGGCCAGCAGTTCCTTCTCGAACCGGCCGACGTCGCTCACGGCGATGCCGTCGATATAGCCGCGCGTGCCGGCGTAGACCGAGACGACCTGTTCTTCCATCGCCAGCGGCGAGTATTGCGGCTGCTTCAGCAGCTCGGTCAGGCGGGCGCCGCGGGCCAGCAGCTTCTGGGTCGAGGCGTCCAGGTCCGAGCCGAACTTGGCGAAGGCGGCCATTTCCCGGTACTGGGCCAGCTCGCCCTTGATGGTGCCGGCGACCTTCTTCATCGCCTTGGTCTGGGCCGAGGAGCCGACGCGCGACACCGAGATGCCGACGTTCACGGCCGGGCGGATGCCCTGGTAGAACAGGTCGGATTCCAGGAAGATCTGGCCGTCGGTGATGGAGATGACGTTGGTCGGGATATAGGCCGAAACGTCGTTGGCCTGGGTCTCGATCAGCGGCAGGGCGGTCAGCGAGCCCGAACCGTAGTCCTCGTTCAGCTTGGCCGAACGTTCCAGCAGGCGGCTGTGCAGGTAGAAGACGTCGCCCGGATAGGCTTCACGGCCCGGCGGACGGCGCAGCAGCAGCGACATCTGGCGATAGGCGACCGCCTGCTTCGACAGATCGTCGAACACGATCAGCGCGTGCATGCCGTTGTCGCGGAAATATTCGCCCATCGCAGCGCCGGTGTAGGGCGCGAGGAACTGCATCGGCGCGGGCTCCGACGCGGTCGCGGCGACGACGATGGAATATTCCATCGCGCCATTCTCTTCGAGCGTCTTGACGAGCTGCGCCACCGTCGAGCGCTTCTGGCCGACCGCGACATAGACGCAGTACAGCTTCTTCTTTTCGTCGGTGCCGGCGTTGACGCCCTTCTGGTTGATGAAGGCGTCGATCGCGACGGCGGACTTGCCGGTCTGACGGTCGCCGATGATCAGTTCGCGCTGGCCACGGCCGACGGGAACGAGCGCGTCGATCGCCTTCAGGCCCGACTGCATCGGCTCGCTGACCGACTGGCGCGGGATGATGCCCGGCGCCTTCACCTCGACGCGGCTGCGCTGGTCGGCGACGATCGGGCCCTTGCCGTCGATCGGGTTGCCGAGGCCGTCGACCACGCGGCCGAGCAGGCCCTTGCCGACGGGCACGTCGACGATGGTGCCGGTGCGCTTGACGGTATCGCCTTCGCGGATTTCGGCGTCCGAACCGAAGATCACGACGCCGACGTTGTCGGCTTCGAGGTTCAGCGCCATGCCCTGCACGCCATTGGCGAATTCGACCATCTCGCCCGCCTGGACGTTGTCGAGGCCGTAGATGCGCGCGATGCCGTCGCCGACGCTGAGCACCTGGCCGGTCTCGCTGACCTGGGCCTGGTCACCGAAGTTGCTGATCTGGTCCTTGATGACCTTCGAGATTTCTGCGGCGCGGATATCCATTTGCGTTAGCCCTTCATCGCGTGCGCGAGAGTGTTGAGACGGGTGCGGATCGACGAATCGATCATCTGGGAACCGATACGGACGACCAGGCCGCCGAGCAGTTCGGGGTCGACCGACAGGTCGACGGAAACGTCGCGGCCGACGCGGGTGCGCAGCTGCTGCTTGAGTTCGCCGACCTGTTCCTCGGTCAGCGGATGCGCGCTGGTGACCTCGGCCGACACTTCGCCGCGATGGCGGCTGGCGAGCGCGCGGAAGGCGCGGATGATCTGCGGCAGCGCGGCGAGGCGACGGTTTTCGGCGAGGACGCCGAGGAAGTTCTTTGTCGTCGCATCGAGGCCCATCGCGTCGGCGGCGGCGAGCACCGCCTTCACCGCGGCGCCGCGGGCAACCAGCGGGCTGGTGGTGAGCTTGGCGAAGTCGTCGCTGTCGCGCAGCGCGTCGCGGACCGCCACGAGGCTCGCCTCGACGGTGTCGATGCTCTTCGAATCGCGGGCGAGTTCGAACAGCGCGATCGCATAGCGTCCGCCCAGGCTCGCCTGGATACCGCCGCCCAAATTACCGCTGGATGTCTCCACGGAATCGAAGTCCTCGTGCCGAAATGTTGGCCCATGGGGAAGAGGGCGCGCGAGTTCGCGCACCACTTATGGGTGGCGGGCGGCTAGCATGGGGGGCGAACAAGCGCAAGTAGACGCGCAGCTTCTGTTCAGGAACGGGGCCGTAACGGTGGCAACAGGGCAAAACGGGAGGCGGATGATGCGGTGGGCGGCGATCGTATTGGCGGGACTGGCGATCACGGGCACGGCGCGGGCCGAGGTGCTGCACGTGGCCGGCGTGTTCGGCGCCAATGCGCGCGCGGCGAGCCTGCTGCCGACGATCGGGATCGGGCCGTTCGACGGCGCTTATGGCGGTACGCTGGCCGATGCGATCGAGCGGCGGCTGAGCAAGCTGGGCGCGGACGGCGTGCCGCATGCGGTGCTGGTGCCCGCGGGCCTGCGCCCCGACGGGCTGCTGTCCGGCCATACCGGCGTCGAGGTGGCGAGCAACGATTACACCGAAAGCCGCGAGCGCTGCGTCGAGAAGAACAAGGATGGTAAATGCGTCGCCAAGCAGCGCTATCAGGTGCGCTGCACCAATCGCACGATCGACATCCGTGCCGATCTGGTGCTGCGCGAGGCGCGGAGCGGCGAGAAGCCGTACGACACCACCAAGACGCGGCATGACTTTTCGAGCTGGTGCGAGGACAGCGGCATCGCGACCGATGTCGGCTTCACCGTCCGCAGCATGGCCGATTCGATCGCGCAGGAGGTGCGGCTGGACCTCGCCCCGCATGCCGAAGACTATAAGGTGCGCGTCCGCGAGGAGCGCGACGGCCTGCCGCCCGACATCGCGAAACAATTCAAGGCCGCAGTCCATCTGACCAAGAGCGACGAACACGCGGCGTGCGACGCCTTTGCCGCGATCGACAAGGCGGTGCCCGATCAGGGATCGACGACGTTCAACCTGGCTTTGTGTGCCGAAGCCGCGGGCCGCTATGCCGAAGCGGCGGATCGCTATACGCGGGCGCGGCTGTTCGCGCCGGATGCGGGCAGCGCGGTGAGCAAGGGGCTGGAGCGCGTGGCGAGCCTGGCCGCCGGGCGCGACGATGTCGCGATCATGCGCGCACGGCCGCCGGTGCGCGGCACCGGGTTTTGATCGCAAGCCGCGGGATGAGCGGCGCCCGCCCGCGCGCTATGACGGGGGCATGAGCGAGATCGATCAGGATGCAGCCTGGGCCGCCTTCGTGGCGCGGGACCGGACACAGGACGGCGCGTTCGTCGTCGCGGTCACGAGCACGGGCATCTATTGCCGGCCGAGTTGCCCGGCGCGGCGCCCGGCACGGGCGAACGTGCTCTTTCTGGCGGATGGTGCGGCGGCGCGGGCGGCGGGCTATCGGGCGTGCCGGCGCTGCCTGCCCGATGGTGTAGCGCGCGACACGCAGGCCGTGGCCGACGCCTGCGCGGCGATCGCGGCCGCGGAAGGGCCGGTGACGCTGGCGGAGCTGGCCGGCGTGGTGGGCTATGCGCCGCATCATTTCCAGCGGGTTTTCACACGAGCGACTGGGGTCAGCCCCGCCGCGTACGGCCGGGCGGTGCGCGCCGAGCGGGCGGCGGCGTCGCTGGATGCGGGCGCGGGCGTGACCGAGGCGATCCACGCCGCGGGCTATGGCGCGGCGAGTCGTTTCTATGCCGACGGCGCCGCGCGGCTGGGCATGGCGCCGCGTGCGCGGGCGAGGGGCGCGGCGGGGCTGACGATCCGCTGGACCGTGGTGGCGACCAGCCTGGGGCCGTTGCTGGTCGCGGCGACGGACATGGGCCTGTGCCGGATCGCGTTCGACGAGGATGCGGGCGCGCTGACGGCGCATTTCCCGCAGGCGACGATCGTACCGGGCGATGCCGCGCTGGCGACGCTGGCGGCGGAGGTGGTGGCACTGGTCGAGGCGCCGGGACGCGACGCGGGCCTGCCGGTGGATGTGCGGGGCACGGCGTTTCAGGAGGCGGTGTGGCAGGCGCTGCGCACCATCCCGGCGGGCGAAACGCGCAGCTATGCCGAGCTGGCGGCGGCGGCCGGACGGCCGGGAGCGACGCGCGCGGCGGGGACAGCCTGCGGGCGCAACCCGCTGGCGGTGCTGGTGCCGTGCCACCGGGTGACGCGCGGCGACGGCGCGATGGGCGGTTATGCCTGGGGGGTGGAGCGCAAGCGTGCGCTGCTGGCGCGCGAGCGGGGGTAGCGGTGCGTGATGCCGTTTGGGTGGTGCATGCGAGTGCGGCGCGCGGTTTGGGGCTGATCGGGTGACGCCATCGAGGACGGTGGATAGGAGTGTCTGTGGTTGCGAGGCGCTGCCCTGACCTCCCCCTCCGTCATGCCTGCGGCTTGCCACCTCCCCCTGGCGGGGGAGGACTTAGTCTACGTGATCGGTTGGGGCCCCGCGCTAGTCCAGCGTCACATCGTCCTTCTTGCCACCGGCCGCGGCGAGCGCGGCGGGGCCGGTCTTGCCGGCATCGATCTGGGCGAGCAGGCGGGCGGCGGGATTGTCGACCGGCGCATGCGGGGAATAGGCGAGCGTTCGGAGCGCAAGGCGCGCGTCGTCGGTCTTGCCGTCGAGGAGCGACTGGACGCCGTAGGCGAAGGTCAACGCCTCATCTTGCGGCACGAGCATATGCGCCTGTGCCAGCGCAGCCTTGGCGTTCGCGGTCGGCACGTCGTGCGCCATGCCGAAGCTGGAATAATAGAGCATGAGGGCATAAGCGTCGTTGTTGTCGAGCTTGTTGGCTTTCAGCAGCCACGAGCGCGCCTCTTTCCACACGGCCGGATCCTTGGCGTGCGCGGCGCTGGCGCGGCGGAGGTGGACCTGCGCCTTGTAGACCAAAGCCTGCGACGATTTTGGGTCGAGTGCGAGCGCGCGATCCGCCGCCGCCTCGGCAACGTCGTTGCGCCCCGCATCCAGCGCCATTTCCGCAAACCAGCCCTGGACAACGGGATCGTCGGCATATTTCGCGGCGATCGGCGTGGCTTCGGCGAGGATCGGCTGCGCCGTTTCGCGGTTGACGCCCCGATCGGACCGCATGCGCAGCGCGATCATCGCCTTTTCGCCCGGCCGTAGCGGTCTGAGGCTCACCTCGGGCTTGGGCAGCCGATCGTTGGACAGTTTGTATGCAGGGAAGTTCGAACCGCTGAGGCGCTTGTTCATCTCCTTATTCAGCGCCTTGAGATCGCCGAAGGCCTTGGTCGCCGCCTCGCTGCTCGGCATGCCCTGATTGAACAGGGTGAGGTAGGTGGCAAATTGCGCCGCACGCGTCCGGTCGAGCGCGAGGACGTGCGTGAGCAGCCACCCGCGCGCATACAGCTCGCTCGTTTCCGAATCCGACAATTTGCGGCGATCGGTGGCGAACAGCTTTTCCGCCGACATGCCCTGCCCTTCCAGCAGCGTATAGGCACGATGCTGCGCCGGCGCCCCGATCCAGAAGACGTCCTTGTCGAACCGCGTCGTCGACATGAACTCCGCGAACCCTTCCGAATACCAGCGCGGCACCGCAAGCTCGGAATGCCCGAGCAGCGCGTGATGCGCATATTCGTGGAACAGGACGATCTGCGGATCGAGCCCGCCCTCCGAGCGATCGCTGCGGCCGGGGGTGAAGGCGACCGTTCCGCTGGCGCGGCCATCATAAAAGCCCGCGATGTTCTTGCCGCCGGCGCCGAACAGCCGCTGGACCGCCGAATCGTTGACGACGACGTAGACGGTCAGCTTGTTCGAGGTATCGAGGTCGGTGTCGGGCAAGCCGCGCACCAGGCGGATCGCCGCATCGAACCGTTCCAGCTGTTCGGCCTGCTTGCGCACGGCATCCGCGCTGTCGTTGGCGTAGACGACGACGTGGCGACCGGTCGCCTCATACCATTCGGCCTGCGCGGGCGCAGCGAGCGTGGCCGCTCCGATCGCCGCCATCATCACGCCCCGTATCGCGAATCGCATCCCCGCCCCCCTTCGGTCCGATATGGGCAGCGTAACGCGGCTCGTGCGAGGTGCCAGCGGTGATTTGCGTGCGGCGTGGCGGTTTGGCCCGCCGGACGCCGCAACCCTCAGCCTGCGCGGCGGCAGGTGTAGACGAGCTTTTCGTTGGGGAGCGGGGGCAGCGCGGCGCGCTGGGCGGATTGCTGCTGGACCAGGCGTTCGGTGGCGACCGGATCGACGGTGCAGCGCTGGCCGACGGTCTTCGCGCTCAGGCTGCGCAACGCCTGCATCGCCTGCGCGCCGAGCATGTAGCGCGTGACCGTCAGGCGGCGGGTGACGGGATCGAAGACGCGCGACGACACCGTCTGTTCGTCGTCGGGGACGGTGAGGCGCTGCCACGCGTCGCCGGTGGCGAGATATTGGGTGCGACCGTCGGCGCAGCCGCTCTTGCCCCAGTCGAGTGTCACGTCGTCGGTCGACGAGACGGTGACGCGGCTGGCGTCGGCCTGCAACGTGCAGACGAGCTTGCCGAGCGGTGCGTTGGGCACCGCCTGGCGCGCGGCAACGGGGACGGGCGGCAGATCGGCGCGCGCCGAGGGGCGCAGGATGAAGGTCGCGATGCCCGCCGCCATCGTCACGGCCCCGATCCCCGCGGCCCAGAGCGCGGCGCGGCGGCGGCCCTTCGCATCGAGCAGGCCGGCGCCGCCCAGCCCCATTGCGCCGAAGACCAGCAACAGGCCGGCGATCCCCATGACATTCTCGCGCCGCGCCTGTGCCGCCTCGCGCGCGGTGGCCAGCGCTTCCTCGCGGCCCATGGCGGCGCGGGTCGCCGCGTCGCGGGCGGTGGTGAGCGCGTCGGCGCGGGCGCGGGCGTCGGCCTCGCTATCCTGCCGCAGCCGTTCCTCGATCGAGGTGCAGGGCGCGCCGGTGGTGGCGAAAGGCTGTTTGGCAGTGCGCAGGAAGACGGCGAGTTCGGTGTCGGCGATGGCGAAGCCGAACGAGCTGTCGCCCTCTTCGCCGCGCGTGATCGCCGAGTTGATGCCGATCACCCGGCCGCAGCGATCGAGCAGCGGCCCGCCCGAATTGCCGCGCGCGATGCTGGCGGTGTGGAGCAGCACTTCGGTGCCGGTGAGATTGCGCCGGCCGGAGAACACACCCTCCGACCGCACCGGCGAGGTGGGACGGATATAATCGGCGGCGGATTTCGCCGTCGCGAGGTCGACGTTGCCCGGATAGCCCAACGCGACAACCGCATCGCCTTCGCCGATCGGCCCGGTGTAGAGCGTCGCGGGCGGCAGGCTGGCGCCGGTGAATTCGATCAGCGCGAGGTCGGCGCGCGCGTCATAGGCGATGACGCGGCCCTGGTAGCTCTTGTCGCCTTCGGACGGCACGACGCCGACGACGACATTGTCGGGATAGCGTTCGGCGAGATCGACGACATGCGCATTGGTGACGACGCGATTGGGCGCCACCGCGACGCCGCTGCCATGGCCGAAGCCGACCACCTGCCCGTCGACCACCGCGATGGTGACGACGCGCACCACGCCGCGCGCGGTGGCGCCGATATCGTCGGCGCGCGCCGGCTGGGTCCAGCCGAGGAGCAGCAGCAGGGCGAGGAACAGGCGGCGCATGCCCCGGTCTCGAAGGCGAGCCGCGCCACGCTGTCAAGCCTTGTACGGGCGGACGGGATGGATCGGGCGGGATGAGGGGTGTGTTCGCTCAGAGGCGCGGAGACCGCAGAGGTGTCGCGCCCGCTAAAAGCGCGGCCCATCCCGAACACGCGCCGAAGGAGGCGCGCGTGGGCGCGCGATGGACACGTCAGCGCCTCTGCGCGACCACAGCCTTCAGCCTTTGCGATGTCTTCCCGGCACGCCGGCCCGCGGCGCATCGTGGTTAGGAAAATGTCAAACCTTGCCCCCTACCCCTCTCGGCAGGACCATATTGGAATTGGGTATGAGCGCGTTCGGGCGTCGGAACGGAATGGGTGGCGGACAGCCGGCGAGGCCGGCGTTCGGCGTCGCGCGCCCGATGCAGAGCAGCGGCGTGGCGCCACGGCCGGCGGAAGACACGCCGCCGGGCAGCCAGTTCCCGCCGATCGAATCGGCTTTGCTCGCGCCCGAGGACCCGCTCGCCCCCGCGCCGCCCGCCGGCACCGTCGATGCGATGGCGCGGCTGACCGAGCGGCAGAATGCCAGCGGCGATGCCGGCAGCAGCCGCAACGAGGGCTTCGAAGCCTCGATCCACAAGATCAAGGAGCAGGTGCTACCGCGCCTGCTGGAACGCGTCGATCCGGAAGCCGCGGCGACGCTGAGCAAGGACGAGCTCGCCGAGGAATTTCGCCCGATCATCGGCGAAGTGCTCGCCGAGCTGAAGCTGACGCTGAACCGCCGCGAACAGTTCGCGCTGGAAAAGGTGCTGGTCGACGAGCTGCTCGGGCTGGGGCCGCTCGAGGAGCTGCTCGCCGATGCCGCCGTCACCGACATCATGGTCAACGGCCCCGACCAGACCTATGTCGAGCGCAAGGGCAAGCTGGAGTTGGCGCAGATCCAGTTCCGCGACGAGGAGCATCTGTTCCAGATCGCGCAGCGCATCGTCAATTCGGTCGGCCGCCGCGTCGACCAGACGACGCCGCTCGCCGACGCGCGCCTGAAGGACGGCAGCCGCGTCAACGTGATCGTCCCGCCGCTGTCGCTGCGCGGCACCGCCATCTCGATCCGTAAATTCTCCGCCAAGCCGATCACGCTCGACATGATGGCGGGCTTCGGCAGCATGAGCCCGAAGATGGCGACCGCGCTGAAGATCGCGGGCGCCAGCCGGTTCAACGTCGTCATTTCGGGCGGCACCGGTTCGGGCAAGACGACGATGCTCAACGCGCTGTCGAAGATGATCGACCCGGGCGAGCGCGTGCTGACGATCGAAGACGCGGCCGAATTGCGGCTGCAGCAGCCGCACTGGCTCCCGCTCGAAACGCGGCCCGCCAACCTGGAGGGTCAGGGCGAGATCAGCATCCGCGACCTGGTGAAGAACGCGCTGCGTATGCGCCCGGATCGCATCATCCTGGGCGAAATCCGCGGGTCCGAGTGTTTCGACATGCTCGCCGCGATGAACACCGGCCACGATGGGTCGATGTGTACGCTCCACTCCAACTCCCCGCGCGAGGCGCTGGCGCGTATGGAGAACATGGTGATGATGTCGGACATCAAGGTGCCCAAGGAGGCGATCAGCCGCCAGATCGCCGACAGCGTCGACATGATCATCCAGGTCAAGCGCCTGCGCGACGGCAGCCGCCGCGTCACCAACGTCACCGAAGTGATCGGCATGGAAGGGCCGGTGATCGTGACGCAGGAATTGTTCAAGTTCGAATATCTGGACGAAAGCGCCGACGGCAAGATCATCGGCGAATATCGCTCGATGGGCCTGCGCCCCTACACGCTCGACAAGGCGAAGCAGTTCGGCTTCGACCAGGCGTTCCTCGAAGCCTGTCTGTAAGGCGGAGGCCGGGCGGATGACCGCGGCGATCCACGCGCGTGACATGGCGGCGACGCGGGATGCGGCGCTGCGCGGACCGGGCCTGTACGACGCGGTCAAGCGCGTCGTCATGGCGCGGCCGCTCGCCTGGCTGATGCTGCTCGGCGCAATGTTGCGCGTCTGGGCGGCGCTGACCCCCGGCTTTCATCACCCCGACGCGATCTATCAATATCTGGAGCCCGCGCATCGCCTGCTAACCGGCGAGGGCGTCATCACCTGGGAATGGCGCACGGGCATCCGCAGCTGGATGCTGCCCGCCTTGCTCGCCATCCCGCTGGGGATCGGCGAGGCGATCGATCCCAACGGCCTGCTGCCGATGATCCTGCCCCGCTTTGCCACCGCGGCGGCGTCGCTCGGCATCATCTGGGCGGCGTGGGATATCGGGCGACGGCATAGCGCGACCACCGGGGTGCTCGCCGGCGTCGTCGCGGCGACCTGGTTCGAGATCGTCTTCTTCGCCGCCGAAACGCTGGCGGAGCCGATCGCGGTCGCGGCCTTCCTGCCCGCCGCCGCGCTGCTGACCGCAAGGCATGCCGGGCCGCGCCGCATCGCCGCGGCAGGCGCCTTGTTCGCCTTCGCCGCGCTCGCCCGGCCGCATTACGCTCCCGCTGCGGCGGTGCTGGTGCTGGTGGAATGGCGGCGCGACCTGTTCGACGGCAAGCGCTGGGCAATGTTGCTCGCAGGAGCGCTCGCGGTCGCCGCCGCCAGCGCGATCGTCGACGCCGCGCGCGGGCTGGTGCCGTTCGCCTGGATCCTGGGCAATTTCGAACAGAATATCGTCCACAACGTCTCCGCGCGCTACGGCACCTTCCCGGCGCTGTCCTATGTCGCGTGGTTCATGGAAGTGTGGTCGTGGTGGATGGTGCCGGCGGTGGTCGGCATCCTGTACGGCTGGCGACAGGCGCCCGGGCTGCTCGCCGCGGCGGCGGTGACGTTGGTGATCCACAGCCTGATCCCGCACAAGGAATATCGGTTCATCTTCCTCGCCTTTACCGTGCTGGTGATCCTGGCCGCGCTGGGCTGGGGCGAAATCATCGCACTCGCCCGTGCGCGGCTGTCGCAGGGGCAGGCGCGCGCGGTGACGGTCGGCGTCTTCGCGGCTTTTACGCTCGCCTCGATCGGCCTGGCGCAGGGCAAGCTCGCGCTCAACCAGCTGTCGCCTAACGCGGACGGCTGGCGGACCTTCGCTTATCTGCGCGCCGATCCGGCCGTGTGTGGCGTTGCGCTGGTCAAGCCCGCCAGCTTCGCCATGCTGCCAGGCGCGGTCGCACTGCGCCGGGGCACGCCGATCAGCATGTTCTGGACGGGCGATTCCGCCGATCCCGCCGACCGCCCCATGGCGAATGCGCTGGCGCATCAGGCGGGGTTCAATCGCATCGTCACCGCGACCCAGGGCACGCTACGTGTCCCCGCCGGCTGGCGCGTCGACCATTGCGAGCAAAGCTGGAACATCCGGATGTGCGTGCTGGCGCGCAGCGGCGGCTGCACGGGGGCAAGCGAATCCCCCTTCCTCATCAACCGCGCGATGGCCCGCACGGGTTTATAGGTCGGTTCGGGCGCGCTAGGGTGCGCCCGATGCGCGTCCTCCTACCGTTCGCCCTGCTGCTGCTCGCCGCGGCACCCCCGCCTGCGGGACGCGAGGGCGTCGCGACGCTGGCCGCGGATACCGATGCGCGCTGGGTGCCGTTTGACCTGACGCCGGGCAACCAGATCCGCTTCACGCTGACGCTGGACGGGGCGCCGTTGACCGCGATCCTCGATACGGGGGTGAGCTATTCGGTGCTTGCGCGTGCCGCCGCCGATCCTGCGCGCGTGCAGAGCGACGGGCAGGCGACCGCGATCGGCGGGGCCGGCAGCGGCGCGGTCGCGGTCGGGTGGCAGCCGACGCGGACGCTGACGATCGGCGGGCTGACGCGCACCGGCGGCGGCGTCACCGTCGCCGACCTGCCGGCGCTGGCGACGGGCAGCGCCAAAGCGGTCGACATGCTGATCGGGCGCGACGCGATCGGCGGGCAGGCACTCGACATCGATTATGCCAACCACCGGTTCCGCCTGCTGCCGTCGGGGCGGTTGCCGTTCGTCGGCGCGCTGGCGCCGCTGACGATCTCACCCGCGCGCCATGTCTACGAAAGCCAGGTCAGGATCGGGCGCCGCACGCTGTCGCCGGTGATCGTCGATACCGGCGACGGATCGGCGCTGACGCTGTCGGAGAGCGCGGCGAAGCGCGCGGGCTTGACGCGGCTGCCGAGCACCACCACCGTCTCGTTCGGTCTTGCCGGGGAAACGGTGAGCACGCTGACGATCGTGCCGACGATCACGATCGGCGAACAGGCGATCCGCAGCGTCGAGACGCGGATCGAGCCCGCGAACGGCTTTTCGGAGACGATCGGCGTCGCCGGGCGGATCGGATCGGGGCTGCTGCAGAATTATCGCGTGCTGCTCGATCCCGCCGCGGGGCGCATGGTGCTGAAATCCGGGCCGGACGCGAACCGGCCGCCGCTGCGATCGACTAGCGGGCTGCTCGTCGGGCTGGAGCGCGACCGACTGAAGGTGCTGCACGTCATGCGCGGCGGCCCCGCGGCGACGGCGGCGTGGCAGGTCGGCGACCTGATCTGCCGGATCGACGGCCAGCCGATCGGGGCGGACTATCCGACGAGCGCGCTCGCCAAATGGTCGATCGGTACGCCGGGCACGATCGTGCGGCTGGGCCTGTGCGACGGCACCGTCCGGTCGCTGACGCTGAAGCGCTTCTATTAGAACCCACCGCCGTTCGATGCGGTGCGCGAAGTCCTCCCCCGCAAGGGGGAGGACTATCGACCCGCGTGAAACGCCGATAACCACCTCGATAGAGATGGCCGGCAAAGCGCGACGGCGAGAGTGGATTGCAAGCGCGCCATCCGCGCTCACTTCACCGGTTGGTGGCCGCTGAACGTCACGTTGGTTTTCAGTTCGCCCGATTTGCCCATCATCGATCCCGTCATCGCCATCGCGAAGGATTCGGGGACGATGCCGATGCCCGGCGCGGCGACATAGCGGCTGTTGCTGTCGATCCGCTTGACCGAGGCGACCAGCATCATGCGGAACCCCTTGGTCGAGGTGAAGCGCACGCGTTCGACGAAGGGGGTCGCGCTTTTGGTGTTGACCAGCACGTCGGCCGCGGTGTCGGCGGAGGCGTCGTGGTTGCCGATCTTGAGCTCGCCTGCGGGCAGGCGGTCGAAGTGATAGGCGGCATAGCCCGCAGGCGCCTCGACCCGGCGGGCGGGCGTGCCGAACCAGTCGGCAAGATCGCCGTAGGAGCCGGGTTTCTTCTTGCCCTCGCGCGCCTTGGCGATGTCCTTGGCGGTGGGGGCCTTGCCGTCGACGCTGATCAGCGTCCAGCGCTCGGCGGCGGGGCGGCGGGGGTCGTAGCGTTCGACGATGGTGCGCCGGGCCTGCCCGGTCGTCTCGACGACGATCGTCTGCTGGAAGGCAAAGGCGGTGGCGCGCGCCGCCTGCATGCCCGCGAGCAGTCGCGATTGCAGTTCGTCGGCATGGGCGGGCACAGCGAACAGGACGGCCGCCGCGGCGGTCGGGATCAGCAGATGGCGCACGGATGTCGTTCCCCGGAAGACGGCGGGGAGATAGGCCCGCGATGGCCGCAAGCGTAAGCCATTGAAGGCAGGACGCAACGGGATTTTGCGGAGGTGCGCTTCACCCCCTTGGCCGTTCGTTCTGAGCCTGTCGAAGGACGGGTCGCCACACGCGCGGCGCGGCGGTGGACGCCTGCCCTTCGACAGGCTCAGGGCGAACGGGGGATGGCGCGACAGACTGGCCGCCCGGCCCGCCCCTCAGCGCGTATGCAGCCCGACGCTGACCAGCAGGATCGTCGCGAGCAGCGCCGCCATCTGCACCGTACGCCAATCGACGAAGCCGACGCGATCGGGATCGTGGCGCAAGCGGCGGCGCCGGTCGGCGAATGCCGCGACGAGGGCGACGCACAGGCTGGCGCCCGCGCTCCAGAACATCACCGGCACGGGCGCGCGTCGTCAGCCGAGCTTTTCGACCTTGTCCTGCAACCGCGTCAGCTCCGCCTTCAGCGCGGCGATCTCGTCATCCTTGCTGGCGGGCGCGGCAGGCGCAGGCGCGGCGGCGGGCGCCATCGTCGGCGCGACGCCGAATGCCTGGGTCGCAGCTTCGAACATCTGCATGTTGCGCTTGGCGATTTCGGCGAAGGGCGAATGGGCGAACGCGCCCTCGACCGCCGACTTGAACTGTTCCTGGTTGCGGCGGAAGCTGTCCATCGACGCCTCCAGATAGCCGGGCACCATCGACTGCATCGAATCGCCGTACATGGCGATCAGCTGGCGCAGGAAGCTGACGGGCAGCATCGTCTGCCCACGGCTTTCCTCTTCCATGATGATCTGGGTCAGCACGTTGTGCGTGATATCGTCGTCGGTCTTGGCATCGACGACCTTGAAGTCGCGGCCTTCGCGGGTCATCGTCGCGAGATGATCGAGCGTGATGTAGGACGAAGTCTCGGTATTGTAGAGCCGCCGGTTGGCGTATTTCTTGATGATGACGACGCCGTCGCCCGGCTGTTGCTTCTTCATACGCGTCCCCTGCCCGTTCCGGTGTTATGCCCGTGATCGAACCGCATGCTACGCCTCAATTTTCCGCACCGCAACACGGTCCGCGGCCGTTGCCCCTGTTCCTCGACATGCTGCGCAGCGAAACCGCAGCATATCCCGAGCGGATGGCCGCCGCGCTCGCCGGGCTGACCGCCTATCAGCAGGCGCCCCGCCCCCCTGCCCCGCCGCCGATGCCAGCGCTGGCCACCGCGGGACGGGCGGCGTTGCGTTATTATGGCGGGCGCGGGCGGATGGTGGTGTGCGTGCCGTCGCTGATCAATCCGCCCGCGATCCTCGATCTGGGCGCGGTATCGCTGGTGCGCTGGCTGGCGGCACAGGGCTTTCGCGTCGCGCTGGTCGACTGGGGCGCGCCGACGCCGGCGGACCGGAACATGGACATGACCGGCCATGTCGAATCGCTGCTGCTGCCGCTGATCGAGCAGCTCGATGCGCCGCCGGTGCTGGTCGGTTATTGCCTGGGCGGCACGATGGCGACCGCGGCGGCGGCGGGTACGAGCGTGGCGGGCCTCGCCACGATCGCGGCGCCGTGGCGGTTCGATGGCTATGGCGCGGCGCGGGGTGGGATGCGCGACCTGTGGCAGGCGGCGCTGCCGACCGCGGAGGCGCTGGGCGTGCTGCCGATGGAGGTGCTGCAGGCGGGATTCTGGCGGCTCGACCCGGCCCGCACGATCACGAAGTATGAGGCGTTCGGGCGGATGGCGCCCGACAGCGAGGCGGCGCGTGCCTTCGTCAGGCTGGAGGATTGGGCGAATGCCGGCGAGCCGCTGCCGCTCGCCTGTGCGCGCGACCTGTTCGATCGCTTCATCACCGCCGATGCGCCGGGACAAGGGCAATGGACGATCCGTGGGCACAGCGTGATCCCTGAGGCGCTCGCCTGCCCGACGGTGGAGTTCGTCTCCACCACCGACCGGATCGTCCCCGCCGCCACCGCGGCAGGGCTGGCCGATCATCGCGAGCTGGCGCTGGGCCATGTCGGCATGATCGTCGGCGGGCGGGCGCGCGCATCGCTATGGCAGCCGCTTGCCGACTGGATCGCGGCCCTGCCCGCCGCTAGATAGGCGGCGCACAAGGAGATCATCATGACCGAGATCGTCATCACCGCCGCCAAGCGTACCCCCGTCGGCAGCTTCCTGGGCGCGTTCGCCGCCACCCCGGCACACGAGCTGGGCCGCGTCGCGATCGAGGCCGCGCTGGAACAGGCGGGCGTGAAGGGCGAAGAGGTGTCGGAGGTGATCCTGGGTCAGGTGCTCACCGCGGCGCAAGGGCAGAACCCGGCACGCCAGGCGTCGATGGCCGCCGGCATCCCCAAGGAAGTGCCCGCCTGGGGCGTCAACCAGGTGTGCGGATCGGGCCTGCGCGCGGTGGCGCTCGCGTGCCAGGCCATCCAGACCGGCGATGCGTCGATCGTCGTCGCCGGCGGGCAGGAAAGCATGTCGCTCAGCCCGCACGCACAGACGATGCGCGGCGGCACCAAGATGGGCAACGTCAGCCTGGTCGACACGATGGTGAACGACGGCCTGACCGACGTGTTCAATGGCTATCACATGGGCATCACGGCGGAAAATCTCGCCGAGCAATATCAGGTGACGCGCGGCGAGCAGGACAGCTTCTCGGTCGCCAGCCAGAACAAGGCGGAGGCGGCGCGCGGGTCTGGCCGGTTCAAGGACGAGATCGCGCCCGTCACGATCAAGGGCCGCAAGGGCGACACGATCGTCGCGGACGATGAATATATCCGCGCCGGCGCGACGCTCGACAGCGTCAGCGGCGTGCGCCCGGCGTTCAAGAAGGACGGCACCGTCACTGCCGCCAACGCCAGCGGCCTGAACGACGGCGCCGCCGCGCTGGTGCTGATGAGCCGCGAGGAAGCCGAGAAGCGCGGCACCCCGGTGCTCGCGACGATCAAGAGCTGGGCAAGCGCGGGCGTCGATCCGTCTGTGATGGGCATCGGCCCGGTGCCGGCGTCCAAGAAGGCGCTGGAAAAGGCGGGCTGGACCGTCGCCGACCTCGACCTGATCGAAGCGAACGAGGCGTTTGCCGCACAGGCGCTGTCCGTGTGCAAGGAACTGGGCCTCGACCCCGACAAGACCAACGTCAACGGCGGCGCGATCGCCATCGGCCACCCGATCGGCGCCAGCGGCGCCCGCGTGCTGACCACGCTGCTGTACGAAATGCAGAAGCGCGACGCGAAGAAGGGCCTGGCGACGCTGTGCATCGGCGGCGGCATGGGGATCGCGATGTGTGTGGAGCGTTAGGTTAGACATTCTGACGCAATCTTTGAGGTGCAGAAACATTTTGGACGAACTTTTGTGTCTTTTTGGCGACACATCCGCGTAATGTGAACTTTCGTTCATTCTGACGTTAGAAATCTGCTTGTTTGTCCTCAACGGCTTGCGTCAACATGGTCTCCTGCAAAGGGCAACAGCCCGAAACAGGGGACCATGATGAAGAAGATTTTGCTTTCCGCGCGCGCGCTC
>OFQU01000115.1_pt1 | contig 17035 bp, 20 predicted proteins | sample 1542981 | NCBI WGS metagenome assembly OFQU01 (sample SAMN07774233, study PRJEB24372) | wastewater metagenome | isolation source: Exp Tend CN 90WW | collected 2016-02
CACCGATCCCGATTGGGCAGCGCACCGCGCTACCGTGTCGTCAGGTGGGCAATCAAGTGGTTTGCAATACGCAGTGATGGACACACTTCTAGGTGTCATCTTCTGCGGGCTGCTGTGCGTTGCCGCACTCGCCTACATCCCGCCGCCGTTCTCTCTAGGGGCCTGCGTTCTCTTGCTGTTCGGCACCTTTGCCGCTCGTTGACCCGATGATGGCTGCGACTGCCTGAGTCGATGCAGACGACCCGGTGCGCATCTTTGCAAGTTTGCGCATTTGCGCGATGGCATCGGGGGACGTGAACACGTCGGCAAGCTCACGGTAAGCGCCGCGCGACACGACATCGCGCCACCATCCGGCTACCGATGCGGTCGGCGTTGTGGACACCACTTCCAGCGCCCCCGCCGCCTTACTTTGGCGAGACATGCGGCCCATCTCGCCACGGATATCCGTCTGACTGCCAATGCCCGGCGTGCGACCCGTGGCCTCGAAAACATCTAGCATCTTCTGGAACCCTGACCACACTTCGCGCGGGTTCTGCCCCTGCGCGCTGGCGACTTCCTCGATCATGGTTTTCAGGTTTGCGCGCTGCGCGTCGTTGCCGAAAATGTTCTTCCGGAAGTTCGCACCAGACATGCGATTAGCACCAGCCTGCACGTCGCTAAACGCTTTACCGAATTCCTGCTCAAGATAGGCGCGGGCGATGTTCGGGAACGCTTGCGGGTCTTTTGCGCGGAGTTCGGTCGCCAGTGTGCGGATGCGCTGCGGGGTCGCAGCATCGCTGCCTAGTTCGGACAACACGCGGGGCAGTGTCGCCGCCTTGTCAGGCTCGAATCCGACGCCTGCGACCTTGCCGACAGGCCCCTGATTCAGGGGATCGACAGACATCGACGTGCGCGCCTGATAAACGCGCTTCCCCTGCGAGTATTCAGGGGCAGCGGCCGTAATCGCTTCTTCGGCAAGTTGCAGCACTTTACCGATGACGCGGCCGGTGTTCTTGTCGATCGCGTCCGCACGGATGACTGGCGCATCGATCTTGTCGCGCCAAACCTTGATAACGTCGTTCAGTTTGCCGCTGTTGCTGCCCGCGTTGTTGAGGTCCGTCTGCAACTTCATCAACGCCGATTTCACGTCCGCCGAGCCAGTCGCGGCAATGTTTCGGTCGATTTCTTGATAGATCGGAACGCGCCGGTCAATGCTCAGTCCGTAATTCTCGGCCGCTTGGTAGTACGGGCTGGCAGCGCGCGTGCGATCAATCTCGGCCTGACGAATCACGCCCGTCGCCGCTTCCTGCGCCTGATTCGCCGCCTCTTGCGGGCCGACGTTCGTACCGACGCGATCCATTTCGGTATTCGCAGCCGTTGACATGCGCCCCGGGCGCGCTTGCATCGTCCGATTAATGACCGGCCCGCCCGTAGGCGACGCAGACACCTTTGATGCAAGTTGCTGAACCGGGTTGTTCGCATCGAAGCCCTCCGGCCCGGTCAGCGGCACGCCAACATCCCGCCCCTTGGCGAGTAGTTGCTCCGCCTGCTGCCATTCCTCATCCGTCGTCTCGCGCAAGGCTTGGTGCAGCATACGGCCCGCGTTGCGACGCGACCATCCGGGGATAGATGCCATGATGCCCGGCAGTGCGCCGCCGGCCATGCCGAGGACTTGCAGAGCGATCGGGTTCGTAACGCCTAGTTCCTGCGCCGCACCGACCGTAGCGCCAGCCGATCCGCCAGCAACGATGCCCGTATTCATGGCGTTCTGTGCAAGCGTCGAGGCTTTGGACACCATCCCCGGGCCAGCAACCGCCACAGGGGCCTGCGGGACGGGCAGCACGCGCCCAGCGAGCGCCCCGCCCATGCCCTGACTTGCGGCCGAGACAATGCGCTCTTGTGGCGTCTCAGGGGCAGGCAGGCCGGCAGCAGTCAAATTCTGCTGAAGGCGTCTCGAAAACCCCGGGCCTTCCCAGCGCGGAAGATTGCCGCCGAGCATGTTCACGCCGCCAGCGACACCGTTGTAAGCGGTCTCAGGAAAGTCCGCGATCATGTTCGGCAAGGCTGCGACAGAGCTAACAAGGTCGCGCGCAGTCAGGCCAAGAGCGCGAACCGCCCGTTCGCCGTAAGACTTCTCCGGCGGCGCATCAACAAAACGGAACTTCTCCGGCGCATCTTCTTCGACGAATCGGAATTTCATTGCACGGGCACCCATTTTTTACCGTCGGAGCGCAGCCGCACGCCCTTTTCGCTTTCGATGACGCGGCCGGTGTTCTCCGCAGGATTGGGCAGCCCGTTGATGTTGAAGGAGGGCGCTTGCGCGCCGCCCGCCGCCGGCTTTTGCTTGCCGCCTTGCATCCGTGCGACTAGCTTTTTTTCCTCCGGGTCAAGCAACCCATCGCCGAACCGTGCGCGCACCTCGTCGTTGAACCGCTTTACGGAATACTTGCCGGCGCGGACCATTTCGTCCTTGATGTCTGCCGCGATCGCCTGTCGATCTGCCACTCGCTCAAGTACGCGCGCAGCAAGTTCGCGTCCGTCGTCGCTTTGCAGCAATTGCGGGAAGATACCAAGCAGCTGCTTGGTTTCGAAGTCCGACATGGCGCCGGAACCGGGCACGCGAAGCGCAGGAGCAGCGCGCGCGCGGATGCCTTCCGCAAGGCTCACGATCGAAGTGACGTTTGCATAGGGTGTGTTCGGCAACCACCCGCCAAGCGCCGCCTGCATTTCGGTCCATTTCCCGCTGTTCTGACCCTTGAGAATTTGGGCAATTGCGCGGGCGTCAGATGCAGCAGATGCGGCTTGTTCTGCACCCTTGCGGGCATCACTGACGGCTTGCGCATCCTGCTTGTTCAATTCCTTGTCGTAGGCTTGCACGCCGACGTTGACGTTAGAGGCGCCAGCCCTTGCCTTCTTTAGCCCGTATTCCTGCACCGGCAGATTCGGCCTCACCTTCCCGTCAGGACCGTATTGGAAGGGAGAATCCGCCGGGCCGTAGGTCTCGCGGGCGACCGCTGCCGCATACGGGTCCGGCGGGGCAGAGATATTGACCGTCGGCGCCACAAGGTTCCCATTCGCGTCGACAGATGCTTCGCCAGTAACGGCCGATTGACTGATTGCGGCTGTGCGCGCCTGTTCACGCCGCTGGTCTTCCAGCAACTTCCCGAGCGGGCTTTTCGGGGCGAGTTCCGCAAGTTGCTGTTGCGATGACAAGTTCGCCGCGCGCCGTTGCCGGATGTATTCGGCGATCTCGGCTGGGTCTTGCGGAATCTCTCGCTCATCGTGTTGCACGCCGCGCGCGTTAAGCCGGCGACTAACAGTCAACGCCTGTTCGTATGTAGGCACTTCGGGAAGCGCGCCGAGTTCTTGACCTACGATCTCGTTTTGCTTCAAAAGCATTTCGTATTCTGCTTTCTTGGCCTCGCGCTCCGCCTTCGCCGCCGCAGATTTGTCCGTCATCATCTTGTGTCGGAAATCTACGGCCTGCGGGCCGTAACCGCCGCCGACAAGGTTCTTGATCGTGGTTTGTTCGTCAATCTCACCTTCAGGCGTGACCGCGTAGGCACTGCGCAGCCCGCGCGCATCGGCTTCGTCGCGCTGCGCTTTCTCAAGTTGCAGGCCCTGCATGCGCTGCTGGTCCATCAGATTCTTCAGCGTCAGTACCTGCCCGTAAGCCTTCATCGGATCGAGCGGTTGAACGGGCTGGCCTACCTGTAGCGCGATGTTCGGATCGAGCGGCATCGTGTGCGCCTTAGAAAGAGTAAATGTCTTGACCGCCACCGTAGCCGGCCATCAGGGCGTTACCCTTCGCGATGTTTCCTGCGGTGCCGTCATTCGGGAATAGCTTGTTGAACATCTGATATTGCAGCAGCGAATTCCCCGCGCCCGTGATGCCGTTCCCGATCGCGTTCGCGCTCCCTACGAGGCCCGCGGCACGCGCCGCGCCGCCCGAGGTCGTCAGGTTGCCAGCGTTGTTGGCCGCGTTCATGCCGGTACTGGTGATCTGGTTCACGGCCTGCTGTCCGGTGCCGGAGAGGTTTGCGAGCGCGTTGTAGCGGAAGCCTCGATCGGCATTCGCGCGGTTCCACGCGTCGTTATATTTCGTCGCGCCGTAGTCCGTGCCGAAGCGCGTCAGCGCCTTCAACGTCGCGCCACCGTTGCGGCCCTGCATTTTTGCAAGTTGGCGCGCGGTGCCGGTGAGGCCCTGCTGCATGCCGAACTGATAGCCGGGTTCGTTCTGCACGTCGCCAACGCTCAGGGCCTTCGAAAACTCGCCGCCTGGTTGCGTCATGCTGCGCAGCGTGCCGAGACTTTCGCGACCGGCTTCGAGCCACGGCATCGAGTCCGCACGCTGCTGGTTGTACATATCCCACTGCATTTGCGTCGCGCGATCGGCTGCGCCGGCTTGGATCTCGGCCGCTTTCTTCGATGCGCGCGAGCCGAGAATTCCGCTCCCTAGCGAGCTGCCAACGGCAGCAACCGTCGCAGTGACCGGGTCATTACGTTCGCCGTAAGACGCGCCCCCGGTCGCGTCTCCGATGGGATGATCGGACGCCATCGCGCGCGTTTCCGCACGACTCATGTAGTGTTTTTCAAACATGCCGGGGTTTCCTTAGTTCGTACCGCACCATTTCACCGTCACGGGTTCGCGTGAATCCGAGCCGTTGCACAAAGGCATGCCCCGCCGCGTTGTCAGCCATGACAAGCGTCGTGCAGATGCCGTGCGTTTCGAGAATCTCGCCGAGCACGTCGCGGATGAGCTTTCGCGTAATCCACTTGCCGGGCGTTTTGGTCGCGCAGTGGATTTCGTCCCCGCGCGTCATGATCGTTGCGACAATCTCGCCGTCACGTTCGACCGGAATTACGCGCCAGCCATCGAAGGCAGCAGCGAAGCGATCGAACGACATCGGGCACCGTTCTTTGCACGCCTCATAGACGAGGCGCAGCGCGTCAGACCGCACCGCCCGTCGCGTCCACCCAGCCCGGACCCTCGTACCAGATGGGCTTGCCAAGCGTCGTGTCGAAGTAGGGGCGCCCGGTCCAAAGGTTCACGGTCGGGCGTTGTGCGGTGGTGCCGCTCTGCTGCACGGCATCGGCAGCCAAGGCAACGTTGTTGATCCACTGACGCCACGGGCGCGTTGGCTGGCCGGTGTCGTCCTGGATCGGGCCGAGGTTCGGCGCGGTCACTTCTTCAGGTCCATGAAGCCGCCGAGGAACACGACCTTTACCGGGTCGCTCACCGACAGTTCGAACGTAAAATCCCGCGAACGGCCGAGCCTGCGCCACAGCACGCGCCGCGCGTACTCGCCGACCTTGCCGAGTGCGGCCGTGAGCGTGCTGCTCCACGAGTGCCCGCCATCGCGCGACACCCGAAGCATCACCTGCGGATTGGAGCCCTGCCCCGAGGCGAGCCCGACACCCGTTTCCATGTCGACCCACAGCGAAGCAACCGAGAGGAAATCCCCGCCCTGCCAGACGTGCCGCGTGGTCACAGAGCGCGTGATCGATGCGCCGTTTTCCGTGTAGGTCGACGGGTCCAGCAGGTAGAGTTTCCCTGACTGGTAGTCGCTAACGTACATGGCGTTTTCAATTTGGGCAGCGAACTGCGCGCGGTGCCGGCCACCGTCGCTTTGCACTTCGCTCCAAACACCCGACGTGCCGTCGTAGAGCCAAGTTTTGCCGGCGTCTGGAAACGTGATCTCGTAGAAGGTATGGCCGTTAAGCATGTACGAAAACGCGGTCGCGTCACTCGTCACGTCATAGCCGTTGATGATCGTGTCGATCTCCGGCGTGCTCACGGCCTGCGGGGTGTAACCGTTCAGTAGTACCACCTGAACATTGCCCAGCCTGTTGCGGCCGAGGAACATCAGCGAGGAACTGAACTTCGTAACGGACCATTTAGCAGCAAGGCCCCATTCGATTGCGGTCAGCCGCTGATACGGAAAGTCCGTCGCGCCGTTCCATCCCCAGAATTCCGTCGTGTACGTGCCGAACGGGATCAATTCGCCGTGATCGGCGTACACACGCACGAGGTCGTCCGGGTTGCTGTCGGCGCTTGCGAAGTCGTTTGAATCCCACGACTGCCCGTCATCAATTCCCGACAGATAGAACCGCTGCCCTCCGGCCTTCTCGACGATGAACAGACGATCCGAATAGGTGCAGGTCGTTGCACCGTTCGGGAAGTCTGCATCCGCAACAACCGCAAACGTCGTGCTTGCGTAGGTGTAGGTATATGCCGCAACGCCGTCGACAATGAACAACTGCGCGCCGTTGTCCGACATGCACACCGTCCCGACCACGGTTGAGAGCGTTCCGCGATTGGTCACCGTGCCGCTGCTTGATACCTCGTATAACGCGCCCTGCTGCACAACGAACATGGACGACCCACGCGAGTACATGCCGCGAATCGGATTTCCTGTGAGGTCAGCGAACAGCGTCAGACCGGGCGTACAGTACAACGTGAACGGCGAGCGGTCCGGGTTGGCCGGCACCTCGGCGTACAGGTTCACGCGGCGTTGACTGGTGACGTTCTGCGACTTCGCCGCAGTCGCCGTGCCGAACAAGTTGACTTGCATCAGTACCCGCCGGTCACGATGTTCCAGGTGCCGCGCTTTGTGGCAATGGCCGGGTCGACCGTCATTACCGGGTCAGGCGTGTTAATGCGCTTGATAAGCCGCTTGGACTCGTTCGCGATCTTGATAACCATCGGGTCCGGATTCACGCCGAAGTCGGGCGCGATCTCGACTGCGAGGTTGTGAATCAACATGCGCTTGTAACCGGGCGGCAGGTCGATTGCGTCTGCCGTGCTCGTGTAGGTCGCAATCGGCAGGTACGAATTCAGATAGAGCGTGTAATCCGTCGACAACGGCTCCGGGTAAAGCCAGATGGTGCCAAGCGGATATTGAGTGTCGTAGAACAGTTTGCGTGGGATGCCGGCAATGTCTTTCACCGGGATCGTGTCCCACTGCGATTGCGGGATGATCTCGACCGGGAAATCGACGTTGTTCGATCCGGACGCCAGTCGCACAAAGGCGTTTTCAATGCGCGCGGGCCTGTCGACGTTGAACGCCCCGCCCGTGCCGATGGTGTACGACCCCGTGCCGCCCGTGAGCGGATGCGCGGTCGTGGTCAGCGCGTAGCAGGCAAGCCGCTCGATCCCGAGTGCGTCGATGAGCGCGCCAAGCGCGTCGAATGCGAGTTGCGTATCAGCAGCGGAAAGTGTGTCCTGCGCGTTGTTGACGAGGACTTTGGACAGCGCACTCGTGATGATGTCGCCAACGGTCGCGATCGCCATGCTCTAGCCCTTGGGAAGCGGAGGGCGGCCGCGTCGCTTCACAGCGGGCGCCGCCTCCTGAGCCTGCGCGAGTGATGCCGCAGGCGTAACCAGTAGCCGCCAGTCCGGGCCGAGCGTTGCCGCCTGCTCCTGCGAATGCACGCGCACCTGCGCGGCACCGCTGCGGTGAACCATCGTGGCGGGGAACATCAGAACGCCGTCAGCGTGGCGTCAGGCCGCAGCACGAGGAAAAGCCATGTTTCGCTACCGGGATCGGCGGCAAGCCCGGTCGGGTTCCCGGCAGAAATCTGAACCGTGTTGGCAACGGTTACCCGCATGCCCGTGACCATATAGCCCGGCGTATCGGTGGGCTTGATGCCGTAAACAAAATCGCCGGGAAGTACGCCCGGGACCGTGATCGATTGCGTCGTGGTCGCGCCAGCGCCAACACTGGCAGGGTTGAAGGTAACGCTAATCACCTTGAGGCGGTCGGTATTGCCTTCCGCCAGGATGTTTCCGGTAGCCATGTTCTAGCCCTCAATCAATGCCACGTCATCCGTGCGGATGAAGAGGAAGCGGTGCCCGTCGTGCTCGATCGGTCGCCCGCATGAATCAGAAAACTGCACCACGTCGCCCACCTCGACATCCCGCGCCTCCGGCCCTTTTGCCTTCACCACCCCGCGCGTGATCGCGACAGCGGCCGCGTTGGGCTTGTCGTATCGGAACGTCGTGGTCTCAGGCGGGACCCACAGGCCGTTGCGTTCGGTCTCGGGTTCGATCGGGTCAATCAGCAAGCGGTTTGCAAGAGGTCGAATCAATGCAGCCTCACAAATGAAAAGGGCCGGAGTTACCCGGCCCTCGCTGGTTCAACTACAGGCGACTAGCCCCAAATGCGGCACGCCAATTCAGGGCGCTGCGCGAGGTAGCCATACAGGATGTCGAAACGGGCCGGAATGTCGTCCGTGCCGATGCGGTACTGCCGCACGTAGCGCAGCGACAGCCCGTCCTTCACCTCGCGCGCCGACTCGTGAACACCTTCCGGCATCACGAGGTCAGCCGTTACCATCGTCAGCGCATCGCGGTGATAGGCGATGTTCTGCGCATACGACGTGGAGGCCGAGCCGAGGAACGTGATCAGCGTGCTATCCGGGATGTCCGAAACCGACGCCGTGAAGTTCTGGCGCGCGCCGGACTTGTACAGAGCCGGCGAAATGTTGATGTTGCCGGCGCCGCCCGCGTACGCGGAAGTCACCGTGAACTGCAACAGTTGGCCGGTGCTCTGCTTCGTTTCCGGGTTGACCGAATAGACGCCGGCAACCGTGAACACTTCGCCGCGCGAAGCCGCGCCCGTGCCGGTCTTCACGGCCAGCGTGGTGGCGCCGTTCGTGATGCCGGCCGGCGTATTCGTCTGGTACGTGGCAGAACGCGCCCCCGTGGTGATGTTGGGCAGCGACTGCGTCATGTACACCTCGCGAAATCCGAGGATGTTCGACGCCAGCATGCCTTCCTTGAACTGCTCCGACACCGGGCCGGTCGGGTTCATCAGACCTTTCAGGCCGTCCACGAGCGCGGCATTCGCACCCGGCTCGACACCGAGGAAACGCGGCGTCTGCGGCGCGGCGAGGTAGTTCATCTTGGCGTGCGCATCGAGCAGCACCTTGGCCGTTGCGGGCGTGGTACCGGGCGTGCCAACGCTGTTGTAGACATCGAAGATTGCATTGGCAACGTCAGCATCCACCGCCGACGCGAGCACCGACATGGCCGGCTCGCCAATGCGCGCCATGAAGTCCTGCACGCTCATCGTGAGTTCGGCCGACGTGAAGTTCGTATCGACGTGCTTTTGCGTTGCAACCGTCAGCGTCGCCGAAATTTCCGACGTGTCCTGTGCAGACAGCGCCGTTCCCGTGCTCACGGTGTACTGGTTCGGCAGACGCACCTTCAGTGTCGTGCCGATCTTCGCGCCTTCCTTTGCGAACTGCTCGTCGTACTGGCGGTTGATGGTGCGCGACAGGCGCAGGTTATTGTGCAGGATGACCAGGGCACCGCGAGTGACCTGAGTAGGGGTAAGAATCGTATTGGACATGCGGGCATTTCCTTACAGGATGCGGCGTCGTTCGACGCGGCTTGGGGCAGTGATTAACGCCGGCCCTTGTAGAACTCTTTTTCGAAGTTCTTCGCCCATTGATCCATCGAAAGCCGGTCCGACAGTGGATCGCTGCCGGTGGAACGGGCTCCGACGGGCTTGATAGGCTCGGGGGCGTTGGAGGCTTTGACGGGCTTCGTCGCAAGCTGCAATTCGAGCTTGCCGAGTTCCCGTGCCTGACTCAGCGGTGACAGGGCGGCGATGCGCGCAGCCTCTGCGGGGTTGTGGGACAGATGGAACACAATCTCCGGCCCGACATCGGATTCGACGATCGCTTGCGACATCGTGGCAGGCATGCGCGGCACCGGCATATCCGGGTGAATCTCCGGATTCTTCTCCGCTGCACGCTGCATCTTGCGGTCCCACTCGCTCACGAGGCTTTCCCGCTGCGTGCGCGCCGCTTCCTGCTGTCGATTGGCTTCGATTTCTTGCATGCGTGCCGAAAGGCGCATTTCCGCCTTCCATTCGGCCCGCGCATCAAGATAAGCCTCGTAATCGTCGAATGCTTCCCGCTTGGGTTCCTGCGCAGTGCTGGGGGCGGGTTCGGCTTCGCGTTGCGTGGGACGTACCGTCGTTTCCACCAGCGAAAGCAACCGCTCCTTTTCACGCCGTTCTTCTGCGACTCGTCGAGTCAGTTCGTCGATACGTTTTTGAAACCCGCCCTTGTGGCGTTTGGCTTCTGCGGCTGCATCGTCGGCCGAATCGTCCTGCGTCTCCGTGGGGGTCGATTCCACATCCTGCGCGACCGTTTGCACCTCTTCGGGCAACACTTCGCCCTCGGCCGGAGCGGCCGATGTTTCGACTTCGGTAGTCATCTAGTGAGTCCTAGAAGGATTGCGGCGTCGTTCGACGCTGCATGGCCCCGTGAAGCCCCACGGGTAGGGTCAAAACAAGGGCATTGGCCCGTAGGTGTCGGAAATGCTGCTGCCGTCCGACAGTTGAATGGTCGAACTCAGATAGGCGTTGTTCTGCATCTCGACTTCTGAATACACAATGGACTTTCCGATGCACTGGTCGGCGACTTCATCCCACACGGCCGAGCCTTCCGCACCGAACCCCATCTGCGCGTTGCCGATCTGGTACCAAAGGAAACGCTCACACCCAAGCGCAAGCAAGGTGACGATGTAGCTGCGCAGAAGCCTGTTCTGCTGATCTTGTGTGTACGTGTTGAAGTACGGAACGATCAACCCGGTTTCAGTACACCAAATCTGCTTGCTGATACCCGCCGTCTGCATCGCGGCAAGTAAGCCAAGGTGCATGCGATAGAGCCCGCTCGGCCGGTTGCTGTAGTCGTTGCAATAGTAGTGATACGACAGCACGTCGAACCAGTCTTTTCCGGTGCCGGCTGCGCCATCGGGGGCGGCAAGGTACGCATTCAATCCGGCGATCCCTGAAAAAACCGACGTAAACGGCGGGGACAACACGGTTGCGGTCGGGTCCGCTGCCTTCACTGCTTGGTACATGAGTCGCTGCAACTCTGCAAGTCGCGCGGCCGTGGCGGTTGCGCCGGAGTAGTAGATGGCTAGGTTCGGCTCGTTCCATCCTTGCCAATACTTCACCGAATCTTTGTACCGCGTGACCATCGCCGTTACATGGTCTGTCCAGTCGACGTTATTGGTCGGCGGCATGTTCGATTTACCGCCGTAGGCAGCGCCCCCAACAGCCGCAGGAGTCACAGCCCAATCGGGCGAGGCCATGAACGTCCACACGATCTGACTGCCGTCTGCCACATTGCCGTTCACGAAACGGTCCGGGCCGGCGTAGTTGTAAACGCCCTTGGACGTTTCGATGTCTTTCCAGAGCATCGACTGACCGCCGATCGGGTCGGAGTAGTCGTGATTTCGAACGGTGCCGTATTGAAACGTCGGCCGAGAATCCGCGCCTGGATAGCGCACGGCCTGCATGCCAAACGTTTGCAGGGTGATCGGGCGGACTGTGCCGTTCCGGAATACGGTGCTTGCTTGGTTTCCAGACGCCCGAAATGGAGTCATGGCGCCCTAGTAATAAATCGCGAGATACCCACTCCCGCCAGCGCCCCCGGCGGCGTTGCGGCCGCCGCCGCCACCGCCCGCGCCATAAGACAGCGCCGCGCCACCCGCCACACCATCGCCGCCACCATTCCCGCCGCCAGTCGATCCGGGAGCGCCAAGATTCGGCCACCCAGCCGCGCCGCCACCGCCCGCGCCTTGTCCGGCGACCGCACCCGTTGTCCCACCTGACCCAGTAACCGACATGCTGCTATTGCGACCGCCACGACCGCCAGAAACCGCCGCGCCCGTCGAGATTGTGCCGCCGCCGCCAGACGCGCCCGCGTTGCCGTACACGTCGGCGACAGTGTCCAGATCGGTGCCGGCAGTGCCGGTCGCACCAGAGGCGCCCGCACCGCCGGGGACGTACCGCTCACCCGATCCGTCGCCACCTTGACCGCCAAGCGCTAGAACGCCAGTGCGTCCGCCGGGCGTACCCGCAGGCAGTGACAACAGCAGGCCACTAACCGATCCGGTCACCGTGAGCACCGACCCGCTCGGGCCAGACGGGGCGCCGCCATTCGATCCCGCAGCACCCCCAGCGCCACCCGTAGGCGCGTTGACCGTCAGCGTCTCGCCGGGCGTGACCGCCAGCGGTCGCAGTTTCATCAACTGCCCACCGCTGCCACCACCACCGCCGCCGCCGGTTGCGGTCGTATGCCCACCGCCGCCGCCGCTTCCGCCGCCGCAGCCTTCGACCCACAACGTCGAAACGCCATTCGGCACCGCGAAGAATTGCGATGCGGCGTTCCCCGTAAACCGCTGAACGCGCGTGCTTTGACCGCCCCAGATAGTCCCCATCAGCACACCCCGGCCGTCGATGTCGCACCACTGCCGGCCGTGCGCTGAAAGCGGATGTGCGTGATCCCGCTGTTCAGCGCGTCTTCGGTGTACACCGTGACCGCACCGCCCGGCCATGTGTTGTAGTTCGCGCCGTTGTCCGTGCTGTAGCTCACCGTGACCGTGTCCCCAGCGCCCGGACGCGCCCACACCGTTGCAGGGATCGGCGCACCCGTCATCGACACGACAACCGCCGTGCCAGAAGGTAGCGGCGTGATGTTGAACGCGCCGCGCATCGTCAAGTAGCTCATTGGTACTCCATGTCATGAGCCGATGGCGGCTCCATCAGTTCCTCAATCTCGGCTTTCGCAGCGTCCGCAGAGGCTTGCAACTTCGCCTGCTGAAGCTGGATTTCCTTGATCGCAAGTTGTTTGTGCAGTGCCAATTCCCGCGTCTCGGCTTGCAGACGCTCATAGGCCATTTGCAACTGCGCCTTGTCCGATGCGACCGTACCGCCCTCTTGGTCAAGCTGCGCCTTCATTTCCTGCAACGCCTGCGCCTTCTGGTCGAGCATCTGATTCGCTTGCTCGATCTGCTGCATTGCGGCCTGAATCTGCGGCGGGATCTGCTGGCCCTCTTCGCCTTCGGCCTGCGCGATGTTGGGCGGCAGAAAAAGCTTTAGCCGCTCGGCCAGTTCTTCGGCGCCCGGCATGTCGAAGTTGCGGACGATGATGTCCCCGGCCTTCTGCATAAGCGTGGGGTCGCTCTGCGCCAGTTGCGTGAAGAAGTCGGCCGATTCCTGGCGCTTGGTCGTGTACGTCGGTCCGGTTGATACGCTCAGGTCATAGCGGCCGACGCTGAGGTTGTAAATCTTGCGAACCTTGCCGTTGAAGTCCTGCCCTTCGTGTTTGGCCGTCGGCATCGACGGGTCCAGTTCCGCGAACTCTTCGCCGCCGTCTTCGCCGAGGATGCGAGCGACGCGCGCCGTGTCGTAAATCTTCGGGGCGAGGTCAACGATGATCTTCCCCGCGAACTCGACGGCTTTTGCGAGGTTGTCGATGTAGTGGAAAGTACCAATGTCGCCTTCGCGCTGGCGGGCCATGATCGCGCGGCCCGATGTCTCGTTCGACTTGTTGCCGAGGCTCGCGTCGTATTGGCCAGTCGTGCTCTTGATGTCGTCCGACGAGAGCATCATCCCTTCCACGTACCCTTGTGGTACATCGGGGCCGGGCTGGCGTGCCGGGGACGGCAGCGGACGCCCTTGGTCATCGTGGACGACGTTGTATTCCAGATAAGCAAAGGTTTTCTTGTTGGACATCTTCCAACGGTTTTCGAAGCCTTCAGCAAAGCCCGCGGGCCCGACGAACGGCGCAAGCGGAGACAGCGCCACGCGCTCAGCGTAGGCCGTCGCCCAGAAGTTGTACATGCGCTGGGCGTCCTTCGCATTGCGCACAAGGCCCTTTACTTCGCGCTCGCCGTCGATGATCTTCTCGACGCCGACAACCCGAATGATCGGGATGTACTTGTTCGGCAACTCGCGCTCGTCGAGAATCTCCGAACCGCTGATTTTGTACCAGCAGACGTAAGGCGCCTCGACCGTGCGCGATTGCACGACCTGCATCGGCATCATTCCCGGCATGGGTTGCGGCTGCTCGTCCGCGTAGCCAGTGGAGCCGTCCGCGTACAGGTTGAGCGTGCGAGTCTTGTGCTTGCGGACCCAATACTCCGCGACACGCACCGAATCCTCTTGCCACCAGGAGTTCGACCCGGACGACGAGAAATCAACTTCCTTTGCGTCCTTGTACTGCTCGCGGAAATCCTCGCGCGGCATGTCTTCGACGATGAAGCAAAACTGACGATCCGCGCCCGTGGGCAACTGGATCGCCGGGTCGTCATAGACCGTTGACGGGTCCGTCACCGGCTTGATGTAGATGTCTTGCTCTAGCGATCCATCATCGACGTAGTCGGTCAGCACGCGGAAATAGCCATAGCCACCGCCCACCTGCCATTCCGACGCATTGGTGATCGCGTACACCGCGTCGCCGTTGTTCCAGATATGCCGAATCAGGCCGGTCATGATCTCGGCCGTCTCGGGGTCTGCCTTGTCGTCCACCGGGCGCACCTTCGACTGCGGCGGGTTCTGGCGTACCTCGTTCGTCACTTGCGACAGATGCTGCGGCAGCTTGTTGACCGTCAGTACCGGCCGATTGTCTTCCTTCCGCTGCGACTTTGCCCAATCGGGCCACTGCCATTGGTTGTCGGCGTCGCCAAGCGCGAACTTCATATCCGCCAGACACGAGGCGCGGATGTTCGACCAATAGCCCGACGCACGCTCGAACCGCTTCATGGCCTCCGCAATGACGCGATCCTCTTCCGAGGAGCCGTCTTTCGACGGAGCTTCGGCGTCAGGCTTGGACATTCGCGCTCGGGTTGCGGGTCATGATTCGGACAGGCTCCGTCTGGATGGTCGAGAAGCCGTGCTTCTCGTACAGCGATTCGCGGCCGGGATCGGCGCAGAGAACAAGTGAAATACCGCGCCGGTCTGCTTCGGCGCATACCTTCACAAGCAAGGCTGTTGCGTGGCCCTGAGAGCGTTGCTTCGGGTCGGTATGCAGTCGGAACAGTTCGCGCGCGTTGCGGCGCATGGATCGCGTTAGAAAGGCCGGCAGACGCAGGCAGAGTGTTGCCCCGCCGTGCTTGTAGTCCCCCAGCATGGTCAGGCCATCCATGCGCCTTCTCCGTGATAGTTGCTTTCGGCGTCCGGCTTCGATACGCGCGGCTTCTTCGCCTTGCGTGCGCCCTCGCAGGCGTAGCGCAGCGCGTCGATGAGGTGGTTGTTCTTGTCTTCGAGGATCGGCAACACCTGCCCAGTGAGCGGGTCCGTCTTGTAGCTGTACAGCGTCAGTTCATCGATCAAGTGCGTACAGCGCGGGTGAACCACGATGTCGAACGACTGCAAGAACTGGATCCCCTCGTCGACGCTATGCGCGCCCTTCTGCGCTGCGTTCATCTTCGGATAGCCATGCGAGCGCATGTAGCTGATCGTCTCAGGTCGCGCGCTGTCGGCAGTGATGAACCACTTACGGGATTCCGGAACACGGTCAAACAAATCCGGCAGGTTCACGATCTCGCAGCCGATCATGTACGCCTCGTGATCGACGTACAGGCGATTGCCGTCTATGTAGCAGCGCACAAGGCACGACGGGTCGACACTGAATCCCCAATCGGCACCAAGACGGAAGATCGAGCCGGGCGGCGATTCGAACTCTTCGACCGTCCAATTCTTGAACACGCGCGCTTCGGAATTGCGCAGATACTCGCCGAGCCAGACGTGCCGAAACTTGTCCGGGTCGCGCTGTCGGTCGTACTCCATTTCCTGCCGGAGCACGTCGGGAAGCCAAGGGTTGTCGCGGTAGTTCGCTTGTACAACGACCGCACCAGGCGGCGGCGTCTCGCAGCGCAAAAGCACGTCCACCGGGTCCGTGTCCGTGTGCGGGTTCCACGAAAACCACAGTTCAGAACCCGCCTTGCGGATCGTTGGGCGCAGCAGGTCAAGCGATCGCTGCGAGAGGCTCTGCGCCTCTTCGACCCATGCAATGTCGTAACCTTCAAGCGACTTGATCGAGTCGGCTGTGTGGTTCTGCATGCCCTGAAAGATGATCCGCCCACCGTGCGGGCAGTCGACCCGGTCAATCTTGCTGTCGAACAACTCGCCGACGCCGAGCGCCTCGATCTTGAGTTCGAGCAGCTTCTTGACCGACTGCGCTAGTGACTTCTGCACTTCGCGCACACACACCGCATCCGTGCGTTCCATCACGCACCGCTCGATGAGCATTTCCGCAAAGAAGTGCGACTTGCCGGAGCCGCGTCCACCGTGTGCGCCCTTGTAGCGGGCCGGTGCGAGTAGCGGAACGAACGCCCTAGGCGTCGGGATTTGCAGGATCGACAATCGTTCGGATGATGCGTTCGAATTGCAGCGGGCCACCGTCCGCGCCCGTCACGGCCTGCGCGGGCTTGCCGTCCATGCGGTCAAAGATCGCTTGCACCGCCCACGCCTCACCTTCGCGCGCGAGTTTCACGACTTTTTCGCACACGTCGCGCACCATCTGACCGTCGCTCTGTGCGTTCAGCCGATAAAAGCAATCCCGGACAGGCGTGCGCGACTTCTTGCCTTCGGGATTCCCGGACTCGCCGGCTTTCCAAGAAGTCTTTGTCGGAATAGGGTTCGCCATTACTGCCCCAGCCTCGACGCCAATTCCTTGACCAGCCTTTGAGTCGTCTGCACGGCGTTCTCAGCCGCATCGATCGCCGCATTAACCGCGTCCAACTCAAGGCGCAACTCCGCCTTCCGCGCCTTTGCTTCCTCAAGCCGCTTTGTGTGCGTGCTGAGGTCGGCGAATGCTCGCGAAAGGTCAGTGAGTGCCATCGGGCTCCAGAATGCAAAAAGCCCTCACGAGGAGGGCTTCAGGAAATTTTGGGCGAACGAGGCCCAACCGATTGCGAGCCTAACGGGTGTTTTGCGCCTTGTCAATACACAACCCCCCTGCGGTTCAGTTCTACCGGCAACCGCTCGCACGCATCCGCATAGCACTCGGCCCGATCCACCCACTCCAGCACCCATTTCGACCCGAGCCAGACGCTATGCACCGCCGCGCATGCCCCCGTAGGCAATGACCGGATGACTGCATCGACCGTGCGCGCTCTCTGCTGATCCGCCCGCTCGCACAAGTCCTCGAAGCTCTCCGACGATCCGCCGGAGCTAAAGATCGACACCCGCGATGGATAGCCCCTGCCAACCTTCTCGTGACTCATCCAATCCGCCCACTCTGCGAG
>OFQU01000116.1_pt1 | contig 16947 bp, 14 predicted proteins | sample 1542981 | NCBI WGS metagenome assembly OFQU01 (sample SAMN07774233, study PRJEB24372) | wastewater metagenome | isolation source: Exp Tend CN 90WW | collected 2016-02
TGCCGGCGTTTTTTTTTTTGGAGGTCTTGATCTCAGTCTTTGGTGCTATCGGTCGATAGATTTCAAATACGTGCCCACTCAACTGAGGAGCGCCTCGCTCCTGGGACAGTATTTAACAACAACACAAGGAAGGAGCACATGGCAGTGATAAATGGAACGAGTGAAGCAGACTACCTCATCGGTACTCCTGACAATGACGAACTCTACGGGCTGGAGTCCGGGGATTTCCTCTATGGGGGGGAAGGGGCTGATCTGCTGAATGGCGGTGAGGGCTTTGACTGGGTCGATTACCGTGGTTCTGCCGCAGCGATCAGTATCGAGTTTCAGGAGGGGTCGGTGATCGCTCATGGTGGTGAAGCTGAAGGCGATACGTTGATCGAAATTGAAGGCGTCATGGGCACTCAATTCGACGATACCTTCGTTGGCAATATTGCTGGAATGACTCTGGATGGTCAGGACGGCAATGACATCTACATCATTGGCAGCGATGACGTGAAAATCGTTGAAGGAGTTAGTGGTGGATATGACGAACTCCGCACGACGCTCAACAACATGCAGATGGACGCGTCCGTTGAAAAAATGACCTTTACCGGCACCGGCGATTTCACCGGTTATGGAAATGCCAGTGACAATCTGATTATTGGTGGTGCCGGCAATGACCTGCTGTTCGGGGGGGACGGCGCGGATCACTTTATCGGTGGTGAGGGTTTTGACACGGTCAGCTACGCCGACAGTAGTGAAGGCGTGTTCATTGATCTGGCGCAAGGCTGGATGTCTACCGGTTTCGCCAACGGTGATACGTTCACCGGAATCGAAGCCATTCAGGGTTCAGGCTTTGACGATGTGCTGTTCTGCAAGGAAGCCGGACAAGCGTTCGATGGCGGCGATGGCTACGACGTTCTGAACTATTGGGATTCATTGGAGGCTGTCAGTGTTGAGCTGCGCATCGGTGGTCTGGTCAGCAATGTGGAAAAAATCGTCGGCTCTGCGCTGGACGATCATTTCACGATCGACCTTGGTGGCGTAACAGTTGACGGTGGTCAGGGCAATGATGTCTACACCATAAACAGTGCCGGTGTGACCATTTCCGAAATAGAGAGTGGTGGTGTGGACGAGCTGTATACCAGTCTGTCAGTGATGACCATGGATCCGTTCATCGAACGCATGACTTATACCGGTACAGGTGACTTCACCGGCCATGGCAATGCCGGTGACAACATGCTGACCGGCGGCGCCGGCAATGACGTGTTGTCGGGTGGTGCGGGCAGTGATGCCTTTTACGGTAGTGCAGGGGTCGACATTGTCAGTTATGACGACAGTGATGCCGGGGTAAACATCAATCTGGCGTGGGGTTCACACACCGGTATTGCCTTGGGTGACACGTTCTACGATATCGAAGGCCTGCGCGGCAGTCAGTTTGATGATTGGCTGGATGGGGATTCGAATGGCAATTATCTGGAAGGGGGTGCCGGCGACGATTTCGTTCGCGGTGGCGAAGGGGCCGATCACATTTATGGCGGGTTGGCATCCGGTCTCGACGGCGCGGCCGCGCAGAGAGATATGCTTTTGGGGGGCGAGGGTGATGACGTTATCGTCAGCACTGCCAACGACCTGGCTACTTTTGCCAGCGGCGATGAGGGAAATGACACTATCACGGTCAATCGGGGCAATGCTGACGGCGGCGATGGCAATGATGTTCTGACCGGTACCGGCAGCTATTACACGTTGTCCGCAGGCAACGGTGATGACCTTCTGATCCTGAATCTCGTGGGCAGCCAGGGCACGGGTGGTCAGGCGCGTGGCGGTGCGGGTGATGACACCTATGTCGTGAACTCCACGGGTTTGGTGACCATTCAGGAATATGGCAGCAGTCTTAACGACACGCTGGTGTTGAACACCATTGCCAATGCCAGCCAGTTGAGTGTCACTCGGGTGGGCAAGGACGCCTATTTGCACAGTGCCAATGATGGCAGTAGCGGCGTTCCAGCCAGTGGCGTGAAGCTGGAAAACTGGTACGCGCAGGGCAACACCATCGAGCATATCCAGACGGCCGACGGCATGATCTACGATCTGCCGGCCACCGGTGATGCGTTCGCCCTATTTGGTTGATCCTTTGACGCCTTCAGCTTGAAGGTCGCGCGATGAAGGGATGAGTCCACTGTTGGATTCGTCCCTTTTTTATGCCCGTCGCACTGCCGACGCAGCGTCCATCGAGCTGGCGCGTTTCCTGCAAGACCCTCGCAAATCGCCATAAAACGAGCGCTCGCAGCTATTTTGCCGCGCCCAGTCAGGCAAAGGTTTAGCCAGAAGGCCTGCAAACGCGGGTCGAACCCGGTGAAGAACAAGAGGGGAGACGATGAAGGCAGTTATTTTGGCGGGTGGCCTCGGCACGCGCATCAGTGAAGAGTCGCACCTCAAGCCCAAGCCGATGATCGAGATCGGCGGCAAGCCAATTCTCTGGCACATCATGAAGCAGTATTCCGCCCACGGAATCCACGACTTCGTGATCTGCCTGGGCTACAAGGGCTACGCGATCAAGGACTTCTTCGCCAACTACTTCCTGCACACCTCCGACGTCACCTTCAACATGCGCGAAAACCGCATGGACGTGCACCAGAACTACAGCGAGCCGTGGAGCGTCACTCTGATCGACACCGGCGAGGAAACCATGACCGGTGGCCGTCTGCTGCGTGCTGCGCGTTATCTGCAAGATGAAGAGGCGTTCTGCTTCACCTACGGCGACGGCGTTTCCGACATCAACATCGCTCAGCTCGTCGATTACCACAAAGCCCACGGTCGTCTGGCGACCGTCACCGCCGTGCAGCCGCCCGGCCGTTACGGTGCCCTCGAGCGGCAAGGCGATCAGGTGCTTGGTTTCACCGAAAAGCCGCGCGGTGACGGTGGCTGGATCAATGGCGGCTTCTTCGTGCTGTCGCCGAAAGTGCTGCCGTACATTGCCGATGATTCCACCACTTGGGAAGCCGAGCCGTTGGCGCGGCTGGCTGCGGACGAACAGTTGAAAGCCTTCGAGCACGAAGGGTTCTGGCATCCGATGGACACCCTGCGCGACAAGAACCATCTCGAAGCGCTGTGGCAGAACGGGGAGGCCCCATGGAAGCAATGGGCCTGAGTGCGGATTTCTGGCGCGGCAAGCGTGTACTGGTCACCGGTCACACCGGTTTCAAGGGCAGTTGGCTGACCCTGTGGCTGCAAAGCCTCGGCGCACAAGTCAGCGGTTTTGCCCTTGATCCGTCGACCGAACCGAGCCTGTTCGAGCTGGCGCGCGTCCACGAAGGCATCAACGATCAGCGCGGCGATCTGCGTGATCTTGGCGCCTTGCTGGAAATCATCGCCGACACCGAGCCGGAGATCGTTCTGCACCTGGCCGCGCAGCCACTGGTGCGCGAAGGTTATCGCGACCCGCTCGGCACCTATTCCAGCAACGTCATGGGCACGTTGAACCTGCTCGAAGCGATTCGTCAGGTCGGTTGCGTGCGCGCCTGCGTGCTGGTGACCACCGACAAGGTCTACGCCAACAAGGAATGGTTGTGGCCATACCGCGAAGACGAAGCCCTCGGCGGGCATGATCCTTACAGCAGCAGCAAGGCTTGCTGCGAACTGTTGGCGCAGTCTTACGCGGCCTCGTTTTTCCCGGCCGACAAGTACGCCGAGCACGGTCTGGCCCTGGCCACCGCGCGCGCCGGCAACGTCCTCGGTGGCGGTGATTTCGCCCCTGAACGCCTGATTCCCGATGTGCTCAGAGCCTGGACGGCAGACGAGCCGGTGACCCTGCGTTATCCGCAAGCCGTGCGCCCGTGGCAGCACGCGCTGGAGCCGCTGGCCGGTTACCTGCAACTGGCTGCCGGCCTCTACGAACAAGGCCCGGAATACGCCGGGGCATGGAACTTCGGCCCGGGCGAGGCGGACATGTGCAGCGTCGGTGAAGTAGTCGAACTGCTCGCCAACCGCTGGCCGCAGGCGCGCGGTCTGCGCATCGAAAAAAGCGAATTGCACGAAGCCGGCCTGCTGCGCCTGGACAGCAGCCGCGCCCGCCAAGTACTGGGCTGGCAGCCGCGCTGGACGTTGCAGCAGTGCCTGACCCAGACCCTCGACTGGCATCTGGCATGGCAGAACGGTGATGACATGCGCGCCGTGACCCTTGGCCAACTGAACCTGTACCGAGGCGCGCTGTGAGCGAGTTTTCCCTGAAGGCATTGCCGCTGGCCGGACTGTTCAGCGTCCAGCACAAGCGTTTCGCAGATCAGCGCGGGCACTTCGCCCGGCTGTTCTGCGAGGGCAGCCTGAGCGCGTTCGGCCGCGAATTTCACATCCGCCAGATCAACCATTCCTGCACCCGCGAGCAGGGCAGTGTGCGCGGTCTGCATTATCAGAATGCCAATGCGCCGGAAGCCAAACTGATCACCTGTCTGCGTGGTGAAGTGTGGGACGTGGCGGTGGATCTGCGCCCGGACTCCGAGACTTTTCTGCACTGGCACGCCGAGCACCTCAAGGCTGGCGACGGTCGCAGCCTGCTGATTCCGGCCGGGTTCGCCCACGGTTTCCAGACGCTGACAGCCGACGCCGAACTGCTTTACCTGCACAGCGCTGATTACGCGCCGGAGCACGAGGGCGGCTTGTCGGTGAACGATCCACGGCTGGCGATCGCCTGGCCGTTGCCTGTCAATAATTTGTCAGCGCGTGATTCCAGCCATCCCGCGCTCGATCAACACTTTGCTGGAGTGCGTCTATGAACTGCCGTGGGTGCGCCGCACCGCTGAGCCTGCCGCTGATCGACCTCGGCACCTCGCCACCGTCCAACGCCTACGTGCACGCCGATCGCCTGGAACAGGCCGAGCAATGGGTGCCGTTGAAGGTTGCCGTGTGCCAGCAATGCTGGCTGGTGCAGACCGAGGATTACACCCGCGCCGACAGTCTGTTCGACGCCGAGTACGCCTACTTCAGTTCGTTCTCCAGCACTTGGCTGGCCCACGCCGAGCGTTATGTCGCCGAGATGGTCGAGCGCTTTGGCCTGACGGGCGACAGTCGCGTGGTTGAAGTCGCGGCCAACGACGGTTACCTGCTGCAGTACGTCGCGGGTCGTGGCATCCCGTGCCTCGGCGTCGAGCCGACCCGCAGCACCGCGCAAGCAGCACGGGAAAAGGGCCTGGAGATTCGTGAACTGTTCTTCGGTCGTGAGACGGCTGCACAACTGCGCAGCGAAGGTTGGGGCGCCGACCTGATGGCCGCCAATAACGTGCTCGCCCATGTGCCGGATATCAACGATTTCCTCGGCGGTTTCGCGACGCTGCTCAAGCCAACCGGCGTAGCGACGTTCGAATTCCCGCAACTGCTGACGCTGATGGCTGGCGCGCAGTTCGACACGCTGTATCACGAACACTATTCGTACCTGTCGCTGACCGCCGTGCAGACCCTGTGTGAACGCAATGGCCTGGAAGTGTTCGACGTCAGTCAGTTGAGCACGCACGGCGGATCGCTGCGGGTGTTCGTGCAGCGCAAGGACGGCCAGCGTCGTGCGGTGCAGCCGGCGGTGCAACAACAGCTGCAAGCCGAGCTGGAGGCCGGGGTGAAAACCGCCGGCTACTACGCGACCCTCGCCCCCGCCGCTGAGCGCATCAAGCATGACTTGCTGCGCTTTCTGTTGCAGGCCAGGGCCGACGGCAAGCGTGTGGTCGGCTATGGCGCCGCCGCCAAGGGTAACACCTTGCTCAACTACGCCGGGGTCAAACCCGACCTGCTGGCCTGGGTCGCCGATGCCAACCCGCACAAGCAGGGCAAGTTCCTGCCGGGTAGCCGCATCCCGATTGTCGCGCCGGCACAGATCGACATCGAGAAACCGGATTACGTGCTGGTGCTGCCATGGAACCTGTTGCACGAAGTCAGTCAGCAACTGGCTCAGGTGCGGCAATGGGACGGGCGCTTCGTGATCGCCGTGCCTGAGTTGAAAGTCCTGTGAAAGTCCTGGTAACCGGGGCTACGGGCTTCGTCGGCCGGCATCTGGTGGCGGCGTTGCTTGCTCGTGGCGACGCCGTTCGTGCCGTGGCGCGCAACGTAGAAACCGCACAAGGCATGCCGTGGATCAATGACGTCGAGTTCGTTGCGGCGGATATTCACGCCGCCGAACTCGATGTCGCCGCGCTGACCGAGGGCATCGACGTACTCGCGCATCTGGCCTGGCCGGGCCTGCCGAACTATCGGGCGCTGTTCCACTTCGAGCACAACCTGATGGCCGACTACCGCTTTATCAAAGGCGCGGTCGAGGCGGGTGTGCGGCAAGTGTTGGTCACCGGCACCTGCTTCGAGTACGGCCTGCAAAGCGGCCCGCTCAGCGAAAGCGTCGAGCCCCAGCCGAGCAATCCTTACGGTCTGGCCAAACACACGCTGCACCTGTTTTTGCAAAACCTGCAGCAGGAAATGCCGTTCACCCTACAGTGGGCGCGCCTGTTTTATCTGCATGGCGAAGGGCAGAACCCCAACAGTCTGCTTGCAGCGCTGGACCGGGCGATTGATGCCGCAGACGCGTCGTTCAACATGTCTGGCGGTGAGCAACTGCGTGACTTTTTGCCGATTGCCACCGCAACCGCTTACCTCGCCGCGATCCTGCAGCAGCGCGACTTCGACGGTGTGATCAATTGCGCCAGTGGCCAACCGGTGTCGGTGCGTTCATTGGTCGAAGAACGCCTGCGCGAACGCGGCGCGGCGTTGAATCTGAACCTCGGTCACTACCCTTACCCGACCCACGAACCGATGGCGTTCTGGGCGGTGACCGAGCGTTTGCAACAGCTACTGGGAGAGCCGCAATGAGGCACGAGTTGTATCGGGTCACCGACCTGCCGGTGTTGCAGAACCGCACCTTCGCCGACCCGGCGTCGGCGAAAGCCTCGGCCAGCGCCGACATGCTGCTGGTGCAGGATGAGCGCAGCGGTCTGATCTTCAACGCTGCGTTCGATGCCGACAAGCTCAGCTATGACGCCGACTACCAGAACGAGCAGGCGCATTCCGGCCAGTTCCAGCAGCACCTGCGCGATGTCGAAGGCATCATCGCTAAACACTTCAAGGGCCAGGAACTGATCGAAGTCGGCTGTGGCAAAGGCTACTTTCTGGAGTTGCTCAAGGGCCTCGGCTATTCGATCACCGGCATCGACCCGGCTTACGAAGGCGACAACGCCGACGTGATCAAGGCGCCGTTCACCCGTGGCCTTGGCCTGGCGGCGGACGCCATCGTGCTGCGCCATGTGCTGGAACACATCGAAGACCCGGTGAGCTTTCTGTCGGTGATCGCCGAAGCCAATCAGGGCGGGCAGATCTACATCGAAGTACCGTGCTTTGACTGGATCCTCGAGCACAAGGCCTGGTTCGACCTGTTCTACGAACACGTCAATTATTTCCGCCTCGATGACCTGCGCCGGATGTTCGGCACCGTGCACGAGGCCGGCCACCTGTTCGGTGGCCAGTACCTGTACATCGTCGCCGACCTGTCGACGTTACGCCTGACCCCGGAACAACCGGTGCCACGCCTGACGCTGCCGGACGGGTTCACCGCCAGCCTCGATCGTGCCGTGCAGATCATTCAGTCTGCCCCCGAGCAGGGTTCGGCGATCTGGGGCGCCTCGTCCAAGGGCGTGATCTATTCGCTGTTCCTGCAGCGCGCCGGTGTGGCCGTAGACCGTGTGGTGGATATCAACCCGGCCAAACAGGGGCGTTATCTGCCACTGAGCGGCGCGCGGGTGTCCTCGCCCCAAGAAGCGATGGACGCGCTGCCCGAAGGCGCCCACCTGTTTGTGATGAATTCCAATTACCTCGAAGAGATCAAGCGGATGACCGGTGGACGCTACGTCTATCACGCCGTCGACAGCGCTTCGTTTCAGTGACCCTTGAGATTATTAAAATGACCGACAACAGCATCAACAAAGCCTTCGAAGCCGAGTGCCGCGAGCAGATCGCCCAACAGGGTGACGACCAGAAGCTGACGGGCCTGGCCCGTGATTTCTTCAACGAATCGGCCAAACACAAGTACAGCTACCACTTCTCGTGGATGGGCCGCCCGATCATCCAGTTGCCGCAAGACATGATGGCGATGCAGGAGATCATCTGGCAGGTCAAGCCGGATCTGGTCATCGAGTGCGGCATCGCCCACGGCGGTTCGATCATCTACTACGCCTCGTTGCTGGAGCTGCAAGGCCACGGCGAAGTGCTGGGCATCGACCTCGACATTCGCCCGCACAACCGTGAAGCGATCGAAAGCCACCCGATGGCCAAGCGCATCAAGATGATCGAAGGTTCGAGCATCGACCCGGCCATCGCTGCACAGGTTCAAGCCGCCGCCAAGGGCAAGAAAGTCATTCTGGTCCTCGACTCCAACCACACCCACGATCATGTGCTGGAAGAGCTGCGTTTGTACGCACCGCTGGTGTCGGTCGACAGCTACTGCGTGGTCATGGACACCGTGGTTGAAGACATGCCGGCCGATTTCTTCCCGGACCGTCCATGGGGCCCGGGCGACAATCCGAAAACCGCGGTGTGGAAATACCTGGAAGAGAACCAGGATTTCGAGATCGACCAGCAGCTGCAAAACAAACTGCTGATCACCGTGGCGCCGGACGGCTATCTGCGTCGCGTTCGTTAATCAAAAACAGTTTCAGACTTCAGGCGACTGGCCGGTTGTGGGGATAGGAAAATGCAGGTTCAAAGCAGTACTCAAGCCAATGTGACACCGCTGGACGAGCTGTTCACGGTGGTGGTCATCACCCACAACCGCAGTGCCTTCCTGCGTCGTACCTTGCAGTACTACAGCAGTTACCCGGCCAGGGTGCTGGTGCTGGATTCGTCAGTGCAGTGCGACGACCGCATCGCGGTGGATTTTCCGTCGGTCGACTACCGGCATTTGCCGCAGTACACCTACAAGGGCTTGCAGGACAAATTGACCTGGGGTGTCGCGCAGGTCAAGACGCCTTATATGGTGTTCGCTGCCGACGATGACTTCCTGATTCACGACGCGCTGACTGCGTCGGTCGAATTCCTGCACGCCAACACCGATTACGGTGTGTGCCATGGCTACGGGATGATGTACCTGACCCGTGCCAACGAAGTCACCTATTACCGCCGCGACAAGCGCGTGCAGGAAGACTACGACTCGCCAGACGCTGAAACCCGGGTCATGGACTTCATGGGGCAGTTTCTGCCGCCGTTCTATGCCGTGACCCGCACTGATCTGCTGCAACAGTGGTACAGCCAGTTACCGCCAGGTACCAGCTTCGAGTGGCAGGAAATCGGTCACTCGTTCTATCTGCTGGCCTGTGCCAAGGCGCGCATTCTTCCGATTCCGTTTGCCGTGCGTGAAGTGAACTATGGCAATTCGGATCACAACACCAACGTGCTGACCGTCCTTGCTTATCAGGACGCGAAAACCGTGGCAGAGCGTGAGCAGTTCGCTGAGTTTCTGGCAACGATCAAGACCCCGCTCAGCGACCAGGATCCGGCCGCGATCAAGCAGATTGCGCTGAACACCTTTGCCCAGATGGCCAATTGTTTGCTCAAGGGTGTTTCGCTGGCGGGCGCACCGATTTTCCGTTCGGCGTGGATTGAATGCGATAAGGAACCGGTACGTTCTTTCGCTCCCGAGCAGTTCGTGGAAATGCCGTTCTACAACAAGCCGATGTTCGATTTACTGACCGAATTCGAATTCCTGCTACACGCCATGCCGGCCGGTCGCGTGCAGTTGCAGGAGCTCGAAGGCGTGCTGCTGCGTCAGCATGAGCTGATGCGCCTGCACCCTAACGACGACGAGCGCACGATTCGCGCACGGCTCTGGGAAGCGCTGACCCTCAACCTGTTCAACCGTGAAGTGGTCAAGCGTCTTGCCGAGTCGTTGCTGGGCAGCGATGAGCATGAAGAAGGGCTGAAGCTGCAAGCGTGGCTGCAGCGTCTGAACTCGGTGCCGGGGCAGGCCGACCGCAAGTTGTTCGAGAACATGCCGAGCGGGCGGCTGCTGCAATGGCTGGAGGCACGTAATCCGCACGCGGCGCAATTGCCGACCATCGCCCGCCATCTGGCCAAGCACAATGGCGGACCGCAGGTAGGCATTCTGTTGCTGGACCTGGACGCCGACATGGTCAAGCTTCAGGCAACGTTCGACAGCCTGGTCGGCGGTCAATACAAGGCTTTCAAAGTGGTGGTGTTCACCACTGGCGAACTGCCGGCCACGACCACCGTGCGCGACACCGTGCACTTCGTCAAAGTCAGCGCCTCCAACTATGTGGAGCGGATCAATCAGGTCATCGCGCAAATGAGCAGCGACTGGCTGTTGCTGGCCGAGGCGGGCGACCAGTTCACCGTCAGCGGCCTGTTGCGGGCCAGCCTGGAACTCATCGGTGCCGAAGGCGTGCGGGCCGTGGCCATGGATGAAATCCATCGCCAGCCGGGCGGCGAACTGACGCACGCGTTCCGCCCGGGCGTGAATCTCGACCTGCTGCAAACCGTGCCGTCGCTGATGGCGCGTCACTGGTTGATCCAGCGTGATGCGCTGGTGCAAGCCAAAGGTTTTGCCAGCGAGTACACCGAAGCGCTGGAGCTGGACCTGTTGCTGCGGCTGATCGAAGACGGCGGCCTCGCCGGTCTGGCGCATCTGGCCGAGCCTTTGCTGATCTGCAACGCACCGAAGGCTGAAGAAAATGCCCATGAACGCCAGACCCTGACGCGGCATCTGAGTCAGCGCGGTTACCGTGGTCAGGTCAGTTCGAAGTTGCCGTCAACCTGGCAGATCGACTACCAGCACAGCGAGCGACCGATGGTGTCGATCATCCTGCACAGCCAGGACAATCTCGAACACCTGCAAACAGCGCTGGTCAGCCTGTTGCAGCGAACCCGCTACCAGCGCCACGAAATCCTGCTGGTCGACAACCATAGCCAATCGCCGCAATTGCTTGAGTGGCTGGACAGTCTGCAGGGCAAGGGCGATCGCATTCGCGTGTTGCGCAGCGGCGAGCGGCTCAGCGAGTCGGCGTTGTACAACCTCGCCAGTGGCGAAGCCAAAGGTGAGTACCTGGTGCTGTTTTCGGCCGAGGCCGAGGTGGTCAACGCCAACTGGCTCGATGCATTGCTCAATCAGGCTCAGCGTCCGGAAGTCGGTATCGTGGGCGCCAAACTGGTGGACGGCCGTGGCGCCACGACCCAGGGCGGTCTGGTGCTGGGCAGTGATGGTCAGGTCAATGCGGTGTTTATCGGTGAAAGCAAAGACGCTGCCGGTTACCTGTTCGGCAATCAGGTCGAGCAGAGCTATTCGGCGGTGTCCGGCGCCTGCCTGATGATTCGCAAGGCGCTGTTCGACGCCGTGGGTGGCCTGGACGAGGAGCATTTCGACAGCGCCTTCGCCGACATCGACTTGTGCCTGAAAGTCGCGGATGCCGGTTACCTTACCGTGTGGTGCCCGCAGGCACAGATTCAACATCCGGGCCTGTTGCCGCCAGTCACGCAAACCGCCGCCGCGCTGCATGACAAATGGTCGGCACGTTTCGCTCAGGATGCGGCGCGCAACCCGAACCTTTCCCTGACCGACAAGGGCTTTACCCTCGGCCAGGCCTCCAGCATCGACTGGGCGCAGTTGCTCGCCTAAGCCTGACGATCAGGAAACAGGACTCAAGACATGTTCAACGGTAAATCGATTTTCATCTCCGGCGGCACCGGCTCGTTCGGGCGCAATTTCATCCGCCGCCTGCTGGAGCAATACCAGCCCAAGCGCGTGGTGGTGTTCTCCCGGGATGAACTCAAGCAATACGAAATGCAGCAGACGTTCAACGCGCCGTGCATGCGCTATTTCCTTGGCGATGTGCGCGACGCCGACCGTTTGCGTCAGGCCATGCGCGGCATCGACTACGTCGTGCATGCCGCCGCGCTCAAGCAAGTGCCGGCAGCGGAATACAACCCGACCGAGTGCATTCGCACCAACGTCAACGGCGCGGAAAACATCATCGCCGCAGCCATCGACAATGGCGTGAAGAAAGTCGTTGCGCTGTCCACCGACAAGGCCGCCAGCCCGATCAACCTCTACGGCGCAACCAAGTTACTGTCGGACAAACTGTTCGTCGCCGCCAATAACATTGCCGGCGAACAGCAGACCCGGTTTGCCGTGGTGCGCTACGGCAACGTCGCCGGCTCCCGTGGCTCGGTGGTGCCGTTCTTCAGCAAACTGATCGCCGAGGGCGCTGAAGAGCTGCCGATCACCGACGAACGCATGACACGTTTCTGGATCACCCTCGATCACGGTGTGCAGTTCGTCCTCGACAGCTTTGCACGCATGCACGGTGGCGAAGTGTTCGTGCCGAAGATCCCGTCGATTCGCATCGTCGATCTGGCCCGGGGCATGGCCGAGCACCTGCCGCACAAGCACGTCGGCATTCGTCCGGGCGAGAAGCTGCACGAGTTGATGGTGCCGCTGGACGATGCGCGGATGACCCTGGAGTTTGCCGATCACTACACCATCCAGCCGTCGATCCGCTTTACCAGCGTTGACGTCGATTTCGCCGAAGACAAGCTCGGTGAGCGCGGCCGGCCGGTCAGCGAAGACTTCGAATACCGTTCCGACACTAATCCGCATTTCCTCTCGGTGGGGCAGATCGCCGACCTGCACGCGAAGCTCTCGGTATGATTCCGTACGGTCGGCAAAGCCTCGATAAGGCAGATATCGACGCCGTGGTCGAGGTGTTGAAGTCTGACTGGCTCACACAAGGGCCGACCATCGAGCGCTTCGAGCAGGCCATGGCCGAGCGCTGTCAGGCCGATTATGCGGTGGCGGTGTGCAATGCCACGGCGGCGCTGCACATTGCCTGCCTGGCCGCCGGACTCGGGCCGGGCGATCGCTTGTGGACGACGCCGAATACTTTTCTGGCGTCGGCCAACTGCGGGCGTTATTGCGGCGCCGACGTGGATTTTGTCGATATCGACCCGCTGACCTGGAACCTCGATGCTGAAGTCCTGGCCGGTAAGCTCGACGCTGCCGAGCGCGATGGCGTGCTGCCCAAAGTGCTTGTGGCGGTGGCGTTTTCCGGGCAGAGCTGCGATATGCGCAGAATTGCCCAACTGGCCGAGCGCTACAACTTCACGGTGATCGAAGACGCCTCTCATGCGGTCGGTGCGTCCTACGCGGGGCGGCCGGTCGGGTGCGGCGAATTCGCCGCGATGACCGTGTTCAGCTTCCACCCGGTGAAGATCATTACCAGTGCCGAGGGCGGCATGGTCTTGACCAATCGCCCGGAACTGGCCGAGCGCCTGCAACGCCTGCGCAGCCACGGCATGACCCGCGATCCGCAGCAGATGACTGAAGCCAGCCACGGCCCGTGGTATTACCAGCAAGTGGAACTGGGCTTCAATTATCGGATCACCGACTTGCAAGCCGCGCTCGGTTTGTCGCAACTGCACAAACTGGACGGTTTCATCGCACGTCGACGCGAGCTGGCGGCACGTTACGCGAATTTGCTGACATATTTGCCTGTGACCTTGCCGAGCGCCCAACCGCTCGCTGAATCCGCCTGGCATCTGTATGTGATCCGCTTGCAGACCGATCGGATCAATCTCAGCCACCGCCAGGTCTTCGAAGGCTTGCGCGCGGCCGGAGTCGGGGTGAATCTGCACTATATTCCACTGCATTTGCAGCCGTACTATCGCGACCTGGGTTTCGCCGAGGGAAACTTCCCCGAAGCGGAGCGCTATTACGCCGAAGCGATCAGCCTGCCGCTGTTTCCTTTGCTGAGCGATCAGCAGCAGGACTATGTGGTCGAGCAATTGCGACGGTTGACTGAGTGAACACCGCTGTGGCGGTGGATGGGAAATGGCAATGCGCAATCTGAGTGAACAGGAACAATTCTGGCAGGGTGACTTCGGCAACGAGTACGTTGCGCGCAACGTCGGACAATCGCTGGTGGCGGCCAATCTGGCGTTGTTTGCCAAGGCGCTGGCGAGAACGGGGCGGATCGACAGCCTGTTGGAACTCGGTACCAATGTCGGGAACAACTTGCAGGCGCTGCATCAACTGTTGCCGCAATGCGAGTTGTCCGGCGTCGAGATCAACGCCAATGCCTGTGCACAGGCCAAAGCACTGGACATCGCAAAGATCTGGCACGGTTCGCTGTTCGACTTTCCCTGCGAGCGCTCCTACGATCTGACGCTGAGCAAAGGCGTGTTGATTCATCTTGCCCCGGAACTGTTGCCGAAGGCCTACGCGCAGCTGTACGAGCTCAGCCAGCGCTATATCCTGATCGCGGAGTACTACAATCCGGCGCCGGTGGAAGTGTCCTATCGCGGCAACAGCGGCAAACTGTTCAAACGCGATTTCGCCGGTGAAATGCTCGATCGCTACGCTGATCTGCACCTGCTGGATTACGGCTTTGTGTATCACCGTGACCCACAATTTCCTGCTGACGACGTCACCTGGTTCCTTCTGGAAAAACGCCCTTGAGCAACGTTGCAATCATCCCGGCCCGCGGGGGCAGCAAACGCATCCCGCGCAAGAATCTTGCGCCGTTCGATGGCGTGCCGATGATTGTCCGTTCGATTCGAACGGTGCTGGACTCGGGGTTGTTCGACGAGGTTGTGGTCAGTACTGACGACGAAGAAATCGCCGAGCTCGCGCGGGTTCATGGCGCCACGGTGCCATTTTTGCGTCCTGCGCATCTGGCCGATGATTTCACCGGCACGGCAGCGGTGATCGTGCATGCCTTGCAGCAACTGCCAGCGTTTGATTACGCCTGTTGCGTCTATGCCACGGCCCCGTTGTTACAGGCGCGGTTTCTGCGTGAGGGCTTCGAATTGCTGGAGCAGCAGTGCGACAAGTCCTTCGCGTTTTCTGTTTGCAGCTTTGGTTTTCCCGTGCAGCGCGCGTTGACGCTGGACGGGCAGGGGGCGCTGACGGCGTTGTATCCGGAGTTTCGTAATACCCGCTCGCAGGATCTGCCTGAAGCATTCCAGGATGCCGGTCAGTTCTACTGGGGCCGACGCGAGGCATGGATGCGCGGTGAGGTCTTGTATTCGCCTGCCAGTCTGCCGGTAATCCTGCCTCGGCATCTGGTGCAGGACATCGACACTGTCGAAGACTGGAAACGCGCCGAATACCTGTACGCCGCGCTCAAGGCTGGCGGGGAAGTGCAATGAGAGTGCTGATCCGTGCGGACGCGTCGCCGACCATCGGCAGCGGTCACATTGCCCGTTGCCTGACGCTGGCCCGGGTGTTGCGCAAGCAGGGCAGTCACGTCGCATTTGCCTGTCGGCGCTTGCCGGGGCATCGGCTTGATGCGTTGCAGGAAGAAGGTTTCGAGACGTTCGCATTACCCGAACGCTATGCCGAAGAAGATCCACAGCAGGCCATCGAATCGATGCTGCCGTGGCAAGCGGACATTGATGCACTGGATGTATTGCTCGACGGCCATGAAGGGTTCGACTGGATCATTGCCGACCACTATGGCCTCGATCATCACTGGCAAACGGCGGCCCGGCGTTGGGCGTCACGGATTGCAGCAGTGGATGATCTGGCCACTCGGCGCTATAGCGTTGACCTGCTGCTTAATCAGAACCTCTCCGGCCTGAGCGAGCATTACGCGCCGCTGTTGCCTGACGGTTGTCACACATTGCTTGGTCCGCGTTTTGCCATGCTGCGCGAGGAGTTCATTTGCCCGGCCATCGAGATCAAGTCCAAGGCTCGCCGGGTATTGGTGAATTTCGGCGGCTTCGACGCGGCGATGCAGACTCATCACGCGATGCTGGCGCTGGCGGATTTTCCCGAGCTTGAAGTGGATTTCGTTGCCGGCGCCGACAACCCGGCATGGGCACAGATGCAGGCCCTGGCCGAGACACGGCCGAATTGGCGATTGCACAGTTTTGTCAGCGATTTCCATCAACGCATGACCGAGGCCGATTTGTTTGTCGGCGCCGGCGGTGGCACCAGTTGGGAGCGCGCGGCACTGGGGCTGCCAACGATCTGCATAGCTGTGTCGAATAATCAGTATGCCAACGGCGAAGTCATGGCGGCGGCTGGCGCGCATGTGTTCTTGGGCGCCCGCGAGCAGGTCAGCGTCGAGCAATTGCGCCAAGCCATCGGCTTGGTCGTCGACAATGTTTATCTGCGCCAAAGCCTGGCCGAACGTTCGCGGCAATTGGTCGACGGGCGCGGCGCGCTGCGGGTTGCGGTGGCGTTGGCGGGCGCGGTGCTCAAGGTGCGCCCGGCCACGCTGGACGACGCGCAGTTGTTGTTTGACGGACGCAATGCCGAGGCGGTGCGCCGCTGGTCACTGGACGCTGGCGTTATCGACTGGAAGCAACATCTGGACTGGCTGACTGCGAGCTTGCGTAACCCTCAGCGGCTGCTGTTGGTCGCTGAAGGCGATGACGGCCCAGTCGGCGTGCTGCGCTATGATTTGCGTGGTTTTGACGCGGAGGTCTCGCTGTATTTGCTGCAAGGGCGTTTTGGTCTCGGCTGGGGCGGTGCACTGTTGGCGCGGGGCGAAGCGTTCGCTTCTGCTCATTGGCCGCAGATGAGCGCGATCACCGCTCAAGTGTTGCCGGCCAACCAGGCCTCACTGAATGTTTTTCGCGACGCCGGGTTCACTCAAAGTGCCTGCGCGTTCACCCGTGTTTTGAAGGATCACCGCACATGAGCAGTTTCAAGATTGGCAATCGCCTGATCGGTGCCGACGCGCCGCCGTTCATCATTGCCGAGATGAGCGGCAACCATAACCAGTCGCTGGACGTTGCTCTGCAAATCGTCGAGGCCGCCGCCAAGGCCGGGGCGCATGCCTTGAAACTGCAAACCTACACCGCCGAGACCATGACCCTGGATCTGGCCGAGGGCGAGTTCTTCATCAAGGACCCGGGCAGCCTGTGGGCGGGCACTTCGCTCTACGATTTGTATGAAAAGGCCCATACGCCGTGGGAGTGGCATGCGCC
>OFQU01000119.1_pt1 | contig 16871 bp, 10 predicted proteins | sample 1542981 | NCBI WGS metagenome assembly OFQU01 (sample SAMN07774233, study PRJEB24372) | wastewater metagenome | isolation source: Exp Tend CN 90WW | collected 2016-02
CCGAACGGGTTGGCGTTGACCAGCGCAATCGCCTGATCAAGGGTGTCGACTTCCAGCACCACCAGCACCGGGCCGAAGATTTCCTGGGTGTAGATCTGCATGTCAGTCTTCACCCCCGAGAACAGGGTCGGGCCGACAAAGTTGCCTTGCTCGTAGCCCGGCACCTTGATGTCGCGACCGTCCAGTTCCAGCTTGGCGCCTTCCTTGATGCCGCTTTCGATCAGCTCGAGAATCCGCGCCTTGGCTTTCTTCGAGATCACCGGGCCGACATCGGTGCCCGGCTCACTGCCGGCGTTGACCTTGAGTTTCTGCGCCAGCGCTTTCAGGTCCGGCAGCCATTGTTTCGCCGCACCGACCAGCACCACCACCGAGGTGGCCATGCAACGTTGCCCGGCCGCACCGAAACCGGCGCCGACCAGCGCATTCAGCGCTTGTTCGCGATTGGCATCCGGCAGTACCACGGCGTGGTTCTTCGCGCCCATCATCGACTGCACGCGTTTGCCGTGCTTGCCGGCCAGGTCATAGACGTGGGTACCGACCGCGGTCGAACCGACGAACGATACCGCTTTGATGTCCTTGTGGGTGCACAAGGCATCGACCACATCCTTGCCGCCGTGCACCACATTGAGCACGCCGGCCGGAACGCCGGCCTCGATCGCCAACTCGACCAGCAGCATGGTCGACAGCGGATCCTGTTCCGAAGGTTTCAAGACGAAGGTGTTGCCGCAGGCGATGGCCATCGGGAACATCCACAGCGGAATCATCGCCGGGAAGTTGAACGGGGTGATGCCGGCGCACACGCCGATTGGCTGACGCAAGGTGTAGGTATCGACGCCGCCGGCAACGTTTTCGGCGAACTCGCCCATTTGCAGGGTGCCGATGGAGCACGCATGCTCGACCACTTCCAGGCCTCGGAAAATATCACCCTCGGCATCGGCAATGGTCTTGCCCTGCTCGGCACTCAGGACGACGGCGATGCGTTTGGAATGCTCACGAATCAGCGCCTGCAGCTTGAGCATGATGCGCATGCGTGCACCGATCGGCGTCAGTTTCCAGGTCTGGAACGCGCGGTGTGCGGCACTGATGGCGGCATCGACTTCAGCCGCGGTGGCGAACGGCACTTTGGCCAGCACTTGCTGGGTCGCCGGGTTGACGATGTCGTGCCACTCGGTGGTCTGCGATTCGACCCACTCGCCGTCGATCAGCAGCTTGACCTTCTGGACCGTGGTTTCATTGGGCGTAAGCGATGCGTTCATGCTGGTCTCCGAAACTTGTTTTTATCGTAGGAGCCAAGGCGAAAGGTTCGCCTTGAGATGAGGCGTGTGTCACGAATTGGTTGTCGGACTGTTTTTGGAGTATAGATGTGCAAACTTCTAATAAGAACGCACATATAAGCCCGTCCATCATGCAAAAAAACATCACCTCACTCGGTTCCCTGAATTGGGACGACCTCAAGTTTTTCCTCGAAGTCGCCCGCACCCGCAAGGCCAGCACTGCGGCCAAGCGCCTGGCGGTCGACTACACCACGGTGTCGCGGCGCATCAGTTCGCTGGAAGCCGCATTGGGTACGCTGCTGTTCGAAAAATCGCGCACCAGCGGTTTTGTGCTGACCGCCGAAGGCCAGCGGCTGCTGGGGTATGCCGAGTCGATTGAAAGCACGCTGCACATGGCCTGCGAGCAGGTGTCCGGTTCCGGCGTGGCGCTGTCGGGGCACGTGCGCATGGGCTGCACCGAAGGTTTCGGCAGCTTTTTCATCACCCCGCAGCTGAGCCACTTCGTCGACGCCTACCCGGCGATCTCGGTGGACATCCTGCCGCTGCCGCACTTCATCAGCCTGTCCAAACGCGAAGCCGACATCGTCATCGCCCTGGAGCGCCCGGAGCACGGGCCGTACGTGTGCTGCAAACTCTGCGACTACCGCTTGCAGCTCTATGCGACCCAGGACTACCTCGACAAACACCCACCGATCCGCCGCCCGGCAGACTTGGGCAAGCATCAATTCATCAGTTATGTGGATGACCTGGCGTTCAGCTCGGAGCTGCTGTACCTGGCAAATGTGCTGCCCGGCGCCAGCGCACATCTGCGCAGCACCAGCGTGATCGCGCAATTCGTCGCGGCGCAGCAAGGGCGTTCACTGGCGATTCTGCCGTGCTTCCTCGCCGCGCAGGATCCACGCCTGTTGCCGGTGCTGCCCGAAGAGATCGACATCACCCGGCAGTTCTGGATGTACTGCCGGGAGGATCTGCGCAAGTTGAAGCGGATCACCCTGTTGTGGGACTACATCCGTGAGGTGACCGAGCGTAATCAGGGTCTGCTGATGGGGCAGACCCGCGAAATGCAGTTCGCCGACTAAAAACTTTCAAGGAATAAGGCTGCGGATTCGTAACGTGCTCTACAGCCTTCAGTCGTTTGTATCCCTGCTTGATACGCAACCGGTTCCCCCTGCACTTCCGCCCCCCGCAATGAAATCAAACCACTCAAGCAGCCTCTGAAGATTTTTCAGAACTTTGGGAAGCGCCCTACATACACGCCAAACACCCTTGGAGTAGCGTCCTGTCGCACTTCAATGGCGAAGGATCGCCAATTTGCACAAGGGATGTTATGGCGGTTGAAAACCTGTTCCCGAATTATCGAGGATGTAACGGGATAGACAGCAACAGGCGACATGCAGAGGCGACAGAGGCAGTGCAGGCCGCTTGGGGCAGAACAGTGACGGCGAATGAAAGGAACGAGCGGGAAGCGGACGCACGCAGGAATGCGATTAAAAAGCGGGATGAAGTGGCACCACGCGGATGCGTCTTTGCCAAGAGTTGTAACCTTCCCGACGGCGTGATCAATCACAACAACCCATCCGGGTTTGTACCTGTTGAAAAACTGGCCGAATACGGACTGTGGGCTGTGCTTGGCACCGGCGCAGCAATCACAGCACAAGGCACCCCACTGCAACTGGTGGCAGGGTCTGCCAACGGCAGTGCAATTGCTCAACGTCTTGGCGGGTCACTGTCACTGGGTCTACTGACAGGAACAAGTGTGGTTGCTGCGGGCTTCGTAACGGGCATGGTTGGGATGCTGATACCAAACACCCGCATTTCCCCAGACAGCGCCTTCTACACGAACGATCAGTACGCAACGCTTGAAACTGGCCGCTCTCGTGTCCGTTTCAACGTGAAGACGTTGCCGGACGGCTCCGTTGACGTTTATGGCTTCTACACGGGTGGTAAACCGGAATGGGAAAACGTTCCAGTCATCAGGGGCGAGAAGGTCGGGGAGAAATACGTTGCTGACATTGGCAACGGAATTGGCCTGACGTGGACGCCAACAGAAAGTGGTGACGGTGTACTGGGTATTCCTGCACTTGAAGGTGCCCCACAGTTGCCATCTGCCTGGGTGTATCCGCCGACAGCACGGTCTGACTCGGTGTTGGCAAACCCTGCACATCCTCCTGAGTTCCAGGATGCGATTATCTGGTTCCCTGACTCGGGCATTGAGCCACTCTACATCGTGCTTAGCACGCAACTGCAAAAGAACAAGCAGAGAGGCAAAGAGTACGAAGACGAATCCTTCGAGGAGTACAGCAAAACCAGACCCGAGGCAGCCCGCGAGATTACAATTAAAGCCGACAACGGAGTTAAAACCCGAGTTGATATGATTGGGCGAGACGCTGACGGTGAAATCTCATGTGTCGAATGCAAATCATCCGATACAGCGCCATTGACCAAGAATCAGAAATCGGCCTTTTCTGAAATTGAGAAAACGGGGGGTACGGTTGTAGGTAAAGGAAAACCCGGCTTCCCCGGAGGCACCAGAATTCCACCTACAAGAATTGACATCATTCGACCCGACCCAACCCTCTGAGGGAGCAGACATGTCCATCACCGAAACAAAAGTCGTCGATATTATTGCGGTGCCCGAGTGGGAGCCTGAAAACGTTATTTTGGTAATCACTGACCACCTTGAGTGGGGTGATAAAGCGCAACAAGGCGAACACCTGCTACTGCTTCAAGAAAAGATCAACAGTTACGTTGCTTTCATTGAGAGCGGAGAGCTGCTGGAAAGCTACCCGCCAGCGAAAGACAAGCTACCAATCATCCGAGTTAACGGTTTGTATGAGCTGCCAGCACAAGGCGAAACCTTTGTAGACCGAGTCACTGACCTTCTGAAAAGTGCAGGTATCGGCTTTGAGTTCGTGCTGAAAGAAAGCGAGAAAATTCGCAAAATGTGACTACCCGTGTCCAAAGGCTAGCGGATTGCTCAAGGAGAAAACTATGAAGCTTCGCCCTGACTTAATGCCACCGGTGCTGGATGAACCCTTGGTTGCTCGATTGACGATGCTTGCAGAAGAAATTGATTGCGGGCACGAAGAACAAACCCAGAGTCAGGTGGCTGCATTCAACCGGGAAGCAATGACCGCACTTGAGTTCATCGACTTTCAGGGAATCTATGGCGGGCAATCTCACGACACATGGGTTCGCAAGGTCTTAGCAACACCGTATGAGCGGCGCGTGGCAGACGTGACCAAGCAAGAGTTGGTTGAGTTGGCTCGAAGGGTCATGGAGGGTGTTGGCGCTGACCATGAAGTCGAGTTCTGGTTGAGCATGTTGGCAATCAACATACCCCATGAACGCATATCCGATCTGATCTTCTGGCCAGACGAATACTTCGATGAAGCAGATTACCCACAGCGACTATCCCCAGAGCAGGTGATCGAAATCGCGTTGAATGATAGAGATGCTGTGCTGTAGCGACAGCCGGCACATACAAAAGGATTGTCGACCGTGGTTTAACAAAAGGTCGAACTTCAAGAATACCGACGGCGGTTCCCCCCGTAATCATTGAATGAACCTGAGCTCCTTGAAGTTCTGGATGCACCACCGGGCGGATCTCAGGAAGTTGAAGCGGATTACCCTGTTGTGGGATTACTGCCGCGAGGTGCCCCAGCGCAAAAAGGGTCTGCTGATGGGGCAAACTCGGGAGATGCGGTTCGCCGACTAGTCGGCGCTGACCACAATCGAGACCCGGCGGTTTTCCGTGCGACCGGCCGCCGTATCGTTGGACGCCACTGGCTCCTTGCTGCCCAGGCCCTGCAGCTGGATGTTCTCTTGCTTCATGCCGACTGTGAGCAAGACGTTGGCGACACTTTTCGCACGACGCAGCGACAGTTGCTGGTTGTAGGCTTCCTTACCCGACGCATCGGTGTGGCCATCGACCCGCACCCGCTCGATGCCGACGCCCAGCAAGGCCTTGCCGATGCGCTCGACGATTTCCGTGCTCTGGCTGTTCAGGCTTTCGACGTCGCTGCCAAACAGCACCTTGCCGGACAGGCCAAACTCCCAGCCCTCATCGGTCAGCTCAAAGCCCTGTTGTTTGAGTACCGCGACTTGTGCCGGGGTCAGGCCTTTTTGCGGGGCGGTCTGGCAGCCGGTCAGGGCCAGTAGGGCCATCAGCAACACGGCGGAAAACAATCGAACGGGAAGTTTGAACACGGGATTAGCTCCTGGTTTGAATGGGATCGGCCGGGTGCTCCGACCCGGCCGTGAATTGGGCGCCACGTGACAGGCGCTTGGCCTGATACATCGCCGCGTCAGCGGCATTTAGCAGCGCACCGGGTGTGGCGCCATGGTCGGGATAAACCGCGATGCCGATACTGAGTGAGGTCACGACACTGGTTTCGCCCGGCAGCGCAATCGGCATGTCCATGCTGGCGAGGATCTTGTCGCCAATGCGCTCGGCGTCTTCGATCCTGTGCAGCGGAGTGAGCAACACGGCGAACTCGTCACCGCCCAGACGCGCCACCAGATCCTCTTCACGCAGTTGCGCGCGGACCCGGTTAGCGATCGCCACCAACACCGCGTCGCCGGCAGCATGACCGAAGTTGTCATTGATGCCTTTGAAGCGATCACTGTCGAGAAACAGCACGGCCACCCGCTCGTTGAGCTTGCCGGCATTGCGCAAGGCCCGAATCAGACGGCCCTCGAAAAAGGCACGGTTCGGCAGACCAGTGAGGCTGTCGTGGCTGGCCTGGTGGGCAAGGGTTTCGTTTTCGCTTTGCAGGTGGCTTTGCCAGGATTCGAGTTCGCCGAGCAAAGCGTTGAAGTCGTTGCCGAGGTTGTCCAGTTCGGCGATCTGCGCCGGCGGTACGCGGCGATCCAGTGCCCGTTCGCTGCGAGCGGCGTGAGCTACATCGGCGAGGCGGCGCAACGGGCCGGTGATCGCACGCAACTGTCGACGCGCCAGGTACAGCGCCACCCAGGCACTGATCGCGGTACACAGAAAAATCCCGGCCAGACCGCTCAACAGAAACCGCATCAGGCTGCCGCCGTGACCGGTGAGCAGAATATGACCGATCTCCCGATCCTGATGCATGATCGGCAGGTTGATCGGCCGTTCCAGTACGGCGCGGGTAATTTGCATTTCCAAACCGGAAAACAGACCGTTTTCCGGACGCTGCCAATGGGCGAGCAACTGGCCTGTCGCGTCCAGCACCTGAGCATCTGCCACCTCTTCGGTGGAGGCGATCAAGGCCAGCGCTTCGGTTGCGGCAGACTTGTCGTTGAAGACGACGGCCGCCTCGACGGTGTAACTGATCGAGCGGGCGATCAGGTGCAGGTTGTGGTCGGCGTAGACCCGCAACGCCAGCACGCCGAGAAAGGTCAGCGACACACTGGCCATCGCCACGCCGACCAGTGCGACAATCAAATGCCCTCGGCCAATCACCGAACCCAGGGTTGGGCGGCTGCCAGGTTTGAACAACTTCATGGGGCCGCCGGTTTGCGGCGCGACAACTGCAGCACGCTGGGATGAATGCGCACGCCGCTGCGGGCAACGGAGTCGAGGTTGACCTCGAACGACACTTGCTCATCGCCCACCCGCAGGCAGAACAGGCTGCCGACCGTGCATTGGTCGCCGCCTTCGCTGATGCTCAGCACCGGATGGCCGATCAGCGAAGTGAACAGTCGGCTGCGTTCATCCGTGGTGAGTTTGCCGATGTACACCGCGTCGCATTCGCTGACGATGGCCGGGTTGTCTGCGAGCAGTCGCCGGACGACAACGGGACGGCCCGTGGCCTGGGTGGTGCCTTTGACCAGATCATCGGTGTATTCGGTGGGGCCGACGATGCACAGGCGCAACTGCGCAGGTTCCACCGGCCAGCGTGCGTAGCTGAGGATGCCAAGAACGACCTGAGTGACGGATTTTGCCCGTTGTTCAGCCATGCCCGTCGGCGCTTGCGTTTGCGCAACGGCAACGCCCGTCAACAACCAGAGCAGACCGACAAGCAACGTGTGCTTGCAGCCCGTTGCGCGCTCTGCCGCCCAGACAGACACCTTCATGCAGGGATTCTCTTGGACCGTACCGAAATGATGCCGCAACGATAGCACAGCAGGGAAACACCAGCGAGGCATCGACCTCTGACCGCTTGGTCAGTAATTCCAGCTGATCACCGCTACTTCATCGCCGACCCTTACTGCCCTCCTCCAGCTCCAGCATCAATCCGCTCAGGCGCTTGACCTTGCGTTGCACCGCCTCTTCAAAGACCCCGGCACGCGGTTCGATCAGGGTGAACCAGTGCTTGGCACGCGTAATCCCGGTGTAGATCAGTTCCTTGGTCAGTACCGGATTCAGGGCATCCGGCAGGATCAACGCAGTATGGGCAAACTCCGAGCCCTGGGACTTGTGCACAGTCATGGCATACACGGTTTCAACATCGTTGAGCCGGCTTGGCAGCACGAAACGCACGCCGCCCTGGCCATCGTTGCGCGGGAACGCCACGCGCAGCACCGGTTTACCGGCATCCGGCCCCTCACGCTCGGGCAGCTTCAGGGCGATGCCGATGTCACCGTTCATCAAGCCCAGTCCGTAATCGTTGCGGGTCATCAGGACGGGACGACCTTCGTACCATTGCTGGTCACTCTCGATCAGGCGCGCCTTGAGCAACGCCGCCGTGATGCGCTGGTTCAACCCTTCGATACCCCAGGGACCTTTACGCACCGCGCACAACAACTGGAAGGCATCGAACGCCTGCAAGACTTCACGGGCCCAGACGGTCCAGTCCGGATGCTCCAGTGGCCTGCCCGACGGCGGACGCTGATGGCGCAGCACACTCAGGTAATGTCGATAACCTTGTGGGCCATCGCCGTGACCTTCGAGCAGCAGGCGCTCCAGCTTGTGATCGTTTTCGCCGGCCAGGCGCAACGAAAACACATCGTCATAGTGCTTCGTTTGCAGCAACTCACGGGCCTCGTCCGGCAGTTGCTGATTGACCCGGCGGGCGAGCTGGCCAATGCCGCTGCCCTCGCCGAAACGCCGTGAGTGGCGCAACATCACCACTTGCTGTGCCAGCGGATGCGAGCCATCGACGTCTTCATGCAAACCGCTGCCCTGCAAGGACTCACCGCTGACGGCCTCCAGCCACTGCCGGGTCTGCGGGCTGTACCACCCGCCCTCGGCGTCGCGACACAGATCGCCGAGCACTGCACCAGCCTCCACCGAGGCCAGTTGATCCTTGTCACCCAGCAACACCAGGCGCGCATGGGCGGGCAAGGCATCGAGCAGATTGGCCATCATTTCCAGGTCGATCATCGACGCTTCATCGACCACCAGCACATCCAGCGGCAAGCGGTTGCCGGCATGATGACGAAAGTGTCGGGTGCCGGGACGGCTGCCGAGCAAGCGGTGCACCGTGGTCACGTCGCAGGGGATTTTCTCTCGCACCGCTTCGGCGACTTTCAGCGATTGCACCTGCTGACTGATCGACTCGGTCAAGCGTGCCGCTGCCTTGCCCGTCGGAGCGGCCAGTCGGATCCGCAGCGGCTGCCCGGCCTCCACTGCCGGCGCCTGAAGCAACGCGAGCAAGCGCACCACCGTAGTGGTCTTGCCGGTGCCCGGTCCGCCCGTGACGATGCTGAAAGCGCCGCGCGTTGCCAGGGCACAGGCGAGTTTCTGCCAGTCGATCATGTCGCCGGTTCCGGCGGATCCGAACAGCTCATCGAGTCGTTGCGGCAGATCAACCGGTGTCGCCTCAGCCTGGGCAAGACGCTGACGCAACGCCAGATCAATACGGCGCTCGTACGCCCAATAGCGCCGCAAGTACAAGCGTTTCGAAGACAGCACCAACGGCCGTTGCTGCGCTGATTCACCGCTGTCGGCAGCCAGTGCTACCAAGGGGCTGCCCGCCAGAACCTTGCACCAATGCGCGCCGTCGAGCGCTTCAAGCAATTGCGAGGGCAGCAACAGCACGCCACCTTGCACATCGCCTTCGGGCGGTAGCGACAGCGCAAAATCCGGCGCTTTGAGGGTTTCGAACAGATCCAGACAAACGTGACCATGGCCAAGCTGATGACTGGTAAGTGCCGCCGCGAGCAGCACCAGTGGATCGGTATCTGGCTCCAGTTCATGCAGAAAGGCCACGAAGGCCTTATCCAGTGAGCGCAGCCAGCCGCGCTCGACCCATCGGGTGATCAGCAACAACAAATCATCGGCGCTGGTCAGCGGCGAGAGTGCGGACAGACTGTCGGCTGCCAGTGGCGTCGGCAAAAGATCGGCGAAGGTGCGGCTCATAGCAGGACTCCCTGTTCCCATGCGGGTTCGGCCTTGGGTTCGGGCTTGCCCTGGAACATTCGGTCAAGACGCTCGATCAGCTCCCGGGGTGGCCGCGCAAAATACACGCCGCGACTGGCAGCACGGGTACCGCGCAGGAACAGGTACACCGCGCCTCCCACATGCCGGTCGTAATCATAGTCGGGTAGCCGCGCCTTGAGCTGGCGATGCAAGGCCAGCAGGTACAAGACGTATTGCAGGTCGTAGCGATTGTCGAGAATCGACTGCTCCATGGCTTGCTCGGTGTAGGCGAGATCATCCACGCCCAGCCAGTTGGATTTGTAATCGGCCACGTAATAACGGCCTTCGTGTTCGAAGGTCAGGTCGATGAAGCCTTTGAACATGCCATTGAGCTGCACCGCTTCGGCGCCCACCCGGGCCACGCCCTTGTGGGTGTACTGACGCACCAGCTCGTCGAGCTTGAGCACATCGACCTTGTGGCTGGCGAACCAGAATTCCATCTCGACCCGGTATTGTTGCAACTGCTCGAGAATGACCGGTGGCTGTTCACCGCCAATCGGTAGCGGGGATTTGAGCAGATGCTGCAACCAGTCACTCAGGGTGTTGATCCAGCCCTCCCAGCCACGCAGGTTGCAGCGCCGCGCAATCGCGTCTTCCAGCGCCTCGCGGGCAACCGTAAATCCCTCATCCCCCGCCCATTCGAGCAAACCGTGGAGAAACGTCCCGGGATTGGGGCCACGCGGGAAGCGGTGAATGTCGGCACCACCGGCAATGATTTCTCGCGGGGCGTCAGGGTCGAGGCGTTCGTCATCGAACAGCTTTTGCGCTTGCGGACTGTCCGGCGCCTCGTCGCTACCGACACTCAGCACATCACTGATACGCAAGGCGCTGTAGGACGCAATCCACCAGTTTTCACTGGCCTTGCGTCTGGGCAACAGCGTGGCACTGAGGATGGCCTCATTACGCGGCGGCAGATAATGTTCGGCGGTGGCGTCGGGCATTTCACCGATGCTGATTGCCGGGCAGTCCTGTTGCAGGTCATGCAGCCAGCGGTTCAGTTGCGTCGATTCCCCCAGTAAAGCGCCGCCACCCAGTAAATAACCCAGCGCCGAAAGATGCAGCACGGAACTGTTGTTATTGCCGCGTTTGAGATCCGTCACGCCCAGCCAGCAGGCATGTTGTGCCCGGGTCAGAGCGACATAGAGCAGGCGCAAGTCTTCAGCCAGACGTTCCTCATCCGCTTGGGTAATCAGTTCGGCAGTGGGTTTGAGACTGACCTGGGCCTTGCCCGAGGCGTCGTGGTAATGCAGCGGCAACCGACTGCCATCCACCGGCTTCGCCGAGCAGATAAACGGCAGAAAGACCAACGGGTATTCAAGACCTTTCGACTTGTGAATGGTCACGACCTTGACCAGTTGCTCGTCACTTTCCAGACGCAGAATCTGCTCTTCACCGGCCTGACCGGACAATGCCAACAGCTCGGCCAGATGACGGATCAGCGCTTGCTCGCCATCCAGTTCGGCTGCGGCCTGCTGCATCAACTCCGACAAGTGCAAAAGGTTGGTCAGCACGCGCTCGCCATCACTGCGCGTCATCAGGATCTGCGGCAAATGGAAGTCGTGCAGCAGGCGCCGCAACATTGGCAGCACGCCTTGCTTGCGCCAGAGCTCGCGATAGCCACGGAACTGCATGACGCGGTTTTCCCAAACCAGTTCGTCCTGATTCAGACGCTCCAGTTCGGCCAACGGCAGATTTAACGTGATGCAGGCCAGCGCGGCTTTCAGCGAACGCTCGACATCAGGTTCGGCGCAGGCCTTGAGCCAGGACAACAGGTCGTGCGCCTCTTGCGCAGCGAATACCGAGTCCTTGTCGGACAAATAAACGCTACGCACACCACGAGCGGCGAGCTCGGCACGCACGGCCTGTGCCTCTTTGCCGTCACGAACGAGGATCGCAATGTCGGAAGGCCGTAATCCCCTGAAGTCTTTGCCCTCCTGCACGAACCCGGCCTGAGCGGTTTGCCCGCCATTGAGCAGCGCGGTTATTTCACTGGCGCAGGCCGTCGCCAATTGCTGACGATACACCGCGCCCGACAGTGGCTGGTCGGTGGACAGGTGCCAGATATTCAACGCCGCGACACTCGCTCCGGCGATCTGTAGATGCTCTTTGCGTCCCTGAGATTCGACCGGTTGAAACGGAACCGGATTTTCACCACTTTTCTCCCGGAACAGAAACGCACCACGCCCCAGCACCCGGGTTTCCGCACGCTCGAAGACATGGTTGACCGCCTGCACCATGCCATGACTGGAACGGAAGTTGGTACCCAGCGTATGCAGACGCCCCGTAGTGGCCTGCCGGGCGCGCAGATAGGTGTAGATGTCTGCACCGCGAAAAGCGTAAATCGCCTGCTTGGGATCGCCGATCAGAAACAGACCGGTGTCAGGGCTGTTCTCTTCAATGCGATAGATGCTCTCGAAGATTCGGTACTGCACCGGATCGGTGTCCTGGAACTCATCGATCAGTGCGACCGGAAACTGTTCGCGGATCAGCGTCGCCAGACGCTCGCCGCCCTCGGCCTGGAGCGCCGCATCAAGGCGCAGCAACATGTCGTCAAAGCCCATTTCGGCGCGGCGCCGCTTCTCTTCTTCGAAGCGCGCGCCGACCCATCGGGCTGCATGCTGCAGCACTGCGGCGTCGGGGGTCGGCAAGGCATCGAGACTCGATTTGAGATCCGACATCGCGTCCAGTCCCGGATGGCTCGGCGCCTGGCCTTTCCAGGCTTCGGCCATGCCGTCGGGGGTCAGCCGCGTGAAGCCGGTGCCGATGTCCAGCTGTTCCACGGACTCATCTTCGGCCCAGGCCTTGAGCTTCTCGAACCACGGTTCAAAATAACGTGCCTGCATCTTGCGGCCGTCGACGGTCTTGCTCGCGACGCCTTCATGACAGATGGCCAACAGCTCGTCCGCCCACTCACGCCAAGGCATTTTCAATTCAAGCAACGCAACCCGGCGTTCCTGCAAGCACTCGTCGATCAACTCCGCCGGAGCCTTGCCTTCGTCGCTGTCGCGTGCACTGGCGAACAAGCCTCGTACACGAGGCAACAACGCCGCCGGCCCGCCCCAATGACTGCGAACCCAGTTCAGCGCGTCGCCCTGCATCGGGTAGCAGAACAACCGCCAGTAATCGCGCAACACCTCTCCCAGCAATTCGCTGTGATCGGTTTCCAGCGATTGCGTAAACAGGCTGCCACTGTCGAACGCATGTTCCCGCAGCATGCGCTGACACCAGCTGTGGATGGTGGACACCGCGGCTTCGTCCATCCATTGCGCCGCGATATCGAGGCGGTTGGCGCATCCTGGCCATTGCTGCGGATCAAACTGATCGCGCAATTCGGCGATCAGTCCATCGGGCGCAGGTGTCTCGTCGCGGAAGAAGCGCGCGGCCTCGGCCAGACGCGTGCGAATCCGCTCGCGCAACTCTTTGGTTGCCGCGTCGGTGAAAGTCACCACAAGAATCTGCGGCGGCAACAGCTCGCGACTGAACCCGTTCGCCTCACCGCCGTGCCCCAGAATAAGCCGCAGATAGAGCGCAGAAATGGTGAAGGTTTTACCAGTGCCGGCGCTGGCTTCGATCAGTTGGCTACCGCGCAGCGGGAAGGCCAGTGCAAGAGGAGTCTTCGAACTCATGGGCGCGCCCCTTCACTGGCCAATGAGCGCCAAGGCGCTTCAAACAGAGGTCGATACAAGACATCACACCAACCAGAGAAAGTCTCGTCGGTCAGCAATGCATCGAAGTCAGTGAATTGGCGAGACAGCGCAGGGCTTTCGCCGCGTTCGCCCTTGTTGTCCAGGCCATCGCCTTCGTAAGCTTTACGGGCAGCCGCCTCGGCTTTCAGCGGATCGGACTGGGATAACCAGGCGAACGCGGTCTTTACGGCGATCGGCAGAGGTTGTCGCATGCCCGCCTGCCAGGCCAGGAGCAGATCGGCGAGCAAGCGAGTGGCTCTGTCCTGATCCAGCGGCTCCAGCAGCAGCGTGTCGTCACTCGCCACCAATGCAGTGGTCAATGGAATTGCGCTGGCACAGGCCACGACGTGATTGACCCACGGTTTGGTCAACCGATGCCATTTGCGGCTTTTGATCGAGCCAATGCTGTTGGGAATGGTGGTGACCGACAAGACACCACCATCGGCACGTTGATGCAATCCCGCAAGCCAGCCTTCCAGACGCACCCCCTTTAACTCCAGATTGACCGGTATTGCGCTGGTGAGCGGCGTTGGCCAGAGCGTCAGCAGTTGTTGATAGCGCTGCAGCAAGTCCGGAAGTGGTTCGATCAATTCGCGTTGCAGACACTCGCCAAAACCCGCCATTGGCAACAGTCCGCTGTTTTGCAGGCGCCGGGCCTGGGCTTCGAGCGCTTGATCAATGTTGTCCGGCTGGCTAATCGCAGCTTCGAGCAGACTGTCGCTGAGTGTGTAGCGCTGCAGTGCGTCCAGTACGAAGGGTTCTTCGTCCGCCAGCGGTGCTTCAGCTGCTTCGAAATACACTTTGAGTCGCTGAGTGAAAAAGTGCCGAACCGGATTGCGCAGGAAATCCTGCAACAGTGCCAGACTCAACGGCTCCTCTTGGGTGTAGGGGGCGAGCAACTCGGTATCCTTTTGCAGCTCATGCTGCTGGTGCAACACCTGCCATTCGCTGGCATAGCTGAACAACGGGTCGCCTTCATGAAAGTAGCGCGCGCTGAATGGCTGCAAGGGATGCTCTTCAGTCATGGCGCCAAGTAGATCCTGGTTCTCGTCGGGCAATCGCCAACCGCTTGCGAGATGGTCGCGCAACTGGCCGATCAGGACTGAAGCGGGACGTTCACTGTTGTCGCGAATGCTGCGACCAACCCAACTGATGTAGAGCTGATTGCGCGCAGACAAAAGCGCTTCCAGCAGAAGATAGCGATCATCCTCACGTCGGGAGCGATCACCCGGCCGGTAGTCACTGCCCATGAGATCGAAATCCAGTGGTGGTTGTGCGCGGGGGTAGTCCCCATCGTTCATCCCCAACAGGCAGACCAGTTTGAAAGGAATGGCCCGCATGGGCATCAACGTACAAAAATTCACTGCACCGGCCAGGAAGCGTTGAGACAGGCGCCCCTGATCAAGCCCCGCCAGCCAGGCTTCACGAACGACGGTCAACGGCAGGTCATCTGTCAGGCCTACGGCTTCACACGTCTCCAGCCAGGTTTCACGAAGCTCTTCCAGTTGGGTCAACAAGTAATCGTCATGTTCGTTGCTGGCTTTGAAAAACACCTGCATCAACGCTTGCAGGCGCTGCCCCCAAGCCTTGGGTTGAGCGGGTTGCATAAGCGCCTGGTGAGCGAGCTCCAGCGCATCGAGCAAGGCTACCAAGGGCCCGATCAATGCCGCATCCAGGCCACCGATCTCGTCGTAGGGCTCGATACCGGCGCAGGCTTTGGCACTGCCGACGGCGTATCCCAGCAACATTCGGCGCAGACCGAAATGCCAGCTGTTCTGTTCCAGTTCCTGCGGTAACCCCAGGCCCGCGCGCTGCTCGGCGTTCATGCCCCAACGCACTCCGGCACCTTCGATCCAGCGATGCAATGTTGGCAGGTCACGCTCCTCCACACCGAAGCGGGCGCGCAGTGCAGGAACGTCAAGCAGGTCCAGGATTTCACTGACGGGGAAACGGCTGTCTGGCAGTTTGAGCAGATGTTCGACGGCGATCAGCAAAGGATCGCGTCCACGTTGTCCCTGATCCGCCAGGGTGAATGGTATGAACCGCGGATCGTGCCGATCCAGTTGACCAAACACCGCGCGAATGTGCGGCGCGTAGCTGTCGATATCCGGCACCATCACAATCACGTCTCGAGGGCGCAGATCCGGATTGGCACTGAAACGCGCCAATAGCTGATCGTGAAGAATCTCCACCTCACGTTGAGCACTGTGAGCAATGTGAAAACGGATCGACTTGTCTTGCGTCAGATCGACGGCGGGCCAAAGCTCGCGGGTTTCATTGAGCGGCCGTAATTCCAGGATATCGTCCTGAAGCTGGTTGAGCAGGTTATGTGGCCGGGTTTCGCTGAACAGGTCGATACGCCCGTCGCGAAAGGCCGCGCGATAGCTGTTGGGATCGTCATAGCTATCGAGCAGATTGATGTAGTCACGACCTTGCTTGCCCCACGCCGCCAGAAGCGGGTGAGCATGTTGATGCAGGGTTTCGGGATCCAGTACGACGGGCATACCGCTCTTGCGGGATTGTCGCTTGTATTGATGACGCAGCAAGTCTTTGTCCGCGACGATATCGGCCCAGTGGTGGCGGCAGGGATTATGCACACACAGCAGGACCTGACTGAAACGCGCGAGTCCGGCCAGTGCTTCAAGCACCTGGGCCGGCAACGAAGAAATCCCGAAAACGATCACTCGCGGGGGTAAGCCGGCAGGCGCTTTCTCGAGCCTGTTTATACACTCGATGAATCGTTGGTGTACGCCGGCCCGGCTTTGAGCCATGCCCTGCTCACCGACATCATCCAATAACGCACGCCACAGTTCGGCCTGCCAGCAACTGGACGGCGGCAGCGGCTTCACCTCGCCTCTGACGTTACGCAACTGGTGCCGCCCTTCAGCCCAATCCTCAAGCCAGTCGGCACGATACACCTGATACTGGTCAAAGAGATCCGCGAGACGTTCGGACAGCTGATAGCGCTTGCGCAGGTCGGTGTCGTGGGTGAGGAAACGTTGTAGCGGTTCGAAATGCGGTCGATTGATGACCTGCGGCAACAAACGCATGAGCCGCCATGTCAGCGGGGCCTTGTCGAGCAGGGATTTGGCAGGAATTTCCTCCCGTCCCAACACCATGCGGTAGAGCTGCCACATGAAGCTGCCCGGCAATTGCACATCAATGGCAGCAGCAATCCCGCAGCCGCCGAGATCATCCTCTTCGGGATCTTCGGCCAAGGCCAGCTTCAGCCACTGAGCGATGCCGTTGCTCTGCACCAGAGCAATTTCATTCTCCAAGGGTGCCAGCGGATAGCGCCGCATGATGCTGACCACAAGGCTGCGTAGCTCGTCCAGGCTGTTGCTCTGAACCACCATGAATGCAGCGTTGAGGGACTGGGCGTCCGGCATAGGGTTTCCTTGGAAAAGTACGAAAGCCAGGGCAGAACCTTAGCATTGTCGGCAGGTTGTGACAGCCGGACGGAGTCGGTGAATGCTGTACGAACTTTCCTGCGGGCAAAACAAAACCCCAACTGCTTTCGCAATTGGGGTTTCGGAATTTAATCTTGACGATGACCTACTCTCACATGGG
>OFQU01000120.1_pt1 | contig 16806 bp, 8 predicted proteins | sample 1542981 | NCBI WGS metagenome assembly OFQU01 (sample SAMN07774233, study PRJEB24372) | wastewater metagenome | isolation source: Exp Tend CN 90WW | collected 2016-02
GGCGAAGAAGCCTCGTTCATCGTCATGGTCGACGGCAAGAACGTCCTGCCGATGGCCACCAGCCAGGACCACAAACGCGTCGGCGACGGCGACAGCGGCCCGAACACCGGCGGCATGGGTGCTTACTCCCCTGCCCCGGTAGTGACCGCCGACGTGCACAAGCGCGTGATGGACCTGGTGATCTGGCCGACCGTGCGCGGCATGGCCGATGAAGGCAACGTCTACACCGGTTTCCTCTATGCCGGTCTGATGATCGACAAGGCCGGCAACCCGAAAGTCATCGAGTTCAACTGCCGTTTCGGTGATCCGGAAACCCAACCGGTGATGCTGCGTTTACAGTCGAGCCTGGTGCTGTTGGTTGAAGCTGCCCTGGCGCAAGCGCTGGACAAGGTCGAGGCGCAGTGGGATCCACGTCCGAGCGTTGGCATCGTGCTGGCCGCTGGCGGCTACCCGGGCGACTACGCCAAAGGCGCCGCGATCAACGGTCTGGACGCTGCGGCAAGCCTGGAAGGCAAAGTCTTCCACGCCGGCACTGCGCTGAAAGATGGCCAGGTCGTAACCGCCGGTGGTCGCGTACTCTGCGCCACCGCAATGGGCGCCAGCGTCAGTGATGCGCAACAGCAAGCCTACAAGCTGGCGGCCGCGATCGACTGGGAAGGCAGCTTCTACCGCAAGGACATTGGCTACCGCGCCATTGCCCGTGAACGTGGCGAAACCCAGGAATAAGCTGTCCATGAAGTCCGGTGAGGGATACCGCTCCTCGCCGGGCTGTTCCGCCGCCGCGCGTCGTTATACTCTGGCATCAACCTAAGAAGGGATTTCGCCGTGCGCTGGCTCAGGATTGCCATAAGCTTCACCGTCACGTTGCTGACCTTGCTCTGCATGCTCCCGGCCCAGGCCACGCAAGGCAGTGGCTGGTCGGTATTGCTCGACGATCTGGGCAATCTGCAACTGAGCGATATCCGCTCAGCCCGTTACACCAACCAATTCAGCCCCATCGACCTTGACCGCCTCACCGCGGCCGAGCCCGAGGGAGCACTGTGGCTGCGCTTCAGGCTCGCGCCCGGCAAGCACGAACAAGTGCTGCGGATCTTCGCCCCGGACCTGTCACACCTCAATCTGTACGTGCTTGACGGCGACCAACTGATCGAGCAACGCAACACCGGCACCGACCAGCCCCAGGCTGAACGGCCGCTACCGAGCAGCGACTTCATGCTGCCGCTGCCGCAAAGTAGCAAGCCTCTCGACGTCTACGTGCGGCTGGTTTCCGACCATCAGTTACGCCCGCACATCACCCTGCAATCGGCGGTCATGAGCGCGGCCGACCAGAACCAGACACTGATCTTCGGCTTGCTGTTCGGCTGCCTCGCCATGCTGTTGCTGCACAATCTCGTGCGCTACGCCTACTCCCGCTCACGCAGCAGCCTGTGGCTGGCGATCTGCGAGGGTCTGTTGGGACTCAGCCTGTTGCTGTTGCTCAACCTCGCCGGCCCCTGGCTACCGAACTGGCATGCGATCCAGACGCCCGGGGCTTATCTCGCGTTGCTGCTGACCGCGCCGGCCGGTTTGATGTTTGCCTTGCGCTTCTTCGCCCCGCTGGGCCCGCATCCGCTGAACAAACTGTTGCTGGGCGACATTCTGTTTATCGTGACGTGCAGCTTGTTGCTGTTGTTCGTCAACACCTTGCCCCTGAACATCATCACTTACGCGCTGGTGGCACTCGCCGGTCTGAGCATGTTGTTTGTCGCGTTCTATCACTGGCAGAAGGGCTACCGCCCGGCGCGGTTGTTTGTTGCTGCCATGGTGGTGTTCAACATCGGTACGCTGATCATTCTTCCGGCATTGCTGGGCCTGACACTGGTCGCGCCGCAAGGCCTGATCATGACGTTGATGGTGTTTATCTGCATCAGCGGGCTGTTGATGAGCATTGCGCTGGGCGAGCGTCAACGCAGCATCACCGAAAGCCGTTTCAGCATCAGTCGCGACCTCGCCGCAAGCAACGCCGAGATCAACGCCAAAGCCGAATTCCTCGCCAAGATCAGTCACGAGATTCGCACGCCAATGAACGGCGTGCTGGGCATGACCGAGTTGCTGCTCGGTACCCCGTTGTCGGTCAAACAGCGCGATTACGTGCAGACCATCCACAGTGCCGGCAACGAACTGCTGACATTGATCAACGAGATCCTCGACATCTCCAAACTCGAATCCGGGCAGATCGAACTGGACGACGTGCAGTTCGATCTCAACGCGTTGATCGATGACTGCCTGAGCATCTACCGCGCCAAGGCCGAACAGCAGAACGTCGAGTTGATCAGCTTCATTCAGCCGCAAGTGCCGCGGGTGATCAGCGGCGACCCGACCCGTCTGCGCCAGACCCTGCTGAGTCTGCTGGAAAACGCCCTGAAAAAAACCGACGAAGGCGAAGTGCTGATCGTCGTCGCCCTCGATGAGCGCAGCAGCAAACCGCGCCTGCGCATCGCCGTGCAGGACAGCGGCCAGCCGATGGAGCAGGAAGAGCGTGACGCGCTGATGCACGCCGAGCTGCACAGCAAGCATTTCCTTTCGGCCAATCGTCTGGGTGGCAATCTGGGCCTGGTGATCGCGCGGCAACTGATCCGGTTGATGCAGGGTGAATTCGGCATCAAAAGCGGCACCAATCAGGGCAGCACCCTGTGGCTGACGCTGCCGCTGGACCCGGATCGCCTTGAACACCCGACCTCCGACCTCGACAGCCCGTTGCAAGGCGCGCGGGTGTTGGTGGTCGATGACAACGACACCTGTCGCAAAGTGCTGGTGCAGCAATGCAGTGCCTGGGGCCTGAACGTCAGCGCCGTGCCGTCGGGCAAGGAAGCGCTGGCGCTGCTGCGCACCAAGGCGCACCTGCGTGATTACTTCGATGTGGTCCTGCTCGATCAGAACATGCCCGGCATGACCGGCATGCAACTGGCGGCCAAGATCAAGGAAGACCCGAGCCTGAACCACGACATCCTGTTGATCATGCTCACCGGCATCAGCAACGCGCCGAGCAAGATCATCGCGCGTAACTCGGGGATCAAAAGGATTCTGGCCAAACCGGTGGCCGGGTATACGCTCAAGACCACCCTCGCGGACGAACTCAACCAGCGCAACAAAGGCCAGGTGGTGTTCCAGCCGCAAGTGGTGACCGCGGCCACCGTGGCCAAAGTGCCGAGCGATTTCCGCATCCTCGTTGCCGAAGACAATACGATTTCGACCAAAGTGATTCGCGGCATGCTCGGCAAGCTCAACCTGCAACCCGACACCGCCAGCAACGGCGAAGAAGCACTGCAAGCGATGAAAGCCCAGCGTTACGACCTGGTGTTGATGGACTGCGAGATGCCAATCCTCGACGGTTTCTCCGCAACTCAGCAATTGCGCGCGTGGGAAGTCAGCAACCAACGCATCCGCACGCCGATCGTCGCGTTGACCGCGCACATTCTCGCCGAGCACAAGGAGCGCGCACGCCAGGCCGGAATGGACGGGCACATGTCCAAACCGGTCGAGCTGTCGCAATTGCGCGAGTTGATCGAGCATTGGGTGGCCCAACGTGATCAACAGAACCGCACGGCGTCGACCTTCTGATTCGCTCAGATCTCCAGACTGCTCAGGTAGTTGAGCGAGCCGGTCAGCACCGACTTTTTGACCCTATCCCGAAACTGGGCGTAATGAAGGGTGTTGAACGTGATGGCGGCGATCTGTTCGACGCTGTTGTGGATCAGTGTCTCGTCTTCGCCAAACAGAAATCCCGAGACCTGTCGCCTGATCCTGAACTGACGATGATAGATGCCCATCTCAACCTTGTTCGGGCCGCTCATGACGCAGGGAATTATCTGAAAGTAACCGGCATCGCCACGAATGCTCGTGGACTCGAACCGTTTGAGCGCCAGGGTATTACGCTCAATTGCCATCAGCGCACGACGCATTGGCTCGGAAAATTCCTCGCCCATGATGGTTGAGATCCGTTGCGTCGCCTGGCCGGCCATCAGACTGTTGCGTGATGGCGTCAGGGTCTGTGGTTTCGGCACATCCCAACCGATAAACCTGAGTACCTTGCAGTAGTACTCAAACCAGTCAGTCGCTAGCCCGTCCTCAATTGCTGCGCGTGTCGCCATTTGTGCATGAGCGGTGCTCATGTAGATGTCATCTCGATGGGGCGTCGGCACACCGCTGGCGAATGCGACAACGCTGGCGCCCACCACGGCGGCCTGCGGTGTCATGGGATCCGACATGACTTCACCTCCGCTGGCAGGGTCAACGTCGCAACATTGCCCGCAAGCCTGTCCCTGACTTTCACAGCAATCGCCGCACGCACAGGACCGTAGAGCTGTTCAACAAGGGTTTCACACGCGTGATGCACATGAACCAAACCGTGCAAATCATCAGATTGATACGACGGCTGGAATGGATTGGGGCTCAATACTTTTCGCGTCTTGAACTCGACATACGCACTGGTAATCGAGGTGGGAGATTTCGCGTCTATCACCAGCAAACGTACACTCGTCAACGGAGCTGACACTTTGGCTGGCGCAGGCTCAACTAATGCTTGCATGTGACTTCGCAGCAGTTGGAGCGCCGGCTCTTTGTCCGGCAACTTTGCAATTCGCGCCAGAACCGCGGCGATTGTATGGGCGTCACCTAATGCACCGTGATTCAACATAGCGGTAAACACATTTGGCACGAGTTCTTCTGTGTTGTGTCTGAACCCCCATGTCTGATGCGCCTTTTCTGGACGTAACCAGTAGGCATCGAGTACTTCCATATAGGCGTCATACCAGATTAACCCAGGCGTTTTTTCAATCTTTTTATTAGCCACCAGCTGTGCAAGCAAGATCGAGTTGATCAGATCATCGTAAGCCGCCGCACCATCAACTTCAGGCACAAGCACAATGGAATTTCCCACCACCATCGTCAAATATTCGTCGACCATGTCACCCTCCCGAATATAAAAAAGGGCAGCCGACCCCGACCGCCCTTCCAGCACTGATTAAATCTCGAACTCTTCGATTTTAGAAAGTGCATTCAGACCCAACTTGGTGCGTATATAGTCGCGAGTCGCATTGGCGGTATCCGTATTTTTTTCAAATACGGTCTCGCCCCGATACATTTTCACGTTACGAACATCCACATCGACGAACAGCACTTTGTCCGACGTATTGCGGCGCTGAAAACGAACTGCACCGACAGCCATCAAGGGCACACCATTTACTTCGGTGCAGGCTCCGGTCGAGATACCACCCACGCCGTTATTCAGAAGGTTTCGCTCATACAGCGTTAAGGCGGTCTCACGTTTGCTCAGTGCTGCAATTGCATCGGTTGCCACTTTCAGCATCAATGCGCTAGTCGGACCGGGCAATGCCAGACCCGAGATAACCGAACCCAGAATTTCCAGTACCAGTTTGTCCATACGGACACTGGTACCGCCGACTTCAAGGTTATTGTAATAGATGCTGGTAGAAGACCAGCCCGCTTTGTTCATCACGTCACGGAACAACAAGTACCAATCCTGGCCCTGGTCTTCCCGCGGATACTTTTTGTTCGCTACCAGACTTGCGAAAAGATAGGCATTTTGTGCATCGGTTCGATTTACCTCACTGAGATAACCCGTAAAGGTCAAAATACCTTCACCAACGATAGAGGCTTTTTCCGGCACCACAACGGTATCGCCCGATGAAAAACTGCGGCTACGAATAGCAGGCATATCACCAACATCATATTGCTGAATATCGCTCAAGCACTTATCAACAAACGCTTTCTGCATTACCTGGTCACTCATCACGAATTCCTTATCATTATTAAAACAAGTCCTCATGAACTTGCGAGAGCAACCATAACCAGCCAATCAAGAACATACAAACCTGAACATGTAACACAATCATCAAGCAAACAAAACGACAACTTACTACCAAACAACAGTAACTCGAAACACTTTAAAAAGTCGCTACCGACAAAAACCTGAACGACTGATAGACTCCATTCCCACACTCTCCTGTCGTGAGCCCAAACCATGCTCCACGTGTTATTCAGCGTTTACCTGAAGATGCTGGTGCTCTACAGCCCGTTCTTCGTGTTGTCCTGCTTCATCAGCCTGACCCGTGGTTATTCGCGCAAGGAGCAACGGCGCCTGGCGTGGAAAGTGGCGATCGCTACCCTGGTTTCCAGCGTCCTGCTGTATTTGTTCGGGCGAGTGATCTTCGACGTGTTCGGCATCACCGTGGACGCGTTCAGGATCGGTGCCGGCAGCGTGCTGTTCATCTCGGCGCTGGGCATGGCGCAAGGCAAGTCGGTGGTGCAAACCGACAATGTGCAGCAGGATGTGACCATCGTGCCGCTGACCATTCCGTTGACCGTCGGCCCCGGCACTATCGGCGCCTTGTTGGTCATGGGCGTCAGCCAGCCACACTGGGACGACAAACTCACGGCGATCGTGAGCATTGCGCTGGCCAGTTTCACCGTCGGCGTGGTGCTGTACCTGTCGAACCGCATCGAGCGGATTCTCGGCGATCAGGGTTTGCAGATTGTCAGTCGTTTGATGGGACTGTTTGTGTGCGCACTGGCGGCGCAGATCATCTTTACCGGGATCAAGGGTTATCTGGGGTAAAAAGGGTCGTGAGCTGATCCGCTCACGACCCTTCGTGTTCAGTTTGCCGTGAAATGTCAGGTGATCTTTTCAACGACTGCTTTGAGCGTGGCAACCCCTTGGTCATTCTTGGTTAGTGAAATGGCGCTCAGCCATTGTTCGACCGGGAATGCGCAATGCTCGTCTGCAACTCTGACACTTATCTGCATCGACATGCCCGGTTTGCCCTCTTCGGGTATGACATGTCGCACGATCAGACTGTGCGCGTTGTCCGGATCGGTGAACACCAGTTGCCCATCAACCTGCGACATCAGCAGGCGCTCATTGCCAGCCATGTCCAGAACCAGCGTGCCCTCACCGGCGACTTGCCGGGCGGATGGCCGGCGACTATCAACCACAATGCAATCCAGGCGCTGCCACGCGTCATCCAGGATCCGGTAGCTTGACGTCTGCGCACCAAAAGCCAGTACCAACGTGTTGATCCCGTCCGGCAGCAGCGCCACGAGATCGCTGACCTCGCCACTCACTTCAAGCGACAGCAACTCCCCTTCACGCTGTGCGTAACTGCCCGCCAGCCAGATGTCCTTCTGCGCACCACGGCTGAAAATCAAGCCGTCCACCGGATCGAACAGCAGCGGCACCGACTCATCGCGATTCCCCAGAAACACCGCCCACTGCCCGTCGGCACGACCGGTAACATCGAACAGCCGGTCCAGTTGCGGCACGTAGTACGTGTAGCGACCCGCATGACGTTTGATTGGCAGGAACGGCGCGTGGTTTTGCTTGTTCAATAGTGCTCGCAAGCGCTCCTGCAACTGTTCGGGACGTTGGCCGGCCCCATCCGACCATTTGTTTTCGAAACTGATAATGCGTGCAGGCTGCTGATCTATCAGTTCCAGATTAACGCCCTCGCGGGTTTGCCCGAGCAGGCCTCGGCCGTCCATCAGCACTTGGGTAAAGGACCATTGCGACCAAACCATTTCCGCATCTGGCAAATGCTCCGGATGTAACAGGCGACTGCCACCGGCAAACGCCCGACGCAGTGCCTCGATATTCGTCAGAGGCTGGCGATAGAGCCGTCCCCAAATATCCATCAACCACGCGGCCTGTTTGTCAGGGGTCAGTCCAACCAGATCCAGCTCCGTGGTACCAGCGATTTTGGCCAGCAAGAACTTGTCGTCGACGCACCACATTGCCAGCGAATGTGTGCCGCCGACATTTTCCAGACCATTGATCGAGAACGGCGCAGTTTTCCACGTTTCGGCAAGCGCCGGTAAAGCGGCGAGCCAATCCGTATGCTTGTGCAACCAGTGCGTCCCGACGCCCACAAACTTCATCACGCCTTGCTTGTCGACCTCGAACAACAGGCCGTCTTCCCGGGTGGCGATGAAACGCTGAGCGAATTGGCTGACATCGATGACGTCGGTTGCGATAACTTGCGAGTCATCCGTTCCGGCCCCCCGCTGCAGCAGTCCGGCGCTTTTGCTGTAGAACAGCGGGAGATCACCCAGGCCTGCATCCCAGACCAGCATCTTCGTATCCAGATCGAGGCCACTGGCACGGTTTAACTGGAAATACAGACCATCGGCCAGACGAATCCAGCCAACATCTCGAACCTCTTGCTGGACGTGACCGCGTATCTGCACAAACTGAGCTGGCCGCCAAATGGCCAGGTCCGCCGCCATGCCGGGGGTGCTGTCGGCGTAGTCACGCGGCGTTTTGAAGCGATCAATCAATGAGCGCCAGTAACTGGCCGGCCGGCGCGGTGTGTAATCGCCCCAGGCAGCCGAAGTGTTGATGCACTCAAGCGTTACCGTGGACTCAGTCAGAAAATATTCAAAACCGGTCTCTACGCCGTTGTCGACCGCAAGCATCGTTTGTCGCACCCGAATGCCGCCGACAGTCTGTTCACAACCGACAATCCTTGAGCCACTGGCGGGATTCATCAACCGGTAGCGCTGGTTGACCGTGCCGGTGATCATGTCGACGCGCCAGACCGTCGCATGCTCGGGGTGATAGAACCAGGCGTGCCTGGCATCGACTGCCGCCAGTGTCACGCCATCATTGATGGCCTCAGGCAGGTTGCGCGCATACAACAACCGCGCGTTCGCCACGTCATAGTAGGCGGTGACGAACACCGGTTGGTTTGCCGCGCTCAGCGGCACCCTGAACTTGTTCAATGGCACATAAGCGGTGGCGACGCGTTGCTCTGCCGCCAGCATTCGAATTCGTGCCAGCACCGCTGCCTGCGAGGTTTCTCTGCCTATCGAAATTTGCAATTTAGAAGCATTGGCCAAGGCAGTGGGATGCTCCAGCGTGATGGACACCAGCATCAGCCGCACGGCTTTCCAGTCGAGACGGAACAACTCCCCGTTCGCCAGCTCGATGAAATCCACATGACCTTCGATGCGAATCCCGTCGACGTTGAGCGACACGCCGTCAAAACCAACGCTTTTTTCGCTGGCCCACGGCGCATGAAGTATCCACTGCGTCGCCGCATAGTTGCGCAGGGAAACCGCAACAAGGCCCGGCGTCAGCCAGAGCTGACGCGTGCCTGGTGAGTGGCTGAAGATCTCGTAGGAAATGCACTGCTTCCACTCCTTCGGCAACTGCGGGACGACCAACTGACGGACATGTTCATCCAGCTGCACGTCTATGTTTGTCGGCTTATGGAACGGTAGCAATTTGTAGAGGATGTGTTTCAGCGATGGAGTGCTGTACAGGTAAAACCGTTGGTTACCTTGTTTGTCATACTCCAACTTGTAAGCCGCACTGTTGCGTAACTGGGGATAGCGGGTATAGATGCCATCGTTGAAGCTGTCGACAATCGCTTCAAGGGCCACAGCAATAGGCGAACGGTATGAATACCAATGCGGCCCGGGGGCCTCACTCGAGGTTCGCGGCGCAACCACCTCTCCTGGCTTTGGCACGTACTTGTGTCCCGTGCCCCCCAGTTGATACTCGTATCCGTAAAAGCAGACAGGCGTACACGGCAGCACGACCGTATGGCGATCGCCGGCTCGGTCCTTGTCGAGCGTCATGACTTCGGGCAGTTCGAATGCCTCCCGAATGTTGATGGCCCGGTGCATGTGCTCTGGGGCAGAGGTGGACTGTGGTAACTCCGACCAACTGCCCACCCACGGGTAAAAACTCTGGCTGTTGAACCGGACCTGATTATCTTGCTGATCAAGGCTCGTGATGACCGCCTCGGCCGGGAACTGCAAAACCCCGTGTTCGAGGGTATAGGCGCCGGGAGTGTAGGCATTCTGGATATCGCGCAGATGGTTGCCGACGGCCGTGGCCTTGTCCCGGATCTGCCCCAGATTGCTGGCGATGGCTGTCACGCCGATGCCGATACCGAGCAAAGGCACAGACAGGAAAGCCGCTGCCCCGCCAACGACGCCACCGGCCGCCAGCGCAACGATATCCAGCCCCAGCGCCGCCACGTTGAAGGCCAGCGACGTGGAAAACCTCGATCGCTGCTCATGGTTTTCGGCAATCGACAGGTTGTAAATATCGAACCCGATATTCGCCAGGGAGAATACGAAGCCGGCGCCAGTGGCAGCACGACCGGCCAAGCGCCCCGAAACCGAGGTCTGTTTCAGCGCTTGCTCGGCAGCCGACACCTGTTGCACCAGCCGGGCGATCTGCACCACATCGCTGACCACGCCGAAACCCAGCTGTGCATAGTTCACATACACCTGAACCTGAAGGGCAATCGCCAATGTCGGCATCTGTCCTTCACCGTCCTGGTAATCCCGTTGGCGCATTTCGGTAATCAGCGTCTGAATCGCAAAGGCGAAACTCAAGCGGCTCCCGCCGTCGGCTTCACCCGCATGAGTGGCCTCGCCGGCCAGGGTTTTCACCAGTCGCTGAAGGTGGTGCCTGATCTTGCTGAACCGCGCGTCGGTGGTGGAAACCTTGAGTGTGTTCTGCGGGTGAAGAACGTCAGCCATGGTCAGCGAGTAACCCGCCTCCGGCGTTTTTTCGACGGTGTCCAGCAACGGCAGATATTCACGTCCCAGTTTGTACTCGGCACGCAAAAGGTCGGTGGCCTGGGCAAATTCCTGCGTCCAGTAACGAGCATCCAGCTGCGCCAGACTGGACCCCATTCGAGCGTTTTCACTCAAGGAGCGGGTGCGCCCGAGCGCCTGCTTTTCCCAGACCGACACACCTTGAACATCCGTAATCGCCTGATTTTTCAGAAAGCTGTCGAGTCGCAGATTCGAAGAAAGCACTGTGTCGGCAATCTTCGTGGTGTTCAGTTCGGTCACATTGAATTGTGCTTTGGCGATGTCGCCCAGACCGTAAAGCCTGGCCATCGCGCCGTTTCCGGCACTCAAGTAGAGCGCCATGCCCAGCGACAACTGTTGCGCCCCGGCAAAGCCGAAAATCGCGAAGTTGGGGTCGTAAAAACGAAAAACCGGCGTGTCGCCCTGCATGACTTTGGCCACCAGCAACGCATGATTACCGGTATCGAGCAGCATGACGGCGGGTGCCGTTTTCGCTTGCAGCATCTGCACGACAGCCTCAACCCCCTGCAGACCATGCGCGGTTCCGTGATCGGTGACTGGCGTTTGATGCAGCTCATCCAGCGCCAGCAGCAACGCTCGGGAATCAGCGTCAGCCGGTGTCTTGCCAGCGTTGGCAACACGCCCGATCAGTGCCCGCTCGGCCGCATCGCCCTGAGCCAGAGCCGACGCCGTCAGCAGGGCCAGCGGATAGCAACGCCGGCCGGGATCGCCCGCGGTGTTCATCAGCAAATCCTGCGGCATTTGCCGGGTGGAAATGGCCCCGGCCTTGAAAAACAGTTCACGCACCTGACCGCCGCGCTGAAGGATTTGCCCACGGTATTCACGTTGCGCAGTGCGGCTGATCTGCTCGATCCGTTCATGCCATCTGTTCAGCGTCAGCGGCTCGGTCAAGGCGAGCACCTTGAGCTCCCGCGTGGTGTGCGTGTCAGGCTGACCGCGCGGCGCCGGTGCGCTTTCGTTGTCTGCAGACTGGCGCTGACGCACGGCGTTCTCGATGGCGTTGTAGCGAGCGAACACACCGCCTTCCGAGGTTTGCCGAGCGATATTCGACACTTGCTGCCAAGCGTCGACAAATCCCGCGTCACCCAGGCTCGTGGCGCCGAAGATGCCACCCAGTATCACCCGCAGCATCGGGCTCAAGTGCTCAGGGTGGAGCGAGCCGTGGGCGACATGGGTAAACAGTTCATTCAGGTTGCTGGTGAGCTCGACGCCATGGGAAGCGGGAATCTGGGTGTCGGATTGCGCGATGATTTGCTGACGCGTTTCAAAATCAATGGTGAAGGCTGTGTCGAAGGTGAAGTCACCGCTCAACTTGTCCTTCATCACGCGAATGAAGGAACCGCCCAGTTCATCCATCAACTGTTGTAATACCGAAGTCAGCAACACCGGTTTGCCTTCGATCACCGGCCAGCCTTGCTTGAACGTCAGGGTCTTTTGCTTCAGCAGGTCAGCCAATTGGCCGGCGTAACGCGCTTTCAGTTTTCCGGTTTGCCATTTTTCCTGCTCTTTAGCCAGCCATTGCTCGGGGTCGTCGTTGACGGTCCAGCCGGAGATCCTTTCCTCTTCCGTGACATCGTTATAGCCTTCGAGCAACTGCAGGTGATGGCTTATCTGATCAATCTGATCGGGCATCAGTTGCTGCTCGATGTACTGGGTCAGCCCCGAACTTGCGGCACCGGGACCGGTAAGAGTGACGGTGCCTCTCGCGCCGATTCGAATGCCGTCCGCGTAGTAGCTACCAATGGCATCAATGAGTTTGTACGCACGAAAAAGCGCGTCTGATTCAGGCAGTTTGCCCCGCGCCTGCATTTCATTGACCACGTCTTGAATTACATCAAATAACCGACCTTCATCCGCTGTGTCGATTCCGGCTTCAATGGAACGGCGCTCTACTTCCTGCAGACAATCATAATTCACCCGGATCATCTGCAAATACGCCATGGTCATGGCACTGCCCGGATGAGCAATGAAGTGAGCATTGACTTGCCCATTCTTCGAAAAGCCATGGAGCGTGCCGAGGCGAAGAGCGTCTAACGGGGCCGAGCGATCTTGCGGTGCAACAAAGATTTCATGAGCGGCGGGTTTGCTGCGCGCGAATGTGGTTAACGCCTCTGCATACTGAACAGGAATTTCTCCGGTAATGTCTTTGTAGCGAACTGCGTCGCGACCCGGCATCAACGCTTCGTTGTGATCCAGTAAAAGTTTCAGAACCCAAAGTTGCTGGTTGACATCAAAACCACTGATATCCACGCCACCCAACTTGCTGGCCAACGGTGGCAAGTAATCCATGTCACTGTAACGGCCACCTTCCAGATGCACTGCCTGCAAACGCACGACATCGCTCGCCGCTGCAAAGTTACCGCGCATGGCGATTTCGCGTTGATAGACATCCTGTAAAAAGTGCCCGGCGAACTCCTGGCGAACATCTCGCAATTGCAGGTCGGGACCGACCATTGCCAAATGCGTTTCCAGGCGTCGTTGGCGAAGGGCTTCGAGCGTCGATCGATCCATGCCGTAGGCGCGGACCATCAGGTCAATACGCGCATCATCTGCCCTGCCGCGCCACTGCGGTTGTTCGATGTACGCGAACATCTGCTGTTTCAACACCCGCGCCCGTTCCTCGATCATCTGCGACAACCGGGTGGATTTGGTGGCTTTATCGCCTCCCGATTCCATCGCATCAGCTCGTGCACTTTCGAGAATTACCCGATTCATCTCATGCGCCAACATTGCATCGCTGTCGTACCAGAGATTGAACTTGTATTCCTGAGACTTCAGTACCTCGCGCCAGATGTTCATATAGTCACGCTGGATACCGCCGACTTCACCACCGCCCACCCAGACAAAGTGCATGATTTTCGGCACGGGTTTGCCTACTCCAGCAAGCAGGTCCGCCGTCGCTGAAAGCCTCGCGATGTATTGACTCAATTCGGACTGAATCCGATTGATCGCCACGGGGGCGGATGGCCTGCTTTGGCTCAGTAATGACCCAAGCTTCTCCTGAAACAGCTTCACCGCCAGCAGCTTTTCGGCGGCATCGACGGTTTGACTGGCAACTTCATGAAGCGCAATCAGCGCCGCATATTCCGTAGAGCCGGCAAGCTCGACCAACGCCTGTTGCAGTATTAAAAAATCTTCCGCCGAAACAAACCCACTCTTGCTTGTAGAACTATTCAAAGTCCCCATCAGCCTTCATCCTTGAATCAATAGTTAATAGATCAAACAAAACTATTGATTAAGTCGGACGAGCTCAAATATCAAAAAAAAACAATCAGTGTCGCGTGCAACATCGATCAACATTCAAACTGCATAACAGTAGGATCCAGCGACAAGTTCATCCGCAATACTTTCACCTGCAAACGCACAAGGCCGCGAACCCAAAGGGGTCGCGGCCTTGTTTTTGTTATCGCACTTTAAAATTGAAAGTATTAACCCAATGTCACGCCAACTGTAAGTTACTTACAACTTACCTCCGTGATCAACGGGCGACTGTTCAAGAAATCGGCTTTTCACCATACCAACGTGGCGTATAAACCCATTCCCCTCCTCCAGCCCGCGCAAAAGTGCAAGTAGTGGAGGAACCGATCAACACCATGGTGCGCATGTCCACCTGGTCCGGCGTCAAAGCGCCAAGAGTCGTGGTGCGCAGGGTCTGCCCCGGCCGCCCGATGTCACGTCCCAGCACCACAGGGGTTTGCGGTGTGCGATGTTGCGCGACGATTTCCAGGGCCCGCCCCAGTTGCCACGGACGGGCGCGCGAGATCGGGTTGTAGAACGCCAGCGCCAGATCCGCTTGCGCGGCCAGGTCGAGACGCTTCTCGATGATCGACCACGGTTTGAGGTTGTCCGACAGCGACATCACACAAAAATCATGGCCCAGCGGCGCGCCTGCTTGGGCAGCGGTGGCGAGGGACGCTGAGACGCCCGGGAGGATTTCCAGATCGACACGGTGCCACGCCGGATCATCCGACTCGTGCAACGCTTCGAGCACCGCCGCCGCCATGGCGAATACGCCCGGATCGCCGGACGACACCACGATCACCGAACGGCCCTCGGCCGCCAGTCTGAAGGCGTGGCGGGCGCGCTGCATTTCTTCGCGGTTGTCGGTGCAATGCTGCACTTGATCGTCGCGGAACGGGCCGGCCATGCGCACGTAGGTTTCATAGCCGAGCACATCGGTGGCGCGAGCCAGTTCCGCTTTTACCGCGGGCACCATCAGTTCGGCAGCGCCGGGGCCAAGGCCAATCACAGCAAGACGACCGCGCGGGCGACCGATGTGCGCGACGTCCAGTGGCTGCTCGGCGACAACGATGGCCAGGCCGTTTTGCTCAATGATTTTGGCCTCTGGCACCGCAACGCGCGCCAGTGCGCCGATGTCGCGTTGCGCCGTGACAAACCGCAATGGTACGTTCAGTTCAAGTGCGGCTTCGCGCAGGTCCGCCGAAGCCATCTCGGTATCAGCCGCCACCAGGCAAGCCAACGCCTGAACCGCGACGTTCGCCTGCTGCAACGCCGCACGAATCACACTCGGCAAATCCGCCACGTCTGCGCTCAGCGCCACCGCCACACTGCGCGGATAGATCAGCAACTCATTGGCACTTGCCGCACGCTCGGCACTGCCGACATGAATCGAACGCTGCGCCTGTGGATCTTCCAGCAGTTGCGCCTGATCCAGCCACGGCGCCGCGCCTTCGATGCGCACGCTATGCCCGGCCAGCAGATCGGAGACGAAGCGTTTACCCAGCTCCAGATCCGCCAGCGCGTAGCCGCTCGGAGGATTGAGCAGACAGGTGCCAAAGCGCAGTTCGCCGCTGGTGGTGATCGCCGCTGCGACTTGCAGCCCCGCAGCGATCTCCCGCGCCATGACATTCACCCCGCCAAGGCCACCGAGCAACGGCACCACGGCGCTGCCGTCTTCGGCGACGGCCAGTACCGCAGGCTCGGCGCCTTTCTCCAGCAACAGCGGCGCCAGTGTGCGGATGACAATGCCGGCTGCGCACAGGGCAATGATCGGCGTGGCCTGCTGGTACAACTCGCGCAGGGTCGCGCCGAATTCCTGATACGTGCAGTCGGCGCCTTCGACACGACCGGCGAGACCGTGGATCTGCGCCGCCGGATACACCTGCTGGATGCGCCGGGCAGTGGCCAGGCTACCCTGACCAAGAATGACAATCGCGGGAGTGGATGAAGTCATCAGCCTTGCCACCGTTCGCCGGGCACGATGATCAGCGAGAAGTACGGCGACGACATCGGCTCGACCTGGTCGATCGGCACGATCTTCTGATTGGCCATGGTCGCACGCTCGACGTACAGCGCCCGTTCGGCCAGGCCAAGTTCTTCCAGCACCTGCCGCACTTTGTGGAAATTGCGTCCCAGCTTCATGATCACTGCCGCGTCGGCATCGGCCAGACGTCGCTTCAATTCTTCATGAGGCAAGACGCCGGAGAGCACCGACAAACTCTGATTGCGATACACCAACGGCGCGCCCAGCACCGACGCGCCGCCAAGCATCGAGCAAACACCCGGCACCACTTGCGCCTCATAGCGGGTGGCCAGTCGATCATGCAAATACATGTAGGAGCCGTAGAAGAACGGATCGCCTTCACAGATCACCGCTACGTCACGGCCGGCGTCCAGATGCGCCGCAATCGTCTCGGCGGCTTCATCGTAGAAATCACTGATCACCTGTTCATACGACAGCGGCGCCGGCAGCGCTTCGGTGGTCACCGGGTACACCAGCGGCAGCAGATTCTGCGCGTCCTGCAGGTGCGCCTCGATGATGCCGAACGCGTTGCCCTTCTTGCCCTTGGCGACGAAGTACGCCACCACCGGCGATTCGCGCAGCAGGCGCAAGGCCTTGACGGTGATCAGTTCCGGATCACCGGGGCCGACGCCCAGACCAATCAAACGTCCTTTGGCCTGCATCATTCGATCTCCGTCGCGAGGGCATTGACCGCCGCAGCCGCCATGGCGCTACCGCCGAGTCGACCTTGCATGATCACAAATGGCACGCCACGGCTGTCGGCGGCCAGCGCCGCTTTCGATTCTGCCGCGCCGACGAAGCCCACCGGGAAGCCGAGAATCAGCGCCGGTTTCGGTGCACCGGCATCAAGCATTTCCAGCAGGTAAAACAGCGCGGTCGGCGCGTTGCCGATCACCACGACGCTGCCCTCCAGG
>OFQU01000123.1_pt1 | contig 16487 bp, 18 predicted proteins | sample 1542981 | NCBI WGS metagenome assembly OFQU01 (sample SAMN07774233, study PRJEB24372) | wastewater metagenome | isolation source: Exp Tend CN 90WW | collected 2016-02
GATCTCGTTGCATCGAATCCGTCCAGAAATCGGGAGTGGTAATGAATTCAGCCCAGACAAATCCCCCTTCGGGTTCGCCAACGTCGTTCATCAACGCTGCGAACCAATCGATCACGGTCAACGGTATTCCATTCGCCTACCGCGATATCGGCCCCACTACCGGTGTGCCCCTTGTAATGTTCAACCATTGGGGCGCGGTGCTCGATAACTTCGATCCCGCAATCATCGATGGCCTGGCGCAAACCCGACGCGTCATTACCACCGACTATCGTGGCATCGGCGGCTCGGGTGGAACCGCGCCACTGACCGTTGGCGAGATGGCCGACGATGCGATTCAGTTGATCCGTGCGCTGGGGCTGGAAACCGTTGATGTGCTCGGATTCTCCCTCGGCGGCTTCGTCGCTCAGGACATCGCTCTGAAGGCGCCTGATCGGGTGCGGCGGTTGATTCTGACCGGCACCGGGCCGGCTGGCGGCAGCGGTATCGGCAAAGTTGGCGCGGTGTCGTGGCCATTGATTCTCAAAGGCCTGCTGACCCTGCGCGACCCGAAATTCTACCTGTTCTTCACTTCTACGGCCAACGGCCGTCGATCTGCCGCGCAGTATTTGCAGCGCCTGCAAGCCCGTAAGAACAATCGTGACCAAGGCCCGACGCCCCGTGCTTTCCTGCGCCAGTTGAAAGCGATCACCGCGTGGGGCCAACAGCCGCCGCAAGACCTCGGACGCTTGCGCATACCCACGCTTATCGTTAACGGCGACAGCGACATCATGGTGCCCAGCGTCAACTCGATGGCGCTGGCCAAGCGTATTCCCAACGCACAACTGGTGATTTATGAGGATGCCGGCCACGGCGGGATTTTCCAGCAGCACCTTGATTTTGTGACCAAGGCGTCGGCGTTCCTCGATGCCTGACAACGCGGCGCCGCGACCCCGCAACTACGCTCCCTGCAACCGACAAGAGCCACACCGCAATGAAAGCATTTCTGATTGATCGCTATGGCCAGAACGGCGGGCGCATTGGCGAAGCACCGGCCCCTGTGGTGGGCGCCCACGACGTCCTGATCGAGGTGCATGCCAGCAGCATCAACGTGCTGGATTCGAAGATCCGCAAAGGCGAATTCAAGCTGATCCTGCCCTACTCGTTTCCGTTGATACTGGGCAACGATCTGGCCGGCATTATCGTTGACGTGGGTTCAGCGGTGACCCGCTTCAAACCGGGAGACGAAGTTTATGCTCGCCCACCAGAAACACGGATCGGCACGTTCGCCGAATTAGTCGCCGTGAACGAAGAAGCGATTGCACTGAAACCTGCCAATACTCACATGGCACAAGCCGCGTCCATCCCTTTGGTGGCACTGACCGCCTGGCAAGTGCTGGTTGAAACCGCCCGACTGAAAAATGGCCAGAAAGTGCTCATCCATGCCGGATCCGGCGGCGTCGGCACCGTGGCCATCCAGCTCGCCAAACACCTCGGGGCCTTTGTCGCCACCACCACCAGCACCGCGAATGTCGCATGGGTAAAAGCGCTGGGGGCCGATCAGGTGATCGACTACACACAGCAGAACTTCGAAAGCGTCCTGCACGACTTCGACGTGGTATTGAACAGCCTTGGTGCCGATGTATTGGAGAAATCCCTCAAGGTGCTCAAACCCGGAGGCCAGCTAATTTCCATCTCCGGGCCACCCACTGCGCAGCTCGCCCGGGAGCAAGGGTTGTCCTGGCCTTTGCAACAAGTCATGCGCCTGCTGAGTTTCAGTATCCGGCGCAAGGCGCGCCAGCGCGACGTCAGTTACGCATTCGTCTTCATGCGGGCCAATGGCGCGCAATTGCAGCACATCACCGCGCTCATTGAGGCCGGCATCATCAAACCGGTGATTGACCGCACCTTCCCCTTCGAATCGACAGCTGAGGCGTTGCAATACGTCGAGCAGGGCCGCGCCCAGGGCAAGGTGGTGGTGACGATGAAATGACCAGACCGTGTGTTGATGAGTCAAGCGCAGAGGCCGCGCAACGATTGCCGCTTCAGCCTTCGTCATCCGAAGCTACTTTGCCAGCGTTGAGTAAAGAGGATGAGCGGCTACCGGAGTCGGTATCGGTTGAAGCACCGGTGATTCTCTGGCGCAGTCTGATGCTTGAACAATAGGTTCTGACCGTTCCCGAGTCGCTGTGAGACCTACACGTCGCGACGAGCAAATCTGCCGTGCCTTCGCATGAGTGGTCTGCGGGGCTGGATTCGCTCTGACGCATCATTGACTATAGCCATCGCTGGCGCTGCCGTACCGACCGTTTAGAAGGGCTCGGTTTCACCCTGTACCTGGGCGCGTAAACGAACCAAGGGCGAAAACAATGAATCGTACCGACCATGTCTGCCTGATGGCGACTTATAACGAATGGATGAACGCAAATATTTATGAAGCGGCCAAGCGCTTGTCAGATGAAGAGCTTTCACTGAATAGAAACGCATACTTTAGTTCTATTATCGGGACGCTGAACCACTTGGTGGCGGGAGACGTTATCTGGCTGCAGCGATTCGCCGGGCACCCAGCGAACTACTCGGCTCTGGAGCCGATTCAGCAACTTCCTGCCCCGAAAAGTCTCAACCAGCTGACGTTCTCAAACATTCGCGATTTGTCGGCTCATCGGATATGGCTCGATAGAGTAATTAAGGAATGGTCTCGCTCCATTACAGAGGCACATTTAGATGCCCCCCTGAGTTACACAAACATGGCAGGGACGCCCGCAGACAAAAGTTTCTTTGGTTTGCTCATGCATTTCTTCAACCACCAGACTCATCATCGCGGGCAAGTCTCTACCTTGCTTTCACAAGCGGGTGTCGACATCGGTAATACAGATCTGGTTCTCCTCATTCCATCCGACCCCTGAATACAGTAGAGAGTCCAGGTGCTGGATCGGGTTTCGTCGCATTGGATCGGAACTGCCAAGCAGTGCGGCCATGCAAGATGGTGTCGAGTGTCGAGTGACGGCAATCGGCCAAAAGCGAACGTTGGCGAGTGACCGCTTTCGACCCGAAGCGGACATTACTAAAGCGTGTTGAGTCGTGCCTCAGCCGTTCCGGTTTCGAGCTATTGCGTTACTTGCGACAAAGCATGAATGACATCCGCAACCATCTTTTCAGCACTGTTCATCCCGTCAATCCGTAAGACCGGAGCGGTCTGCTCTGATAGCCACGCCTCGTGCCACGCCCGGTTGCGTCCTGAAAAGTTCGGATCGTCATACTGCGAAGCCCATTCCCGAAAGGCTACATGTATCTCATGCATGTCACCGCCCGGTGCTATCCGATCTCCAAAACGCTCCTTTTCACGGGCGGCCAGCCGTTCAAGGCGAGTGAGTGTTGGAGTTACAACGAAAACAATCAGATCGACATGGGTAATCAGCGCTTCTCCCCAGACCATGCAAGAACCGGTCAGCACCCAATCGTCATCACCGAACTTTTGCTGGATCAATGACACGCGCTCACTGGGAGTTCGTTTGGTCGTAAAAGGAGGGTCAGTGGGCATCCAGAAGTAATCATCGACATCGACCTGGCGTACACCGAGCAGAGTTGCGACGTTTTGACCCAAAGTAGTCACGCCCGCACACGAAGCACCTGTAATGTAAATCCGCAATTTTTCCTCCATGAATACAAGTCTGTTTCGAGGCAGGCAATATATCCCTTACTCGATTGGGTCTCACTTTTTTCTGGGCTGCAAATGACTGCTTCTGGCCGAAAACAGTCTGTCGTGGCAGGCAGAGATCGGCCCAGAGTGTGTAAAAACACTTTCGTATCTGGGATGCCTAAGCCGAGCGCTCTCGGGCGAGGCGGTTTCGGCTGGAATGACGCCATCAAAACCCAGCTTTGCCAGGTTGATTTCATCGACGAAAACGTCAACCACGCGCAGCGGATCGGTGCCGCTTGAACAACTACCACAAGACACGCCAAGGCATGTCTTGTGATTTCCGTTGGGTCGTGGGGTTTGGACAGGACCGTTAGCGGGCGCTGTCGATGATTTGGCCTCCGTCCGGCGTGAGACTGTATCCCGTCAAGAACTGCGCATCCTTGCTAGCGAGAAACAACACCACCGGCGCAATATCCTCTTCCGGTGATCCATAACGGCCAAGTACGTTAGTGGGTGCAGGCACATCGACCGCTGCTTCCCAAGTGTCAGCGACCGGCATGACATTGTTGACAGTGATCTTGTCAGCGCCCCACTCCCTGGCCGCCGAGCGAGTCAAGGCACGTACCGCCTCCTTTGCCATGTTGTAAGGCGCGTAGCCCTGCATGCCAACGACACCAGCCAGAGAAGCGAAATTGATAACCCTGCCCTCACCACTGGCTTTGAGATGGGGATAGCACGCCTGCATCGTTCGCAGATAAGCAATGGGGCCCATTTCGAAATTGCGCTGCAACTGCTCGGCTGACAGCTCGACCACCGATGAAAACACCACCGAGGGATCGAAAGCATTATTCACCAGTATGTCGATCCGCCCATAGGCAGTCATCACCTTGTCGACAGCGGCAGTAATTTGATCAGGGTCAGCGATATCGCAAACGATTCCGAGGGCGGCGCCGCCAGCGGCCTGGATATCGGCAACCACCTGATCGACATTTTCAGCCGTGCGCGAAACGACCGCGACTTTCGCACCCTGCATCGCGAAAAGTCTGGCGGTAGCTCGGCCGATACCACGACCGGCGCCGACGATAATCGCAACTTTTCCACTGAGTCGAGTCATGGCGATCTCCATTATTTGAGAGTCGTCTGGACGACCGCTGACGGCGGTGCGTACGGCGACGGATATTCGCGAACAGCGTTTTGTGTCACGAAGGAGGTGGCCAGGAGAATGAGTCCCAAGGCTGCCGGGATAGAACCTTTGGGCTTGTGAATACCCAGGTGCGCTGAAGCTGAAAGCAGCAGGTGATAAAACATGCCGGCATAAGCGAGATCACTGAGTGCGGCATTGAAGCGCCACAAAATCGCGGCGGGCCCCAGTATCTTGACCACGATCATCAAAGGCACAAGGTGGGAGGCTGAATAGCCCAACTCCGCTTGTGCGCTTCGCACATAGTCTCCTTTGGCGATGTACATCAAGGCCGAGGCCAGATAGAGCAGCGAAAGCAGGACCGTGCTAATCCAGTAAATATAATGTTCGATCATGAGGTTTTCCCAAGCAGGTATTGTTACGTCGACTTAGGGCAAATATCTCGTCTAACATGAAAACCCACAAGTAGGATGAAAAACCGGTACTTAGTATGGAAAACCAGACTAATGATGAAGAACAGATCAATATGCACGAGGAAATGCGGCGTGCATTTTCGCTACTTTCAGGCAAGTGGAAGCTAGAAATAATGTGGCTGCTAAACCAGCGGATTTATCGTTTTGGGGAACTGCGAAAGGCGATTAACGGCGTCACGCAACACATGCTGACAGCACAACTTCGGGAGCTTGAGAACGATGGCCTGATCTCGCGAACAGTCTTCGCAGAAGTGCCCCCGCGTGTTGAATATGAAATGACAGCAAAAGCACGTGCACTCGGGCCAACAATGGAGGCGCTCGCTAAATGGTGGAGCGAGTACGGCAAAAGCGTGCCGGTGAAGCCTGCCTCACGCGGCCGCAAAGTAAAAAAAACCTAGGCGGGTCAGAGACGTATTTGAGTCGATCTTTGCTCAGCCTGAAAGGCTGCAATGGGTCCAGGCTGAGCATCTCTTCGGGACGCTCAAGCAATGGATGGGGTGAGCGCCGAGATGAGTTTGAACGTGCTCGCCTACAACCTGAAAAGGGTCATGAAAATCATCGGCATCACTGGTTTGATGAAAGCGTTAACGGCGTAAAGCCAGGTTTTTACCCCGGCCAAATGCCTTTTAAAGGCTGCTGAGCTGTTTTAACTGTTATTCAAAGCGTCCTGACGTGTATTCAGCCCCCTGCCCTGATCAGCGCCCGGGACACTTCAAGACTTCACCACGGGCAGCGCCGCAACGGATAATGTCGCGCACGTCCGGGTTTTTAAAGTAGTCGACGTGCGCATGCTCGGGGCTCTCCATGATCAGGAGCTTGGGTGCATTTTGCACAAATACGTCCGTTACATCGATTCGCGGCCGTCCTCCCGGTGTAGCCACGGCGTTAGCGTACCAGCGCGGAATGTGCCAGGTGAGCAGATCATTTGTGTCGTTGAATGAGACGATCTGAAGGCGGTAGGATGGTTTTGCGCTGCGCTTTTCTGCGGTTTCCTTCAAATTCGCGAGTTGCAGAAAAACGTTGCCGTAGACTTGCGGCCCTGATGTCGCTTGCGACGAATTCGATTGGCTATCGAGGTCGTCCAGGGGAAATAACTGCCAGAAAAAAGGACGTGCAACGCCATCATTGGAACGTGCTTGCGGCGGTACGTTGGCCAGACCCAGTAATGAAAGCTGATTCGCCATCATGTAAAAAGCAGGCGTGTTGGCGAGCATGTTTTCGATGAAGCCCTGTGCGATTTTGCGCTCTTCCCAAGGTATAGGGTTGGTCATGCTGTCTGTTGTCTGGTCGAGAAGATGAAGGAACATGTCATACGTCATGCGACTGCCCAGGCTGTGGGTTACGAATAAATTCTTGTGTGGGTTGTTTTCACTTTCCTGCGCAGAAGGCCATATACATTTTTCATTGTTGGCCGTAGGGGTGATGGCATGGCAAATCCCCTCTGCAAGCCCGCGCACCATTGTCTCGCCATAGGTGCCTGTATAGACAATCGCATCGGACAAGTTGCGGTCAAAAACCTGTTCTTTGATTGTTTTATCAAGCCAGAGCCTTGGGGGCGCCTGTACCGTTGAAGGAATTCTCGGATCGGGAAGTTCAATGCACGGTTCGCGATGTTTATCTTCGAAAACAGAGGGCGAGTCATATCCAAGCTGATTGCTTTTCAACCAGCGGGTCAGCGGGGACCAGGTAATTTCTATCGCCTCTACGCTCACTGTATTTGCCCTGTCGGGCAATGTCAGTGAGTAACGTCTTTTGAGGACGTTCACCCCTGAGTGCGGGTCTTCATTTCCTCCCATATAGACGTTTACATTGATGAAATCAGCCACTGCGATTTTGTCGGATACAGGTTTCAACCCCATCGCTTCAGCATTTTTATCATTCAACCAGCCTTCAGGACCAAGCGCGTAACCAGGACAGTGATCGCCTACACCATGAACAAAAAACAGCCTCTCGGGGGTGTTGTCAGGCAGCAGTTCCTGTAACGGTTTTATCTGGCCCGGAGAGTTATCGCTAGCATTGTAGATAACAGGGGCGGACGAGCATGCGCTCAAACTCAATAGGATAATTACACAGAGCACGCGGGGAATATTCATCTTCGGACTCCTTGCCTATGGATGTCGCTATCCACTCAGGGCATAGAAATCCTGCAGCTTTGAAGCTGGCAGAGCGCGCACCGATGCCCATGTTGAGGTTAGGTGTAAATGGCCTGGCTGCAACCCGCGTTCTGACAATCGAGATCAACCTCGACCAAGCGACTTGATCAGTCCGCAGCACGGACACCATCGTGCACATGGGCGGTGACGAATTTATCGTTCTACTGCCGGACCAGTTGTGTGACGAGGATGCTGTACCGGTGGCCGAACGCTTGATGGCCAGCATTACCGGCCCCAACTGCCTCGTTCGATGGCGGTGCTCTACAAATTTCCGTTGTTTGAGTTGCATCGCCCTCGGCATGTCAATTCGTGCGCAGGGTTTACCGTCGGAGCAAAGGCAGGATATTGGTTGCGATAGGTATATTTTCTGTTTCCATACATTCTCGACAGAATATTTAAACCTTCGCTACCGGTATCTACTCTTACGGAATTCCTCAGTAAATGCCTGATCGTCGCGTCATAGGCACTCGCGTGCCACTCGGCAAGCCAGGCGGCGCGATGAGTGGCACTGCAGCCAAGATCGTCGAATAACAACTGCGCCATTTCACCTGCCGGTTGTGTTTGTTCCACACCATGTCGCGCTTCAATCAAAGAAGGCAGGCTCCAGTACCTCACGGCTGTCACCTGGTCGCTGCCCGCGACATCCCATGAGTAATAGAACGTTGAAAGTTGCGACTTCAGTCTGACGATGTAGTACTGGCCATCTTGCGCCGCAACCGTTGTAGCCAGGGGCTGGATGCTCAGAATGTCGATCGGTTGCATGAGTTCTTCCCGGGCCTCTCGCTCGATGACTTGTTGATCCGTCTCCCGGACATAACCCAAGGCCGTTATTCGCAGATCTCTTGCTCCGCCGACGCAGATAGGAACAGGCAGTATATAAGCGCCAGCGTTGTACTGACGCCCGACAGGAACATAGATCCCGCATCCGTTGTTGGCTTCTATCACCCCGTATACCCGGGGTGAGTTGCCCCCTTCGTAGGCCGCATCGAAGACAATTTCGCCGTTGACGTCATGGGCCTTGAACAGGCCCCATTTATTTCGGGAAAAGACGTTGGTGGGAACAGCGACCAGTGGGCACAGTCGTTGTTTCAATGCGCTGACATTGCAGAAATTCATGAGCATTTCCCGTCCTCCCTGACATGGCCGGTACAAACAGGGTAGTCAGCTTTTTTTCTATTTCAACTCCAGGTCAAAGGACGGACAGGCTGCAATGCCATGTAAAGTCTGCTCCTGAAAGCCAGTCAGGCTGTGGGAATGTGCGGTCTTGAAGCTATGACCGCAGACTCCCCCTGCATCGGCGCCACAACTTACAGATACCAGCGATACTCCCGCGCACTGATCTCTTGCATAAATGCCAGATGATCCTGCCGTTTGTTCTCGCAATACACATCGACAAACTCAGCGCCCAGCCCTCCGCGCAACTGCGCCTGAGACTGCATCGCCCTCACCGCTTCAAACATTTCCGTTGGAAAGCCGATCCCGCTGTTGCGATCTTCATTCAACGGTGCAATTGGCTCCTTGCTCGACTCCAGCCCATGCTCCAGTCCCACCAGAATCGCCGCCAACACCAGATACGGATTGGCATCTGCCCCCGCCAGTCGATACTCGATGCGCAGGTTCTTCTCGTCCGACTCGGGAATGCGCAAGCACGCATCACGGTCCTCGAACCCCCAACTCGCTTTGGTCGCCGTGTTCACCGTACCGCCCAGACGCCGCATCGCATTCTGGTTCGGCGCGAAGATCGGCATGCTGTGCGGCAACAGTTCCAGGCATCCGGCCACCGCATGGCGTAGCGGTTGTTGTTGATTGGCCGCCAACAGATTGTTGCCCTCGGCGTCGTACAGGCTGACATGCACATGCATGCCACTGCCCGGATGCTGCAAGTACGGCTTGGCCATGAAACTGGCGCGGTAGCCGTGTTTGAGCGCGACGCCACGGGTGCTGCGGCAGAACAGCGCGGCCCAGTCGGCGGCACGCAAGCCGTCGTCGAGGTGGCCGAAGTTGATTTCGAACTGACCAGGGCCGAGTTCGGCGGTGATGACCGTGGCGTCGATACCTTGGGCGCGCGTCGCTTCGACCATTTCATCGAGCACCGGGGCGAAGCGTGACAGGCGTTCGATGTGCATGTTCGGCTGGTCATCGGCGTCGTCGGTCAGGTCGTCGCGGGGGAATTGCGGCAGGCCGTCGCGCAAGGTCTTGTCGAACAGGTAGAACTCCAGTTCGAACGCCACCACCGGATGAATGCCTTTGCGCGCCAGGCGATTGAGCACTTGCGCGAGGACTTCGCGGGGTTCGAATTCGATCGGCTTTTCGGTGCCGTCCGAGGTGATCAGCATCTGCCCCAGCGGCTGCGCTTCCCAGGTCACCGGTTTCAGTGTGCCCGGCACCAGACGGCGCACGGCATCCGGATCTCCGTCGTTGAAGCAGTAATCGCCGATCGGGAACAAGCCACCCTGCACGCCCAGCAATACGCAGTTCTGCGGCAGTTTCAGCACACTGCCCGCCGCGACTTTTTCGAGCATGTCGACCGGATAACGTTTGCCGTAAAAGTGCCCGGGAATGTCCAGGCAAATCAGGTCGACATAACGCACCTCGGGGTAGCGTTGGCGAAACGCCCGTACTTCAGCGAGCAGGTCAGCGCAGACAGCGTCCATCGTGTTCATCCTTTGTGGTTATCAGGTGTAGACCCAGAGCACGCGGGTCAGGTGCTCGGTGAGGTTGCCGTAACGGCAACGGGTGTGACTGTCGAATTGAAAGCTGTCGCCGGCCTTGAGCGTGACCGGGTCTTGATCGTCGCCCAGCCACAACGTCAGTTCGCCTTCGAGGACGTAACCGCCCTGCTCCGAGCTGTCGGTCAGATGGCGGTCGCCGCTGCTGGCGCCGGCCTCAAGGTGACTTTCGAGCATGGAGAATGATGCGCGGATCTGCGGCGACACCAGAATGTCGGTGATGCCGTTGGCGAAATACAACGTGCGCCGCTCGTCCGGCCGGGTGACCCACGGCAGTTCCTTGGGTTTGGGCAGACTGTAGAAATAGGTGGTCGGCACGCCGAAGGTTTCGCTGATCGCCGTCAGGTCCGCCACCGTCGGCCGTGACAGGCCGCGCTCGACTTGCGAAAGGAAACCCACGGAGCGGCCGATCTTGTCGGCCAGCTCCTTGAGGGTCCATTTCTTGTGCTTGCGCAGGTCGTGAATCAGGATCGCCAGCGCCGCGATTTCTTCTTGCTTGTCCATCACAGGGATTCCAGGTCAGAGGCTGTCGCGCAGTCGGTACCAGGCCTTGCCGATCGCTTCGAGCGGCGCCGCGAGGTATTTGCCGCCGGGAAAGCTGCCATTACTCAAGCCTTGATACAACGCCAATTCATCCGCGTTGCCGAGGATCGCGTCGGACACTGCACGTGCGGCAGCCAGTGTCGGCAGCACGCCGTGGCCTGAATAGCCTTGCAGCCAGTAACGATTGCGCTCGCCGCCGACATCCGGTGTGCGGTTGATCGTCAAGTCGATATGGCCGCCCCAGGCGAACTCGATATCGACACCCGTGAGTTGCGGGAACACCCGTTGCAGGAACGGCCGGGTGGCTGCCGCGATGTCTTTGGGCATGCCGCCGAGATAGGTGCAGCCGCCACCGAACAGCAAACGGTTATCCGGGGTGCGGCGGAAGTAGTCGAGGACGAACTGGTTGTCGGTCACGCAGACATTGCCTGGCAACAGCGCCGTCGCTTGCTCCGGCGTGAGCGGTGCGGTGGCGACTTGATAGGTGCCCACCGGCAGGATGCAGCTCGACAGTTGTGGATCGAGTTGATCAAGGTAGGCGTTACACGCGAGGACCAGCACATCGGCGCGAACCGATCCGTGCTCGGTGTTGACCCGCCAGCCTGTGCCCTCCTCCTGATAACTCAAAGCTTTGCTTTGCTCGTAGAGGCGGCCACCGGCGCGCTCGATCGCCATCGCCAGACCCGACGCGAGTTTCAGAGGATTGAGGTGCGCGCCTTCGGGGTCGTACAGCCCCGCCTGATAACGCTCACTGGCCACCCATTCCGGCAACTGTTCACGCGGGATGAACTGCAGCGCATCGTGGCCCCACTTTTGGCTGGCCTCCTGCTGCCATTCAGTGAGCAGACTGACCCGACGCGGCATCACCGACGTCCACAAATGCCCGGGTCGATAATCGCAGTCGAAACCATGCCGCCCAGGTAACTCGCGTAATTCCCGAGCCGCCCAGCGCATGCCGTCCCACAGCCGTCTGGCCCGCTCACGCCCCAGCGCGGCTTCCAGCGGCGGCATGTCGCACGACCAGCCAAGAATCGCCTGTCCGCCGTTACGCCCCGAGGCCGCCCACGCGACGCGGCTGGCTTCCAGCAGTGTCACGCGCTTACCGGCCAGCGCCAGACGCAATGCGGTGTGCAGGCCGCTGAAACCAGCGCCGACGATCACGATGTCGGTGTCTTGATCGCCCTGCAGCATCGGCCGATCGCGCAGGAGATCGGCGCAACTGTGGGCGTAATAGCTGTCGACGTGCTGGCTGGATTGCAGAAACATGCGCGGCCTCATGAAATTTATTTCTTATAATTTCATGAAAATCTACAGAATAAATTTCACGCCAGCAACTCAAAAAGTGCAGCGGCAGATCCGAGATCGAGCCATTTTCAGGTTGCGAAGTTGCGAGAGCGGACCAAGGCGTGCGGATGGCCGTGGTGTTTCAGGGACGCTTCTTATCGGGACAGGAGACCTGTTAACCGCCCGCAACGCGCAAATGCTTCAAGGCATTACAAAGGCAGTTCGACCCGCGCGATCAAACCGCCGCCGCTGCGGTTGCTCAACGTCAACGTCCCACCCTGCTCCCACACGATCGCCCGCGCAGCGGACAGCCCCAGCCCGACGCCGCCGGTGTTACGGTTGCGCGAAGTTTCGAGGCGAAAAAACGGATCGAAGACCTTTTCCAACGACTCTTCAGCAATGCCAGGCCCCGTGTCACTGACTTCGATACTGACCAGACGCTCGTTCGCGCGAAGTTCGATGCGCGGTTGTTGCGCATATTTTTCGGCGTTTTCCAGAAGATTGACAATCACTCGCTTGATACCCAGCGGCCGCCCCTCATAAACCAGATGCGCGGGCCCCTCAAAGTCAACGCTGATATGTTGATCGCGGTAGTCATCGACGATCGTTTGCAAGAGTTCCGACAGATCGAATGCAGTGGCCTCCTCGCGGTGCGTGTCTTCACGGAAGAACGCCAGCGCCGCGTTGATCATCGACTGCATTTCTTCGATATCGCGGATCAGCTTGCCCTGGTGATCGAGGTCTTCCATGAATTCGCTGCGCAGGCGCATACGGGTCAGCGGTGCGCGCAAGTCATGGGAAATCGACGCCAGCATGTGCGTGCGTTCGCTGATGTAGTGCTGAATCTGCGCCTGCATGGTGTTGAAGGCGATGATCACCTGGCGGATTTCGTTCGGGCCTTCGATCTTGATCGGCGGCGCGCGCAGATCACCGCCGAAGCGGCGCGCGGCGCTGGCGAAACGCTGCAGCGGTTGGGCCAGTTGGCGGGTGGCAAGCCAGGCCACGAATACCGTGGCAATCAGGCCCAGGGCGATGATGATCGCGATGCGTGTGCCGATGTCCAGTCCCCAGGAGCGCTCGCGTGAAGCGAACAGCAACCAACTGGCATCCGGCAGTTGAATCAGCGCCGCGTAGCGGGCCTGCGGACTGCTGCTCGGCCAGTCCGCAGGATTGAACACCTGAATGTGTCGATCATCGCCCAACAACTGATGCAGCACCGACGCCTTGTTCGCGATGAGTGGCGTACCACCCGCCGGCAGTCCGAGTTCGGCGCGTTGCGCACTCCACGTCACTTCCTGGGTCGGGCCACTTGCCGCTTGGGCCAGTTGCCGGCGTAACGGTGCCGGTGCGGCTTCGATCACTTTGACGGTGGCGGCAATCTGCTCCAGCAACCCGGTGCGTTCAATGGGCGGTCGCGCCCAGGTCCCCGCCACCTCGACGAACAGGAAATTCAGCGCCAGCGAAGCGAGCATGGCCGCGACAATGGTCAGGGCAATCCGCCGACTCAGCGGGTCGCGCTGCAGCCACCGGCGGATCATGAGCGGGTGACCTTGGCGGTGAACATATAACCGCCGTTGCGCACCGTGCGGATCAGGTCCGGGCGTTTGCTGTCCGGCTCGATCTTGCGCCGCAAACGGCTGACCTGCACGTCGATGCTGCGATCGAACGCGTCATGGCCCTGGCCACGGGACAGGTCGATCAATTGCTCTCGGGTGAGGATGCGCTGCGGGTGATCGAGAAACACCACCAGCAGATCGAACTCGCCACCGGATAGCGGAATCATCACGTTTTCCGGCGAGCGCAGCTCGCGGCAAGTGATGTCCAGATGCCAACCGGCGAAGGCGATAACCGGGCGTGAAGGTTCCAGCGCCGTCCGCTGTTCTCCGGCCCGACGCTGCAAGGCGCGTACGCGGGCCAGCAGTTCTTGCGGGGCAAAGGGCTTGGTCAGGTAATCGTCGGCGCCGAGTTCCAGCCCGACAATGCGGTCGCTCAACTCGGCCATCGCCGTGAGCATGATGATTGGAATGCCCATCTGCGCGCGTATTTTCTGGCACAGACTCAAACCACCTTCGCCGGGCAGCATCAGGTCGAGAATGATCGTGTCCGGCCGCTGCTGCGCAATCGCCGCCCACATCGCGACGCCGTCGGCGGCGACATCGACTTCGTAGGCGTGCTGGACGAAGAACTTCTTCAGCAAGGCGAGAATTTCCACGTCATCGTCGACGATCAGCAGTCTGCTCACGTTCACAGGATCCTCAGGCCAGAAAAAGAACGCATCTAAAACTATTCCGGCGCCCGGGTCATTTATTTCAATCGGGCAACATTCCTTCGCCCCGGACATCAAGCGGACATCCTGCGGCAAAAACCCTCGGGCACCCTGCAGGCCATCGAAAACAGGGGGGCATTTCATGAAGGCTTTGCACAGCAGGTATACCGCCGAGGGACACGACGCCCGCTATCCGTTGATCCTCAGCCAGCGCACCACCGCACCCGAACCCGATCAGCCGCTGCTGTTTCAGGAGTTCTGCCTGGGCCTGGCGAATGATCAGAGCCGGATTGTCCTGCGCCGCTATTTCGAGCAGTTCGGCCCCACCAGCGCCCAATGGGTCGAGTACGTCCACTCGATTCCGGCCGCCGATCTCATCCACTGGATCATGACCCACGGAACGCTGCACATCGAGTGTTCGGACAACACCGCGCCACTCGCCTCCTCGACCACCGCCCACGATTGAACCTGCGGGCAATAGACGTATAACAAGGAACTCCATGATCAGAAGCCATTGCTTGATGACGCTGCTGTGTACCGCGTCCCTGAGCCTGTCGGCCTGCAGCAGCAAAACCGTCGAGCCTGAAAAATACAGCGGCTTTCTCCACGATTACAGCGTACTGCGCGAGCACCAGTCGCCATCGGGCCTGCCGGTTCTGGGTTGGGTCAGTCCGGCCCTGGCCCGTGGCCGTTATACGCAGGCCTATCTGGCGCCGAGTCAGTTTTACCCGAGCGCCGAGCCGACTGAACGCATCCCGCTGAGCACGCTCGCCGGCGTAACCGATTACTACGACGCGGCCCTGCGGCTCGAACTGGGCAAGGTACTGAAACTGGTCCCGCACCCCGGCCCGGACACGCTGACGGTCAGACCGGCGATCACCCGTGTGGCCGCCAGCACCCAGGGTTTGCGGTTTTATGAGTGGCTGCCGGTCACCTTGATCGCCGCCGGTGTGAGCAGCGCCACCGGCATCCGCGATCAGGACAGCGAAATCGCCACCGAAGTGTCGTTCGAGGACGGCTCTACCGGCGAAGTGGTCGCCGAAGTCGTACGCAAGGGCACTGGCGTGGCGCTGGAAAACGACCGGCAGGTGCTGACCGCCGATGACGTCAAAGGCGTGCTCGACGGTTGGGCCAATGACCTGGGCAAATCGTACGCGGCGATTCGCAAATAGTGGCGACGGGACTTATCCCGTTCGGCTGCGCCCTCATCACGCTCTGCACTCACAGGGCAGTTAATTCGGTGACACCCGGAAAAAATTCAGCGAGCGCTGAATTTTTTCGTGTCTTCTTGTATCAGAGCCAATAAGTCCATGCCATCAAACAGATAGCACCGATACAGCTCAGGTACAGGGAATACGCCACATGACATCCAGCAAACCCGCGGTCAGTCCGATCAGACTGAAAGACATCACCATTGTCGACGACGCCAAGATGCGCAAGGCCATCACCGCCGCCGCGCTCGGCAATGCGATGGAATGGTTCGACTTTGGCGTCTATGGCTTTGTCGCCTACGTGCTCGGCAAAGTGTTCTTTCCGGGCGCCGATCCGGGCATTCAAATGATCGCCGCATTGGCGACCTTCTCCGTGCCGTTTCTCATTCGGCCACTGGGTGGCCTGTTTTTCGGCGCCCTGGGCGACAAATACGGACGCCAGAAAGTCCTCGCGGCCACCATCGTGATCATGTCGCTCAGCACCTTCGCCATCGGCCTGATCCCGTCCTATGCCTCGATCGGCATCTGGGCGCCGATCCTGCTGTTACTGGCGAAAATGGCTCAGGGTTTCTCGGTCGGTGGCGAATACACCGGCGCCTCAATCTTCGTCGCCGAATATGCACCGGACCGCAAACGCGGGTTTCTCGGCAGTTGGCTGGACTTCGGCTCGATTGCCGGTTTCGTCCTCGGCGCCGGCGTGGTGGTGTTGATTTCCAGCACACTCGGCGAAGCGAAGTTCGAGGAATGGGGCTGGCGTCTGCCGTTCTTCCTCGCGTTGCCGCTGGGCATGATCGGCCTCTATCTGCGTCACGCCCTGGAAGAAACCCCGGCCTTCCAGCAGCACGTCGAAAAGCTTGAGCAAGGTGACCGCGAAGGCCTCGCCGGCGGCCCGAAAGTCTCGTTCAAGGAAGTGGCGACCAAGCACTGGCGCAGCCTGATGACCTGCATCGGCGTAGTGGCAGTGACCAACGTCACCTACTACATGCTGTTGACGTACATGCCGAGCTACCTGTCGCACAACCTGCACTACAGCGAAAACCGTGGCGTGCTGATCATCATCGCGATCATGGT
>OFQU01000124.1_pt1 | contig 16479 bp, 12 predicted proteins | sample 1542981 | NCBI WGS metagenome assembly OFQU01 (sample SAMN07774233, study PRJEB24372) | wastewater metagenome | isolation source: Exp Tend CN 90WW | collected 2016-02
ATGCTCGACCTGTTGCATCGCGACGGCTTTGTGCGTGATTTCACCTGCCATATCCGCCGCAGCGACGGGCAGATTCGCCTCTGCGAAGTCTCCAGCCGTCCGCTGCCGATCGGCGAAGAAGACTGCATGCTGACCATCGCCCGCGACATCACCGAACGCCACCTGATGCAGGAGAAACTGCAACAGGCTGCGACTGTTTTCGAAAGCACTGCCGAAGGCGTGTTGATCACCGACACCCAACAGCACATCAGTGCGGTCAACCGGGCCTTCACCGAAATCACCGGTTACAGCGAAAGCGAAGCCCTCGGCCATACACCGCGCCTGCTCGCCTCGGGCCTGCACGACAGCGCGTTTTACGCAGCGATGTGGCACCAGTTGACCGATGAAGGCCACTGGCAGGGCGAGATTTCCAATCGGCGCAAGAATGGCGAGTTGTATCCGAGCTGGCTGACCATCAGCGCAGTGCGCAACCGCGACAAACTCATCACCCATTTTGTTGCGGTATTTGCCGACATCTCCAGCCTCAAGCACGCCCAGGCCAAACTCGATTATCAGGCTCACCACGACCCACTCACCGGCCTGCCGAACCGCACGTTGTTCGAAAGCCGTTTGCTCACGGCACTCAATAATCAGCAGGAAAACGGCGGTCTGGGTGCCGTGCTGTTCCTCGATCTCGACCGCTTCAAACACATCAATGACAGCCTCGGTCATCCGGTCGGCGACCTGCTGCTCAAGGGCATCGCCGTACGCCTCAAAGAACAGCTGCGCGACATTGATACCGTCGCCCGCCTCGGCGGCGACGAATTCATCATTCTGTTGCCCGGCCTGCAACAGGCCAGCGACGCCGATCATATCGCGCTAAAACTGCTCAATTGCTTCGGCGCGCCGTTTCAGGCCGGCGAACATGAGTTTTTCATCAGCGCCAGCATCGGCACCAGCCTGTACCCCCGCGACGGTGGCGACGTGGCCACACTGGTAAAAAACGCCGATGCGGCGATGTACCGCTCCAAAGCCAAGGGCCGCAACCGCGTCGAGAGTTACACCCGCGACCTCACCGCACAGGCCATCGAGCGCGTGGCACTGGAGCACGAACTGCGTCGAGCCATTGAGCGTGAGGAGTTGCATCTCTACTACCAACCGAAAATCAGCCTCGACGACCACAGCCTCGTCGGCGCCGAAGCGCTGATCCGCTGGCGCCATCCGACCTTTGGCGAGGTGCCGCCGGAGCACTTCATTCCATTGGCCGAAGAGAACGGGATGATTCTGCAGATCGGCGATTGGGTGCTGGAGACTGCGTGCCGGCAGATGTTCGAGTGGAACCAGATCTACGACAGCCTCGGGCCGCTGTCGGTCAACCTCGCCGGGGCGCAGTTGCGGCAGCCGAATCTGCTTGGGCGCATCGAGCAACTGCTCAAGGACAACGGTCTCAGGCCGGATTTACTGCAACTGGAAATTACCGAAAACTTCATCATGAGTCAGGCTGAAGAAGCACTGACAGTGCTGCATCAACTCAAACACCTGGGCGTACAACTGGCGATCGACGACTTCGGCACCGGTTATTCTTCGCTTAGCTACCTCAAGCGTCTGCCGCTGGACATCCTCAAAATCGATCAGTCATTCGTCCGCGGACTGCCCGACGACCCGCACGATGCGGCGATTGTCCGCGCCATCATCGCCTTGGGCCGAAGCATGCAATTCACCGTCATCGCCGAAGGCGTGGAAACCCAGGCGCAACAACAATTTCTCGCCGCCGAAGGCTGCGAACAGATCCAGGGCTACATTGTCAGCCTGCCGCTGCCACCGGAAGAGTTCGCCACGACGTTTCTGCGTATTACGGTATCGGATTTTTCGGATAGCACAGCGGCGAAACCGTCGCTATAATCCGCGGCCTACTGAGGGCCTATAGCTCAGTTGGTTAGAGCAGAGGACTCATAATCCTTTGGTCCACGGTTCAAGTCCGTGTGGGCCCACCAAGCAAATCAAGGGGTTACGTTCGTACCCCCTTTCTTTCTGAAGCTACTGTCAATCACCCGTCAATCACCATCGCTGAATTGGGCTCGATTGAGCTTGGCGTTTCGCAGGCATCAGAAACAGTTTTCGCTTTGTCGCATGCCCCTTTCGTTGATACGAGATATCCCACATCAACCAAGCGACAACCCCTGAACCTCGAATTAACGATCACCATCTGAAAATCCACGCCTCCGCGCGCGTATTAGTTAAGAAACTCTGAACGGTATCGCCAAGGTTAGCCGGCCGCTTCCACAACATCCGTGAAATGCGCCAGCTCGGTTACACACCCGCATCTCGGCTTTATACGTAGGAAACCCGCCCTCTTCCTTCAGCCGCGCCTCGACCATTTCAGGACGGGTGTCTATAAGGCTTATGGCCGCGTGCAACGAGAGCAGGTATAAGTTAGCGTTGACCTCTCCGACGGGGCGAGACGCCCAACTGCAGATGAGCTCCCGCATGCAGGGAATTCACTTTAACCCAATGAGGAAAGCGCAATGGTCCAAATGGATTTGCCGGTTATCCCCCATGAAATGGAAGGAAACCTAATTCACCAACGCGCCGTGGATGGGTACATCAACGCAACCGCTATGTGTCAAGCGGCCGATAAAAAATTTAGCCACTACCACACAACCAAGACGAATAGCGATTTTCTGGAGGCATTGTCCAGGTCACTTAAGCTGCCGACTGCTGTGCTGGTACAGTCGGTAAAAGGCGGTAACTACCAAGGCACGTGGGTACATCCTCAGGTTGCCCTCCACCTCGCTCAGTGGTTATCGGCAGACTTCGCAGTTCAAGTGACAGCATGGATTGCTGAATGGATGGCGGGCGGTGTTTCTCCCAAAAATGCAGCGCGCATTCCTGTACACCTGCAGCGATACATTGCGAACAGAGCGAAAATCCCTCATACACACTTTTCGATGCTCAACGAGATCGTTTTGGCGCTGATTGCCCCGCTGGAGGCGGACGGCTATGTTTTGCCGGAAAACATGATTCCTGACATATCCAGTGGGAGGATGTTTTCTGGCTGGCTTCGAAAGGAAAAGGGCATTGAGCCAAAAGACTTTCCGAACTATCAACATCAATATCTCGATGGGCGAATTGTAGACGCAAGGCTTTATCCTATAGAGCTTCTCAGCGATTTCAGGCTGTACTTTTATGGCACGTGGATTCCACAACGGTGCCGTACCTACTTCCAAGAAAAAGATCCGGTAGCACTTCAGTATCTCCCCGCACTACTGGAAAAACTGGCGTAACTCATTGATTCTCCTTCGATGCCGGAATCTCGGCATCGGTTTATCCCTCCCTTCCCCCAATTGGATAAGCTTGTAGGTGAGCTTTGATCCGACACCCATACCACTTTGCGTCCATTTCGATTAGCGCATCGTTCGTATCGCTTTGCGCACACATAAAAAACACTGCGACCGCGATCTGACAACACTCTTAGACGGGCGATTCGATAGTTTTGAGACCAATACGCGCGCGCACGCGCGCTACTACATCACCATTAGGCGACTTGTCAACCTTATAGCGAATCCGGCCGTCCTATTCGAGTCGAATAAATACCTGTTGTTACAACCATTCGGGATAGGCAGCGATCGGCCAATAGCGGACAAAAGAGCTGACAGCTAGACGACATGAACACGGCTTGATTGCAGGACGCAGCGCCGCAAACGCCGGAGCAGCCGGCGTGCGTATTCGGCGCGGAGACGTGGCTTGAGTTAGTGGGAGAACTCTAAGTCCGAGGTGTTAATTGAAGCCGGATCAAAGGCGGAAAGCCATTGCTTCACTGATTTTTAGAAATAAAAAAGCGACAATTAAGTCGCTTTTCAAGAGTTGCTTCTCATCATGCCATCCTTAATTTTTTAACTTCATCCAAAAGACTAGGATTTTTTTGGAGAAGTTTGATGAGTACCATCAATGGCTTCGGTGCAGGAGTTAGGCCTTGTTCGTATCGTGAGAAGGCATTATGTCCGCCACCTGAAAGTAGATGAACTGCATCTTTTTGCGTTAAATTAAGTATGTCTTTTCTTACATGTTTTATTAAATTTGCATTTCGTCTAATGGCTAATTCGTCGATTGCGTCGGCCACTCGACGGTTGCTTTCATCTGAATAGACGATTTCATCACACTGAGTGCACCGCACTCCAGATAGATCATGCACGGCGTGCTTATGACCACTTGGCCCGAATTCACGAGTGAGGCTCGTGAATTCGGTCAAGGAGTCATTTGCCCCGCAATTTGGGCATGAAGCCCGAAGTCCTGGGGACTTTTTCATTTGCTATTTCTCCTTGAAGGAAATGACAACCGGCCCAACTGAGTATCCAGTGAACTTGATGTACACCTCTTCATTCCAGTATTTCCCATGATAAACATCTTGAGAATGACCCGGATCTTGCTTAGATGGCATTGTTTTGTAAAAGTCGTCCAGACACAGACGATCGATACAATCAATGGCATCTGCCACGGACATGCCCAACTCGGCCATCCCCGTCAAAGAACTGTCGGTAAATGCCAGACGGCCCTTTTCTGCAACAACAACCTTCAGCGTATCAAGGTCATAGGTAGGTACTACGGCTTGCTTTCTCTTGACGTCCATCTTTCAGGTCTTCCTCTGTGGTTTGAATTTCGTCTAAATATTTTCATGGTGAATCTCCAATGGCCTTATTCGACCGATACGTTAGTAGTACTTTCTTCATAAGTAGAAGCTACATTAGGTAGCACGATCAAGATTACCCTCAAAGGGTGATCCTGTCAACCGGAGAATGTCCTTCAGCAAAGCGAGGAGGGCGTTACGCCTGAACGAGGAACAAGGCGAATACATCCTCAAACCCGGCAGTGATGTGGGCAGCGGCAAGCCACATGACCCAGAAAAGAAGCGCTTGTCGGAAATCATCGGGGCGCTGAACGATATCTTCGTTGCCGAGGTGAGCGATGATGACCAGCTGCAGTTCCTTACTGGTATCGCTCAGCGCACCAGCCGCCAGGACCATGTGATGGCTCAGGTGAACAACCACTCGGTGGATCAAGTGATGCACGGACTGTTCCCCAAGCGCGTTCTGGACACCGTATTGGATGCAATGACCGACCACGAGAAGCTGTCGCTAGAAGTGCTGGATAACGAGACCAAGAACCGTGCTTTTGCCTTGGTGATTTTGAAGATGCTGAAATCGGTAGCCGTCCTCGATGAGTCCGGCCTGCGCGATGCCTAAAACCATGTAGGTCGCATCAACGAAATACGCGCCGATATCCGCCCGTTGTCACCGGCTGCAATGGGTCGACTGCTACCCTTCGCGGCGGGCAGCAATCAGCCATTCACTGCCGGTCATGTTTGCTAAGGGAGCGGGTCAAATCCAGCGCAGATGGCTGGCTAGGTCGAATGCAAATGGTTGGTCAAGTCAATGAATTGCCCAGGCATCAGCGGATCTGGAGAAGGGGCTCGAGCCAGCGACGAGTTCAGCTAGTCTTCCCGCACCAGTTACTCAAGGACTATAACTATGTCAGATAACTCTGAAGCCAACATAGCCACAGCAGACGCACTCACACTGGTCCTGCACAACCAGCACGCCATATGTGCGGCCATTGAGGAGGTGACCAAGTGGCTTTCTGAGAATGGAGTGGGGAGCGTTGCCGCTAACGCAATTGCGGCCATGGAAACGCTGGACCGGAATGCTCAAGACATCACACTCGCCATCATGCGCCTAAGGCAGTTATAGGTATCGCACGGGCGAGACGCCCCCTTCCAGAGCATTATAAAGTGTTAGTAATTAAAGCGCCTTTCACGGTGACATCACTTCCTCCATGTTGCGAAAGCTCAAACAAGGTACATTTACGCCTTACGAGCACGACCACAAGTGCCGGAATGGAGCGACCAGTCCGGCTTGAAAGGGAATTGGGGCAATGGACAAAAAGTCGCTTTCCGAGCGGGACATCTGCAGTAAGTACATCGCCCCAGCCGTTCAGCAAGCTGGTTGGGACATGCTCAAGCAGGTGCGCGAGGAAGTCAGCTTTACAAAAGGCCGCATTATCGTCCGGGGCAAACTGCACAGCCGTGGCGAAGCACGTCGTGCGGACTTCATCCTCTACCATCAAGCCAACTTGCCCATCGCGGTGATTGAGGCGAAGGATAACAAGCATTCAATTGGCTCGGGTATGCAGCAAGCTCTGGGCTATGCAGAGGCGCTAGACGTACCGTTTGTGTTCTCCAGCAATGGCGATGGTTTTCTGTTTCACGACCGAAGTAACACAGGAAGCCAAGTAGAAACCGAACTCAACCTCGATCAATTCCCCAGCCCTGCCGAACTTTGGCACCGCTACTGCCAGTGGAAGGGGCTGGATACAACAGCCCAACACAAAATCGAAGCGCCCTACTACGACGACGGCTCCGGGCGCATGCCGCGCTATTACCAGATGAATGCCATCAACCGCACCGTCGAGGCTGTGGCGCGCGGCCAAGACCGTATCCTGCTGGTAATGGCTACGGGCACCGGCAAGACCTACACAGCCTTCCAAATCATCTGGCGGCTGTGGAAATCGAAACAGAAGAAACGCATCCTGTTTCTGGCCGACCGCAACATCCTGGTCGACCAGACCAAAAACAACGACTTCAAGCCCTTCGGCCAAGCGATGACCAAAATCGCCAAACGCCAGATCGATACCTCCTACGAAATCTACCTGTCGCTCTATCAGGCCGTCACCGGCACTGATGAAGAGATGAACATCTACAAGCAGTTCTCCCGCGACTTCTTCGACCTGATCGTGATCGACGAATGCCACCGTGGCAGCGCCGCCGAGGACTCCGCCTGGCGTGAAATCCTCGACTATTTCTCCAGTGCCACCCATGTCGGCCTTACCGCCACACCGAAGGAGACCAAAGAGGTATCCAGCATCACCTACTTCGGTGAACCGATTTACAGCTACACCTTAAAGCAAGGCATCGAAGACGGCTTTCTCGCCCCCTACAAAGTGGTGCGTATCGACTTCGATAAAGACCTGCAAGGCTGGCGGCCGCCCAAAGGCATGCTCGATAAGAATGGCGAGCTGATCGAAGATCGCATCTACAACCTCAAGGATATGGACCGCACCCTGGTAATCGAGGCGCGCACCCAACTGGTGGCGCAGAAGGTCACCGAACTCCTCAAGGCCACCGATCCGTTTCAGAAAACCATCGTCTTCTGCGACGACATCAACCACGCCGAGCGCATGCGCCAAGCCCTGGTCAACCTCAACCCTGAGCGCGTGGCCGAGAATCGCAAATACGTCATGCGCATCACCGGCGATGACCAGGAAGGCAAGGCAGAACTGGATAACTTCATCAACCCGGAAGAACGCTACCCGGTGATTGCCACCACCAGCAAGCTGATGACCACCGGCGTCGATGCTCAGACCTGCAAACTGATCGTGCTCGACCAGCACATCAAATCGATGACCGAGTTCAAGCAAATCATCGGTCGCGGCACTCGCATCAATGAGGACTACGGCAAATACTGGTTCACCATTATGGACTTCAAAAAGGCCACCGAGCTGTTTGCCGACCCGGCCTTCGATGGAGACCCCGTGGTGATTTACGCGCCAGCAGGCGATGACTCCCCCGTACCGCCGGATGACCCGCTTGCCGATGAAGATGGCATAAGTGCAGGCAAGCATAACGAGGGTGATGACCTGGATTTTACCGGCGAAGATGAGGGCAAAAAACGCATCAAGTACGTTATCGACAACGTCCCGATTTATGTCATCGCCGAGCGTGTGCAGTATTACGGTCCGGATGGCCGACTGATCACCGAATCGCTGCACGACTACACCCGCACCTGCGTACAAAAGCAGTTCGCCTCCCTAGATGACTTCCTTCGGCGCTGGAGTGATTCCGATCAAAAGAAAGTCATCATCGACGAGATGGCGGTCCACGGCGTGATGTGGGAAGCCTTGGCCGAAGAAGTGGAAAAAAAACAGGGCAAGCCGCTCGATCCGTTCGACCTGATCTGCCACGTTGCCTTCGATCAGCCTGCCTTATCACGCCGCGAGCGAGCCGAGCAGGTGAAAAAGCGCAACTATTTCGCAAAGTATTCCGGCGCAGCCCGCCAGGTGCTGGAAGCGTTATTGGATAAATACGCCGATACCGGGATTGAGCATATCGAGGACATCAAAATCCTTCAGCTTGACCCTTTCAGCCAGTTCGGTGCGCCCATCGAGCTGGTCAAAGCCTTTGGCGGCAAGGCTGGCTACAACAAAGCTATCCACGAACTGGAAGACGAACTTTACGCAAGCTAACGGCTAACTGCCGACGACCTGCGAAAGCAGCCGCCCGCTCAATCCTGTAGAATTTCGCCCCCTTTGCGGTACGCGTTGAGAGAACTTCATGTCCATTAGCTCCACCATCAAGTCCATCCAGGACATCATGCGCAAAGACGTTGGCGTAGACGGCGACGCCCAGCGCATTGGCCAGCTAGTTTGGCTTCTGTTCCTGAAGATCTTCGATGACCGTGAGCTGGAATGGGAGCTGATGGATGACAACTACCGCTCGCCCATTCCAGACAGTTGCCGCTGGCGTACTTGGGCTGCCGATCCGGAAGGTATGACCGGGGATGCGCTGAAGGACTTTATCGACAACAATCTGTTCCCCCAATTGCAGAACCTGCAGGAGTACAGCAACACGCCATCAGCCTTTGTAGTGCGCAGCGTGTTTGAAGACGCGTACAACTACATGAAGTCCGGGCAGTTGCTGCGCCAAGTGATCAACAAGATTCAGGAAGGCGTGGACTTCAACAAGGCCCAGGAGCGCCACGAGTTCGGCAACCTCTATGAGCAACTGCTCCGCGATCTACAGAACGCAGGCAACGCTGGTGAGTTCTACACCCCGCGTCCGGTCACCGAGTTTATGGTGCGCATGGTCGACCCCAAGCTGGACGAAAAGGTCATGGACCCGGCATGCGGCACGGGCGGCTTCCTCACCTGCGCCATTGAGCATAAGCGCAGCCGCTATGTACAAACCGCCGAAGACGAACGCACCCTGCAAGCCAGCATCTTCGGTGTGGAGAAAAAGCCGCTGCCACACCTGCTGGCTACCACCAATATGATCCTGCACGGCATCGAGGTGCCCAATCAGATCCGCCACGACAACACCCTGAGCAAGCCGTTGATCAGTTGGGGCCCGAGCCAGCGTGTACATTGCATCGTGGCAAACCCACCATTCGGGGGCATGGAAGAGGACGGCATCGAAACTAACTTCCCCGCTGCCTTTCGCACCCGTGAAACTGCCGACCTGTTTCTGGTGCTGATTATGCAGTTACTCAAAGACGGTGGTCGCGCCGCCGTGGTGCTACCCGATGGTTTTCTATTTGGCGACGGCATCAAAAGCCGTATCAAAGAAAAACTGCTGACCGAGTGCAACTTGCACACCATCGTTCGCCTGCCCAACGGCGTGTTCAGCCCCTACACCAGCATCAAGACCAACCTGCTGTTCTTCACCAAAGGTACACCAACCAAACAGGTGTGGTTCTACGAACACCAATACCCCGCCGGGGTGAAGAACTACTCCAAGACTCGCCCCATGCGTATCGAAGAGTTCGCCGTCGAGGAAGCTTGGTGGGGCAGCGAGGCCGACGGCTTTGCCGCACGAGTGGAGAGCGAATTTGCCTGGAAGGTCAGCGTCGGAGACCTGCACGCGCGTAACTGGAACCTGGACTGCAAAAACCCGCATATCGGCGAGCAGATCAGCCATGACCCGGACGAGTTGCTGCGCGACTATGTCGCGCTACAAGGGGAAATCAGCGACCTGCGCGATCAACTCAAGGCGGTGCTGGCCGAAGCCCTGGAGCGCCAGGTATGACTGCGCTGCTCACCGATAACCTGCCGTTGCTGGCCGGCGCACCCAATGGCATTAAGAAGCTGCGCGAGCTGATTCTGGAACTGGCGGTGCGCGGCAAATTGGTCCCGCAAAATCCCAGTGATGAACCGGCCAGTGAGTTGCTTAAGCGCATTGCCGAGGAAAAGGCGCGGTTGGTGGTTGAGGGCAAGCTCAACAAGCTGAAACTATTGGTAGCGACTGTCGAGCAAGAAAACCCGTTTGAATTACCAGTGGGTTGGCAATGGAGCTCACTAGCGCAAGTGGCAATAGTTAACCCTAGGAATGCTGCAGTAGACTCCATTGAGGTTTCGTTTGTACCAATGACGTTTATTGGAACACGCTACGACGATCAGCATGCGCAAGAACCCCGCCAATGGAAGGAGGTGAAACAAGGCTTCACGCACTTTGCAGAGGGCGATATTGGTGTCGCGAAAATCACACCTTGCTTTGAGAACAGCAAAGCATGCGTCTTTTCCAATCTTGTGAATGGTTTGGGCGCGGGCACGACTGAGCTGCACATTGTTCGTCCTGTTAACGGAACCCTTGATCCTAGGTACGTACTGGCCTATCTGAAATCGCCGCAGTTCTTGCTTGTTGGCGAGACCAAGATGACAGGAACAGCAGGCCAGAAACGATTGCCCAAAGACTTTGTTGAGGCAAATCCGTTTCCACTGCCTCCCCTCGCAGAACAACACCGCATCGTCGCCAAAGTCGATGAGCTGATGGCCCTGTGCGACCGCCTGGAAGCCCACCAGGCCGACGGCGAAAGCTCACACACACAACTGGTACAAGTGCTGCTCGACAGCCTGACCCAAGCCAGCGACGCCACCGACTTCGCCACCAACTGGCAGCGCTTGGCCGAACTCTTCCACACTCTGTTCAGCACTGAACTTAGCATCGACGCCCTCAAACAGACCCTGATGCAGCTGGCCGTGATGGGCAAATTAGTACCTCAAGACCCCACCGATGAACCGGCCAGTGAACTACTCAAGCGCATTGCCGAGGAAAAGTTACGGTTGGCGGCGGAAGGCAAACTCAAGAAGCAGAAATCATTGCCAGAGGTCGACGAAGAGGAAAAACCGTATGCTTTGCCCTCAAGCTGGAAATGGGCGCGCTTCGACTCGGTTTCAAATACCCGTCTTGGGAAGATGCTTGATAAAGCCAAGAACAAAGGCGAACTTCGACCATATCTTCGCAATACCAACGTCCAATGGTTTAATTTTGAGATCGACGATCTCAAAAGCATGCGATTTGAAGAGCATGAGCTTGATGAATATCGAGTTACTCCCGGCGATTTAGTAATTTGCGAAGGAGGAGAACCTGGACGGTGTGCTGTCTGGGAGGGTGAAGTTGAAGATATGTTCATCCAGAAAGCACTGCACCGTGCTCGACCCTGGCTTGGTATTTCGCCTTTTTACCTTCAGTTTTGCTTGAAGGCTGCTGCTAACTCTGGATATCTCAATCAGTTCTTCACCGGGGCTACGATTAAACACTTCTCCGGCGAAAAGTTGGCGAAGTACCCGGTACCGCTTCCACCTCTTGCCGAACAATACCGCATTGTCGCCAAGGTCGATCAACTCATGGCCCTCTGCGACGAACTCAAAACCCGCCTAACCCAGAGCCGTCAACTGAACGAACAGCTGACTAGCACCTTGGTCGAACGTGCCCTTGACAAAGACGCTCTACAGGCCCCCATTGCCACAGATCGGCACACAGCTCGTACTTTGCTCGCAGCAGAAATCACCCATCGTTTGCATAGCCAACGAACCTTCGGCCAACGCAAGCTGCAAAAAGTGATTTACCTAGCCGAACACGCGGCCAGGCTCGCCGCCATCCAAGGTGATTACCTGCGCGACGCCGCAGGCCCACACGATCGCCAATTGATGAGTCAGATCGAAGGTGAGCTGCAAAATCTGAAATGGTACGAGCGCGTAGCACGCGAGACTGTTGGCCATGCTTACCGCCCGTTGTCTCAAGCAGGCCAACACTTGCAGGCATACAAAGATGCTTGGTCAGCCGCAGAGCGTGTTTCTATTGAGCAGGTTATCGAGCTGATGCGAGGCTGGAATACAGATCGTTGCGAAATGATCGTTACGCTTTACGCGGCCTGGAACGACTTTATTCTGGCTGACCGCCCTGTTACCGAAGAGGCTATCGTGGACGAAGTCATGCATCGCTGGAACGACACCAAACTCCGCTTCAGCAAAAATGAATGGTTGGCGGTATTGGAAGCGATGAAAAAGCACGAAATCCTCATACCCTCTGGCTTTGGCAAGCGTACTAGAGGTGGCATGCTCAACTTGCCTGGCATTGTCTAAAACAGACGTTCTTCAGATATATGTTGTGCGCACATCGGGTGAAGTCTGAATCGCCCCCTAGTTTCGTAGAAACCTTCAAGTGCCCGCTCTTGGCCGCTCTCCCCGGTTGCGACGGGTACCAATGGATCGTTCCCCTACCGTTCGCCAGCTCAGCGTGCAGCGATCAATCCAGCTGAAAACGGCGGTCAACATTGAATCAATTGGATGGTGATCGCCCGCCCCCACCAATTGGCTGTGGGATAGACAGGTCGCTTAGTGATGGTCTACGCGCGCGCGTACTGCTCCGAAAACTGTCAAACCCCCTCGCCGGCCAAGGCTTTCCCAAATCATCGGTTTCTCGTTGAGGACTACTGTAAAACACCCCAGTGGTTCTGCAATCAAACCATTTCAAGCTTCAGCTTCTCCTCGACCGGAGCGAGGAGTCATACGGGATGCTCCGAGGGGGAGTGGCTGAGCTTCTCGCATAAACTCGCTGCCACTGTGCGGTGGCCACCCAGATGCATGGTATGCGTGACAGGTCATGACGTAGTTGATGTAAAGATCACAGGTTTAGCGTCATTTGGGGCGTTGCATCGGCGACGTTGGAATAGAGGCTTGTCCAAAGCCAGGAGGCGCGTGCGATCTGCTTCAAGTCTTGATGAAACAGCGCGATTCGCCATGCTCGAGTTGTTCGTGGCCGATCCTAGTCATTCCGGCGCAATCATCACCGCGAGCTTCATTCTTGTTGATGACTTCAAGCGCCGCGCACGTTGTCGGCGACCTCAGCAGAGCCGCGCTGCTTGACCCAACGGGGCATTCAGTTTGGGTCGCAGGAAGGGGAAGAGTAATCAGTCAGCCACTCCTCCACCGTTTGTTCTTGTGGTCGCTTGATCGGTTGAGTAGATACATTGGCTGCCGTGTACACGTCTGTACTGATTACCGTTTTACCGTGGTTTTCAGCCCCCGTGGTTTGATTCCTCTGGAGGCCTTGGTTTTGCTGGGGTGGAGCCGAATCCTTGTCCGGCACTTTTGTCCGGCAGTTGCCCGCTGCTTGTCCGGGAATTGTCTGGCAGTTGTCCGGCTGAAAGGCGTTACGCACCTCAGCAAAAGCGATGGCAAGGGGGCGGAGCGATGCAGTGTCCAGTCGGTTTGTTTGCCCGGCTACCAAATCTGCAGTGAATAGGATGTCCCGCAGGTTACCCAAGTAGTCATGGAGCGACGAAAGGCGCTTTGGCGTGCGAAGGCCAGTTGATTGCCAGAAACGGTAAAGATGGCTGCGCTTACCAACGCGAAAGTGCCCTTTGGGTAGATCAGAGCCTTTTGCTCCTGCCTTGGTGGTACGCTCACGATTGAGCTCCACGTTGAAGATGGCGTGGGTATCCAGACCATCGACAAACGACGGCAGCTGCATCGCCACACCAGGCGCCTTCTGATGACCAAATTTGCCGGTCGAGTAACCGCCATACTCATATGCATCGATCCCCAGCGTGTGCAGGATTTCGCGCAGAAGAGCTGGTTTATGTTTCTGCAACCACTCTTCAGGAACGTCCTTGCCACTGGACGGGCGAATGACGAGCTGACCCAACTCAATACTGATTTCGTCTCCTCGGCTGAGCAGTTTCCCGACGGTAACGGTCATTGCAGCACCCAGGTCTTGGTCTGTTTTTCCTCCAGTGCAAACAGGCCAACTACAGCGGCCAGAGTTGCCAGCTGGACGGCCAGCGCTTGAAGTTGAGTCGAAGCAGTTACATTCAACAGGCAAGCCGGGACCGTCACCGCCTCTTGGCAGCGTTGAAAGACTTCCATGGTTTACACCCCGGACTGAATGGCGTTGCGCTCGTTGCAAGCGGCGATATTGAAGTTGGCCTGTGCGCCGAAGTAATAAAGCGCCACGCCATATTTGTGGTGACCGTGATCAACGGCCAGCGTGATGCGTGGGGCCTGAATGGAGGGTTCTTGCACACGCAACTCGTTAATAGGGGCTGTAGGCACCACGATGTGCAGCTCACGCTGGGGGATGATCGTGCCCACCGGGCCAGCTTGCTGGCCAGCCGGAAGACGGGCGCGCTGAGCATCGGTATTGGTATCACTCCAGGTCAATTTCCGGAGGGCGATCATTTGGACGGCCTTATTGCTCTCCGTCATGTTAGGCGACCTCGTCGGTATGGCGTGCGGTGCGATCGGCCAGAAACTGCGCCAAATCATTCACGCGATAGCGCACCAGACGGCCAACCTTGATGAAGGGCAGGTTATAGCGGCCAGTGGAGCGCCAGACGCTCAAGGTACTTGCTTTGATGCAGAGCGCTTGGGCTGCTTGCTTATCGTTGACCTGCACGGGTGGCTTGTCTGCGGGGTAGCCAAGCGCGACGGAAATCTGGGCCACAATTTCATTGATGGCTTGGGACTTGATATCGGCATCGGTACGCGCGTAGGAATTGGTCATAGTTAATCCTCGTAATCGTCAGGGTGCGAGGAGAACGATGGGTCAACCTACTGGACCAGGCACAAGTGGTCCAGGTAGACCGGGTCTACCTTTTTTTGCGAAATAGCATCGTAGTGGAGAGTCTATTTTTCATCTCTACCAACTCTTCGTTTGCCCCAATTCGTCCAAAGTGTGGCAACTTTCCTGCAATTACTTTGAAACCTCTACAAGCAAACGCCCCCAAGCCTCTACAAATGCTTTTGTCTTGGCGCTTTTTCCTTGATTGGCGCCCTCAAACAAGCCGCCCAGGCTGGTCAATCCTTGTTGAACGACCCATTCCCAGCACACGTGACGTGCTCCCTCCGTTCCACTCCCCGCGGAGCGGAGATTTGCCGCCGTAAACTCACTTTGACTCTTGAACCAGCGACGAAGATATTCGATGCGTTGATCAAGCACAGGTAGATTTTGGTCCACTACCTGAAGCTCTTGCCGCTCATGCATTTTTTCAGCAATGACTTCTGCCAATCCATCCTCATCAACAGGAATCTCGATACCCTGAGCTATGGACCAACGAATTACCTTCTTTAACTCAGCCATTGTGAAAGGGAACGGCAAAACAGGTTTGCCCAAACTGTTGGATGGATGCTTCCCCAGAAAACTTCTTTCTGCACGGGTGAGACTGGATCGAATGCCATCAGGCAGCTCCTGCCGATAGAGCCCCTCCTTCGGGTCTATTTCAAAAAAGCCCAGAAAATCATCTTCGCTGTCGTCTTCTCCTACACAAATTCTTATGAAGTCGGCATATCCAAATTCAGTATCGCCATCAATGGCGTCCAAAATGCTCATTAGAGCTGCCAAGCCTCTTGCACTTTCTTCTTGGGCCAACAGCTCCTCGGGACCGATTTCCTCCAATGCAACATCTCCTCTTTAAACGACCTACTGAAAGGTGACCTGCCCATCGGGTAGGCGACCTGCTTTTCGCTCCGTTGAGCTAGGCTGACCACCATTGATCACGCGTTGGTTGTGCGCCCCATCGCTGCTGTGATCTTCTCCAATGCCTCTCGCACCGGATCGGTCGCTAAGTGGGCATATCGGGCGGTGGTCACCGTCGTCGTGTGCCCTAGCAGTTTGCCAACCATCGGGAGGCTCACACCTTGGCCGACCAGCCAGCTTGCAGTTGTGTGGCGAAGGTCATGAATGTGTAGGTCCGGAACTTCAGCCAGCGACAACTCCGCAGCAAAGGCCTTAAGCATGGCGTGCCAAGTCTTGCGAATTTCCCCCATATGACCAGCCTTGGTCGGTGCTGGAAAAACCCAATCCCGACTCACACCGACACGCTGGCGCAGAATCTCCAGAGCCGGTGGCGGCACCGGTATCGTATGGATCAGCTTGTTTTTGTGATGACTGCTGGGAATTGTCCAGATAGCAGTATCCAGGTCCAACTGGTCCCAGCGCATCGCCTTGACGTTTCCCGACCGCGCCCCCGTGAACAGACACAGCCTGACCATATCCGCTACGTCCTGATTACAAACGGAGTCGATGGCCTTGAACAAGGCTGGCATTTGCGAGGGTTTGATCCACTCCTCTCGCCGAGCTTCGTGGTTGTCCTTGAGCGTTGACCAGGGATTGCGGAGGTCCAGGCCGTGATGCTTGATGACATGGTTCCACATGGCACGGGCCAGACGTTTCACGTGGTTCGCCTCCACCGGCCCGCTTACAACTGTCACATCGCGAAAAATCTTCCCAGCCAAGGTGGAGGTGATCTCACTTACTCGACGCTTGGCACGATCTTTCAAATGGCAGTCATACAGGCGCTGATCTTTCTTCCAGCTACGCTTGATCGGCTTTTCGGGAACCGGCCCGACTGCGCGCTCATCTCTCCAAACACCCCATACATCACCTACGGTCAA
>OFQU01000126.1_pt1 | contig 16438 bp, 7 predicted proteins | sample 1542981 | NCBI WGS metagenome assembly OFQU01 (sample SAMN07774233, study PRJEB24372) | wastewater metagenome | isolation source: Exp Tend CN 90WW | collected 2016-02
CCGCAGCTTTTCGTGCTCCGAATCGGTGCGGTCTCCTTTTCAACTGACTTCGGGAGGCGCGAAGTCTGACTGCTCCATGCAGGCAGGCGCGCAGAATCAATGGGACGTTTGACTACACACGTTTTGGACGCTGCACACGGTTGCCCGGGCAGCTCGATCAAGGTCGAGTTATACCGCGTTGAAGGTTCGCAGCTGGAATTGGTCGCCAGCGCGACAACCAACAGCGATGGCCGGGTCGATGCGCCGCTGTTGCAGGGCGATGACTACCGTACCGGGGTTTATCAGGTTCAGTTCCACGCGGGCGATTACTACCGCGCCCGTGGTGTGCAACTGCCGGAGCCGGCGTTTCTGGATGTGGTAGTGCTGCGGTTCGGCATCTCTGCCGAACAGGATCACTACCACGTTCCATTGCTGATCTCGCCTTACAGCTATTCCACGTATCGGGGCAGCTGACCCCCAAGCGGCTGCCCCTGCCGGGAAGCGACTGCGCATATAGCTTCTTTGGTCTTTCGCCCGCTCACACTGCGGGCTTTTTTTCGTCTGCGAATCGGCCTGCCATGTTCGGTCGCGCGCGCTCAAGGCTCAGACCGGGCGAAGTGCTCATGCCTTCGCCAGTTGGTGCCCGCAGCGGTTGAGCACAAGCAAATCTGAATAGCTGATGTCGCGAGACGGGTCGCTGCTCAAGGTCCATTTGCGTTGCGCCAGGTTGTACTTCAAGTGGCCTGCGCTGCCATCGGCCATAATCATGTGGCTGACGCGCATTTCCTTGTCGGCAATCCCGGCGAATGCCTCCGGCCAGGGTGATTGGTCATCTTTGGGCGGCTCGAAATATCTCCCGTCCAGACCACCGGGATACACCATGTCAAAGATCAGGTCGACGGTATAAATAATCCCGTGGGCGTCGATGACGAAGATCTGGTCCACGAGGTCTTCGCCGCTGTATTCGGGCACATGAATGGTGGTTGAGCCCAGATACAAGCGCGTTCCAAGCAACTCGATGGTGAACTTGCCGAGCTCCCGGGCATCGAGCTCCCACGTGGATGAATAGTCCAGCCTGTGGACGGCATTCGCGAGGCCACCGGGAGTGGACAGGCGGAATATCATTTTTTCGCACAGATGCACCAGGTAGGTTCCGCCGCTGCCCTCGATGCTGGTGATACGCGATTGGCCAGGAATGTAGGTCAACAGGCTGCAAGAGTTTCGGTCGCCGAGTTCATAAGGTGCCTGTTCAGGCAGCCGGAAGAAGTAGGTGTCGGGTTTCATCTTCAATGGCAGGGCAACGGGGGCGAAGGAGCGCGAGTTGCGTGCGAGACGATACAAGTCGGTTCTCGGCGCCGCAGCCATCTCCTTGGTCAGGGTGACGGTATGAACCTTGCCGTCCCTGAAGACGAGAGAGTAGCCATGGTTGATCTGGTTATTCACGATCTTCTGCAGCGCGTCTTCCAGCGTCATGGCCTTGTGAGTGGCAAACTTGCTGATCTCCAGAACTTTATCTTCGAAATGGAAATAGTAACTGCAGGTGATGTTGATCTTGTCACTCGGCGATGAATGTTCCCAGTCGATCTCTGTGTCGAAAAAGATGTTCACCGAGGTCAATTCACTACTGTCGAAATCGAGAAATATACGCGAACCGTAAAGGGCCGCGCTTTGGCCGGAAATGATTGAACTGTGCCGGGTATGACGCTGGACGTAATAATCGGTGAATGTATTGGACGGGACATTGTGGGCCAACCGTGCATCGAGAATGGTGACAGGTTCCTGCCCACCTTCACGGGTGACGATTGCCTTGATCTCAACGGATGTGGCTTCAGTAATTTGTTCAGGCAGATCGGGTTTGAGGTGGAACCTGTCCCGAGTGACAACGGTAATTCTGTTATTGATCAACACTCGCACGCCATCCGTCTGTCGGTACACATCGTGGATGTACAGCTTGCTGCGACGAGCGTCATCAAAGTCGAACTTCAATGTGATCTCGAGCGTGGTTTTGACGATTCGCCATGTTTCGATGAGATCCATTCTCCAGTCGAGCACGATCGCGCTTTCTTCAACACCGTCCTCTGTAATTGACAGGTTATTGGCGGTTTGCGGGAGGTTGTAGATATCCTGTCCCGACCCGCCGAAGGCTGCGGCGCCTTCCTTGTGCAGATGGATCGTGTCGTCACCGTCGCCCGCGTGGATCGTATCCTTGCCTCGCGACACAATGATATCGGCGTCCTTTGAGCCGGTAACGATCGTCGTGCCGTTGCTCAATGTATGAATCTCGTTGATACGCTCCAGCAGCGCTTTGAAGGAGTACCTGTTGCCCTCTTCGGACGCGGCATCCGGGGTGAAGACATGCAAGGTCCCGGCGGACAGGTCCAGGTCATAGCCGCGACCGCCAGCCTGCGATGTCTGTGTACCGTCGAACTCCAGCGAATTGCGACCGCCACCCCCTCTGAGGATGGAATACCGGGTATCGTCGGGGTCAGAGTTGTCGAGCACCTGGGCCGCGTTCTGCATAATGAACCGGTCATTCTCGGCGCCCCCGGTGAGGACTTTCTTGCCGTTCGTGAAGTAGAAAACATTGGGTTTGTTTTCCACGCCTGTGACCGTGTCATTCCCGCCGCCCAGCAGCCATAAAATGTTTTTGCCGTTGTCGGCGCTGCCCAGTTCGGCGCCGGGTGTTTGCGTGGTGACGCCATCCCGCGCGTCTATCAGATCGTCTGCATCGCTGAGGTGCGGGATGTAGACGATTTTCGAGGTTTTCAGACCCCACTGTGTGACGTACTCGCGCCGGGGAAGCAGCGTGACCTCGAATGCACCGTTAACCACCGCCTCCGTGGTGTCTTTCATGGTCTCGTCGAGGTATTTCCTGGCCGTTGTTTTCAATTGGCGAGCATGTTCGGCCCGAGCCTTGGCGCTTTCATAGCGATTGAGAATGTCCTGGTCGGGCTCCATGAATACGAACTTGAACCAGCCGGTACGCCAGCGCTCCTCCAGCGTGAGTTCAATGTAGTCATCGATGTCATCGACCAGGCGCACCGCGCCGTAGATCTGCGCGCCGATGGCCATCATCGCGCCGGCAGCCAGGCCAACCGGGCCGGCGAACGAAAATCCGGCCATGGCTGCGGACCCCAGGACTACCGTCATCGCGGCACTGGCAATGTTCAAACCGGCGCCTACATAGTGGTCTGCCGCTTCTTTTCCGGATCGTGCCTCGGCAGCCTTCAACTCCCTCACCGCACTCATGATGTCGAAAGGCAAGGTCAGTGCCCCCCCGACGATCCCGCCGGTGCGCGACCATCTGAGTCCCGCCCGGGTTTTGGCGAAGTCCTTGAAAGCATTGTTGCCGGCTTCGATCATGCCCTTGCCGATGCGCGTCGTGGCCACGTCGAAAGCGATCGAAGCACCTTCCGTCACCACCCCCAGGCCATTGAAAATGGCCTCGCCGCCATTGTTGACCTGGAGGGCGTCGTGGACTCCGCGCAGGCCCATCAATATGCCGAACAGTTGCAGGCCGACGCTCGCGCCGAGGGTGCCGTATTGTCTGATCAGCGCCCAGCGGGGGTAGTTGGCCTTGCCGTCACTGATCAGGCGTAGATCGATCTTCTGGGCTGCATTCAAAAGCTGGATGGTTTTTTTGCGATAGCCACTTTCGTCCAGCGGTGGATTGGCTTCTTCCCTGATGATCGCAAGCGCATCGGCGGGGCGTGCGATCGCCATTTCGTAGAGAAAGGTTGGAAGCAGGTAGTTGTCGCCGAAGGTGGTGATCTTGATGCGTTTCTCGATTTCGCTGTAACTGAATTGCAGCGAATTGATGAAAGAGCGGCGGGGGTTACGAAACAGCGTGTTATCGCCCGTCAGCGGTTCGCCGTTAACCGTGGCGCCGAGGGCATCGAGTGATCTTCGTGTGATTGAGTAGGCGCCAATTTTCATCGGACCGAATAAAGCGTCGAGGTCTTTTAATTGATTGGGCTTGCGTTGGGTATGGGATGTCTCGTTGTCAGTGGCGGTGTCACGGTCAAAATCAATTGTTGATTCCGTATAGGGGTTGGCATGATCGCCAAACTCTGTAACAACCACAGCATCCTGCATTGGAAACGGATGTTTCACGGGGCCAGTCATTTGAACTTCCTTGTTCAGTTGCGTTGAATGTGCGCCGCCATGCTAATTGCAAGTTTTTCAGGTGTATATCGGCGGGAAGTTACCGCCCATTGCGGCAAACTGCTGTCGGTTATTTATTAAAAGGCATGTCAATTGGAGCAGCGTAAGGCTGCTCCAGTTATCTCTGATTCAGTGTTTACCAAGCTTGTTTAAATGAGAGAGTCAACTTTCACGCACGATATAGAGCGCGGGCGACATAGCCGTCAGTTCAATGCCACCCACCAGGTAGATGATTTTCATCTCGCTGACTAGCGTAAGCAGCCTCAGGTACGCCGCCTCGCCCACTACGGCGCGAAATTGCGGGTTGGCAATCTCGAATCCCGGCAGCGTGGCACGGTGCAACAGGTTGTGCGGATCATCCGGAATTTTCAGCACAAACACGGCATCGAGTCCTTCACGGTGAAACACCACGGCGTTCTCGTTGAGTGCCCGACTGCTGGCATACAGGCTGTAGCCATTGTGCTGCAGGACGGTTTTGAACAGGGTCTGCAGGCTGGCGCTGTCAGGGGCCGCCAGATAGGCGCTCCACTCGGGCAGGCGCGAGGGATCAAAGTTCAGGCGCTGGAACTCGTCGGCAGTGCGGGTCGGGAGTTGGATCCTCCAGTGAGGTGCGGTCGCGCCAAATGTGGTGGGCAGCGTTGGCAGCATCATCAGTGGATCGCTCAGATCGCGACGGGGTGAAAAGGTTTTGGCCCTGTCGCTCCAATGCCGGAAAGTCTGATTGAGTCGCGCCAGTCCGTTGCCGTCAATTGCTCTTTGATAGGCCGCCCGGTCAAATACTTCCCGGGCAATGGCGCTCGCCGAGTCGGGCGCCATGTAATTGAACGAGTTGGCGACTTGCTGCGTCAGCGGTGTCGCGAACGGCATGCGATTTTCCATCACGGCCCAGCCATTCTCGCGCTTGACGGCCCATATCGGTTGCAGCGCAGGTTCTTCCACCAGCATTCGCTCAAATGCGTCAAAACGACCTGGCGCAAATCGTGGGTTTTGCAGATAGACCAGACGTGGATTGGCCTGCAGCGGCTGCGGCACGATCGGATAATGAAGCCCGGCTATTTCTATTGAGGCATCCGCCAGTTTTTGCGGTTTGCCCCAGTTGCGCCAGTAACCGGTGGACAGGTTCAATGCGCCGCTGGCATCGAGCAACAGACGGTCAGCGAACAGGTCCGTATCCGGGGTGAGTCGCTCTTCAGCCTCCAGCCGGGGACGCTTGCTCGGGCCCGGTTCCGGCGAGTCAGGCCTGGCAGCGCGCTGATCGACGTCTGGCCGCGAGTGCGCCTGTTCGGCTGTCGTCGCCCGGGGAATTTCTCGCCAGAGTCGGGTGCCTGGAATCTGTTCGACCAGCGGCCCCGAGGGCGTGCGCTCTCCCGCATGGCATTGCTGATAGATTCCATCGGAATTTCTGCGCACCTGCACCGTATTGCTCAGGTTTGAATCTGCCGGTTGCGGGTCTTGCATGTCGACGTACGTGCGTTTTTTTCGGTCAAAGCGAAGTCCCAGGCTCGAGTCGTCCGGATGGGTCAACGTCTCTGCCATTTGCCGCGAAAGGAACAGCGGCGTGGCAGGCCTGGCAGGCGCGCCAGCCGAGGGCGATGAGTCAGAGGGTGGGGCGCGCATCCAGTCTGGAGCCTCAATGCGCCACAGCGCCTGTCCGTCGATTCTTCTGAGCGTCGGGCCGGGCAAATGCGGGGTGGCGAGTAAAGGCACCTGATACTCGCCGGCCGCGTTGCGTTCTGCCAGAAAGTAGGTGCCTTCGCCAAGGTGGGCATACGTTCTTGCGTCCTCGCTCGTGAACAGCCCCGGTTCGTTGTCAATGGTGCGCAACGTGGCCACCTGCTCCGGGCGCAGCGTAATCATGGCCATGGCTGCCGCCACTCGCTCGGGCGTTGCCCCAGGGAGCGGATTGACGACAACGGCGCTTTCCCGAGGGGGTTCACTGGCGGTGGCTTCGACCGCGTGTTCATCGGTGCCGGGGGCGCGGTTTTGCCTGCTTGATCCCGGCCCGCTGACGGCTGCAATGGCATCGGGGCCTTGCGCGGCAGTCGAGCGGGTGGGCAACGTGGAGCCGTCCGGGGAGGTCGAAGAAGAGGGGATTTTGCGTGGAGGTTTGGCCATGGTTATGTACCGCTGATGATTGAAATCCCATCATCTTCGAAGCGGTTTTTTCACTGGCGGTATCTATATATCGTCCTCAAAAATCGTCACGTCTGCGCCTCCCCGTGTCAGGGCTGACGTCACGCCTCTCTGATGATGAACACACAGTAGCGGCCCAGTCCGTCACTGAGGACACCGCCCTGCAACCAGACGATTCTGTCCTCCGTCCTGGCTTGCATAAGGGCGGTATAGGCGGGGTCGCCAATCCTTGCCCGCAGATGCGGGTCAGCGAATTCCGCTTCCGGGGAATGGCCCAGCGCAAAAGCGTTGCCGGTGACTTGTCCCACCTTCATGAAATAGACCTTGTCCCGGTTGCTGCCTTGGAAAACCAGCGACGACCAATCCTGAAAGCGGGTGAAGGGCGCCACTTCGTAGCCGCAGCGTCTGAGCACCCCGCTGACCAGCGACCTGAGGCTGGCAAACGTCGAATTGCTGCGGTATTTGGTCCACTCTTCGTGGAAACGCAGCGGGTCGAATGTCAGGCGTTGCAGCGGGCCGTCCACCTCGGGCGGCAGCAGGACGGTGGTTCGGCCACCAATTTGCGCCCGTGGCGCCACTGGCAGCATGTCCACCGGATCAGCGAACGACGAAGCCGCACCCAGTGGCTTGCGCCGCCATTGATCGGTTATCCACTGCAGCTTCAACAGACCGGCGGAGGTGATCGTGCGCGAGTTGTCGGCACGCTCGAACAACATTCTGGCGACGGCTCGGGCAGTGATATCGGAAAACTCGCTGAACATGTCCCTGACCGATTGCGTCAGGGGCTGGGTGAACGATGTCTCGCCGACGCGTACCTTCAATGGCGTATCGGTGCTGCGCCAGATCGGCACGGGTTGAAGGGCCGGCGCCTCGCGCAGCATGCGCTCGAACGTCTCGAAATGGCTCGGCGAAAAATCCGGATGGCTGAGAAAGTACACGCGTGTGGCGTCGTTCGTCTGGTTGCCTACCGGCACGATAGGGTAGTGGCGACCGTTGATGGCAATGGATTCACCGGTTTCCGGCTTGTTTTCCTTGCCCCAGTTTATCCATTGTTCATTCGCCAGCGGCTGCGGCCGTTCTGCCACGTGGGGGCGCGTGCCCGGTTGAGCAATGGCGTCAACGCTGGCGCCATCAGTACTGGCCGAATGTTGATTCGATGCCTGACCCTCTTCGGCGCTCTGAACGAACCGCCAGATTTTCTGCCCCGCCATTTGCTCCACCATCGGGCCTGTCGGGATGAAGCGGTCAGCGGATTTCTGTTGATAGCTTCCATCCGGATGACGATGAATCATGATGGTGCCTTCGAGTGTATCGACATAGGGCCGGTTGGCAGCGTCGTAACGCAAGCCTTGCGCCGAGTGTTCGCGGGAGGTCAGGGTGGCTGCCAGAAATGGCGGTATGAACCCGAGAGGCTTGGGCCGGGCGTCGTTGCGCGTCACATCTGGGTCGGGTACCGGCTGCGAAGGCAGCCAATCGGCATGCCAGCGGGCTTCACCTTCGAGTTTTCTGAAACTCAATTCTGCGCCCGGCCGCGTCACCAAAGGACTTCGATATTCGCCATTTGCGCGGCGCTCGACCCACATGTAATCGCGGTCGCCGACGAACGCATAAATCTGTCCGTCGAAACCTTCGAACAGGCCACTGTCGCTCGACACGGGTCGCAGCTCATGGATTTTGTCCTTCGGCCAGTTAGTGGCGCTGATGGCGCCCAACGTTCGGGCGCGCGACGGGTCCGCAATGGCCGTAACGACGACGGCCGATTGCACGTTCGCTCCGCCAGAAGAGGTAGAAGTCGGCGGTGCGGAGGATGTCGAACTGTGGGCATGAGCGGCGCCCACGACGTGAGAGATTGTGATCGGAGCGGGGATTACTTCCGCACCCGCAACCGGCCTTGAGGCTGGAGATGTGGGCGGTGTCGTGGTTACGCTGGTTTTCCTCGGCGGCTTGGCCATAGGTATCTTCCTGAATAAAGGGGGGAGCCATCAGATGGCGAGGCGGTCGGTTTTACGGTGTCATGCGCTCCGCTGGACAAGCCGCGCGCCGGGCACCGGTTTTCAACGCACTGCCTGAAGGTCAGAGCAGCGCCAGGCAATGTTGCTTCAGCGCCATCAGTTGCTCGGCGGTCACCGGCGGGTCGGCCTGAAGGGCGAACTGCAGTAAATCCTGGCAAACCTCAAGCTGGTGGTCGCAACGGTTCAAGACCTGCAGCTGGGTGAACGCGAGCTTGTGCAGCGGCTCGTCTGACGTTGCCCAACTGCGGTCGCGCGGATCAAAAATCGGCTGGGCCAGAGCGTTTTCCCGGACCACGGCATTTTGTACCGCCAGGTGTCGCGCTCGCGCAGGGGTCGCCGCTAACGCGTTGGCGTAGTCGAATTCGGGATCGAAGTAGCGCGCATCAATGTGCTTGACGGAGATCGTTTCGAACTCGATGTAGACGCTGTGCACGATCCCCCCGCGGGTGATGACGTGCACCTGGTCAATCAGGTCGTCTGGCTGGCTGTATTGCGGCAGATGAACAATGACGTCGCCGATGCGCAGCAGATGATCGGCGAGGCTGATCTCGACTGCGCCCAGTTGCGTCGCGTCGAGCTCCCATACCGATGAATAAGGCAACTGCGCCGGGGCGTCGGCCAGTGCGCCGGGGGTCGAGATACGCAACGTTATATTGCGCGTCAGGTGCACGAGGTAGGTGGATCCCTCGCCGACGAGGTGCTCGATTGCGCGTTGCCGCGGCAGGCTTTTCAACCCGATGCAGACATTGCTGGCGCGCAGCTGATGCCCGGGATTGTCTGCAGGCCGATAAAAAGGGTAGGTGCCGGCGCATGGCTTGAGGGGAAGCGCGACGCTGGTTTTCCAGGCGTTGGAGGTGCTGTTGCGAAACGTTTCGTTGACGAAAAAATCGTCGGCCATGGGCGGTTGTTCGAGCCGCCATGACACGCCGTCGTTCATGACCAGAATGATCGGCTGATTCACCGCCAGGGCCGGTCGAGTCAAGCGCTCACTGATGGCGATAGTGCCGACACTGTGAGAACTGGCGAGGTTTTTGATGAGCAATTCATGTTGGCCGAAGCGCAGGGACAGGCCGCACTCGGTATACATGATGCGGTCGAACGCCAGTTCGCGTTTGACCGTGGCGTTGTAGTACGCCTCGATGCTGGAGATTTCCTGGCTGGCGTAATCCAGGTAGACCATGCTCAGGGCTTTCGGTGAGTGCTCGGTAATGCGCAGCGTGGTGAGGCGTTCGCCTCGGGGAATGTAGTAACGCTCAAGCTTTTTCCGCGGATCCGTCTGTTCATCTTCGTAGACAATCACCGGGCCGGCTGCGCTGCCCGGTCGGATGATCGTCACCTGCAGAGTGATCGGCCCTGGGGTGTCGAGCGTGGCGGGCAGGTCCGGTACCAGGTGGAAACCATCGCGGGTGATGAACAGCAATTTCGCATTTTGCAGCACGCGTTGCTCGCCGCGCTGTTGGTAGACATCCTTGATCCTGACGATTCGACTCAGGTCGTCATCCAGATCAAACCGCGAGGTGATGACCAGGTGTGCGCCTTCCAGCGTCCAGCTGACAATCAGTTCCTTGCGCCAGTCCAGACCGATAATGCTGTCTTGCGCGCCATCCTCGATGATCGACACATGACCGGCCACGTGAGCAATGCTGTAGGTATCGCTGCCGGCTCCTCCGTGCAATGTGGCATGAGCGCCGAACACATCGATGCGGTCATCGCCCTCGGCGGCGTGGATATCGTCGTCTCCCCACGCCTGGATAATGTTGGCTGCTTGCGTGGCGATGACTTCATTGCTGGCGCCGGCAAGGGTTGTCACATTCTCGATGCTGGTCAGGGACGTGTGCGGCTCGAGTTTTCGCTGATGGGTGGAATCGTCGAGGCTGATCACCGACATCAGCCCTGCCTTGAGGTCTACGTGGTAGCCCAGCCTGCCTGCGCCTGGTTCGGCAATGGCATCGGCCAATGACAATGTGTCGTTGCCCTCACCACCGTCGAGTGCCGATAGCCGACCCTGCGCCGAGGCGTTCTTGAGTTGATTGGCCGCGTCTTTGAACACGAACTGATCGCCGCTGTTGCCCCCGGCCAGCTTCTTGGTGCCGCTCCTGTAATGAAACACGTTGGGTTTGTGTTCGACGCCGCGGATGTCGTCGTCACCGCCCCCGATAAACCACAACACGCCCTTGTGCTCGCCGGCAGTGCCGAATGACGCCCCCGGGGTTTGCTCATTCACCCCGCCACGGGCGTCCAGCGTGTCATCGGTGTCCTGAATTTGCACACGGCTGACCGTGGCGTCTTCCATGGTTTCCCGCGACCAGTTGTAGAAGCGGATTTGCACCGGGTTCGATTCCGCGACAAAGCCCCCATCGACCACGGCTTCAATCTGCTCTTTGAGCGTTCCGTCGAGCAGTCGTCGCGCGGTGGTTTGCAGCAACCTCGCGTGCTCAGCCGTTGCCTTGGCGAGGTCATAACGATTCTGCACCGCGGTGTCGGGGTCGACGCCCCAGAAGGCAAACCAGCCGGTGCGCAGTCGCTCATGGGTGGTCAGTTCGATGTAGTCATCAATGTCATCCACGGCGCGCACTCCGGCCCACACGCGGGCACCGGCCACCAGAAACAGCCCGGCCAGAAGACCCGCCGGGCCTGCCGCGGAGAAACCTGCCAACGCCGCGAAGCCCAGCAGCACGGTCATGGCGGCGCTGGTGACGCTCAGGCCGGCCTCGACGTAGTGGTCAACCGCTTGCTTGCCGGTGGCCTTGGACGCTGCATCAAAAGCGTCGACGGCGGCGATGATGTCGAAGGGCAGGGTCAGGACGCTGGCGAGCAATCCGGCCGAGCGTCCGAGCCGTACGCCGATCCGCGTGTGGACGAAGCCTTTGCAGGCGCTACGACTGGCCTGAATCATCAGCGTTGCTTTTTTGGCCACGGACACTTCAACCGCCATTGAAGCCAGCTCACCGGCGACGCTGGCACCGTTGAATATCGTCTCGTATTCATTCTTGTTGCGGATGGCGTCATGCAGGCCGCGCAGGCCGCTGTAGACGCCAAATGACTGCAGCCCCATGCCCATGCTGGCCATGCCCGCACTCTTCGCGTGATTGACCCAGCCGGACAGGCGTCCGGACGCTTGTCCGGGCAGTTGCGTGTCGCCGATATCGAGCCGTTGCGCAGCGTTCAACAGCTTGCCTAGCGCATGGCGGTATTTGCGCGGATCGGCGAGCGACGGATCGGTTTCCCTGAGCATCGCCGGGGCAGTCAGGGGGCGCATGCTCGCCAGTTCGAACAGCAGCGAGGGCAGCAAATAATCGTCTGCGCCTGTGGTCAATTTCATCTGCGCTTCGATGGCTATCGGGTCTAACTGAAGCTGGTTCAAGAAGGATTGTTTCGGCTCTCGGAAAAAAGTGTTTTTTCCGTTCAGCTGTTCTCCGAGCAGGGTGGCGCCCAGAGCGTCGAGGGATGTCCGGGTGACGGAATAAGGGCCGATTTGTAGCGGGCCGAAGAGCTCGTCGACGATGCGCAACTGCGAGGCTTTGCTGTTGCGTCTGGCGTGCGCAGGCGTGCTTTCGGCGGCGCTGATGTCGAGTGTCAAGGGTGTTTTCTGATTGGCGCGCAGGCCAATGTCGGTGACGACGACGGCGTCATCCAGATGGATATTCGTGGAAGACTGAGTGCTAGGCAATTTGAGCATCCTTGTTCATTTTTGCTGGCTGTTGATCGGTCGTAGAAAAAAGGCAGAGCGGGCGCGCAGCCTTGCAGCGCAGGGGCACGCTGCCAGGCTGGCGTCGCTTACGGATTTCAGCGCTCTCGGATAATGAACACGGACTCAGGCTTCGACCTGACGTTGAGCACGCCGCCCAGAAGCCAGATCAGCTGATTCTTCGCATGGGCCGCCTGTACTGCGGCATACGCTGGCTGGCCAATGCTGGCGGGCAGGACCGGGTCCAGCAGTTCGGTGCCGGCCTGGGTATGAAGGGCAATGGCATTCCCCTCGACCACCCCCAGTTTCAAGATGAACACGTCATCGGTGGCTGGACCGCGAAACACCAGCGTGGGCCGTTGATGGTGAGGCGTCAGCGGGAAGACGTCATAACCGGCGCGCACCAGCAGGCCACCGGTCAACTGCTTCAAGGCCTGGTTAGAAAGGGTCCTGAGGTAGTAACTCCAGTCTTCGGGAAAACGCTGCGGATCAAAGGTCAGGCTATGCAGTGGCGCGTCCGGCGCGGCGGTCAGCGGTAGCAAGGTTCGCCCGTTATGTTCGACACGCGGGGCCTCTCGCAACATGAGCATGGGATCGCCGAGTGGCGGCACGCCGGAGGTGGCTCGCCAGTTCCACTGCGTAAGTACTTGATAAATATGGTGCAGGCCGGTGGAAGTAATTTGCGCGGAATTGTCAGCGCGTTCGAACAGGGTTTTGGCGACCGTCTGTGCCGTCCCCTCGGAAAAATCTGTGAAGCGCTCGGCGACTGATTGCGACAAGGGTTTGTGGAAGAGCTTCTGCGCCGGTCGCACTTCCAGGGGGTCGTTGCTGTAGCGGTGGATGGCTGCCGGCTGGAGGGCCGGCGTCTCTCGCATCACGCGTTCGAATTCGTCGAAACGGCTGATTGGAGATTCGGGGTTTTGCAAAAAAATCATTCGGGGCAAGCGATCGGCAGCCGAGCCTGGTGGCAGGATCGCGTAGTCAAATCCGCCCAGCTTTGTGGACGGGCCTGGAGGCGGGCCGTCGTAATGTCCCCACTGCATCCAGTAATAAGGACTTTCAACGGTCTCTCGGGATACTCGCGGTGCGGTGTCCAAGCCTTCAGCCGGTCCGGATGGCTCGGCACTCTCCTCCAGCCGGGGACGTTTGGCCGGGCGAGTGCCGATGTCTGTATCGGTGTCGGGCGACTCGTGGATATACAGTCGCGGGCTCTGCGGGGACGATTGCCGTTCGGGGATTCGCCGCCAAAGATCCGTGCCGGGGATGCGCTCCACCGACGGGCCCGAGGCAAACCGCTCGTTGAAGTCGCTGGCCTGATATTCACCGTCGCTGTTCTTGCGGATCAGCACCGTACCTTCGTCGGCAATATCTGCGTAGGTCCTGCCGGTTTTGTCGTAACGAAGGCCATCCTGCGGCCGTGCGGGCTCCCGCAGTTTCGCCAGTTCGGGGGATAGAAATTCGAACGCTGGCGCAATTTCGCGAGGCGGTGTCTGCGCGGCTTTTCTTAACCAGCCAGGACGCTCGATGCGCCAATGCGGTTCACCGTCGATCCTGGCCAGAATCGGCCCTGGCACGCCGGGCACGAAAGGGAAGGGCACCTGATATTCGCCTTGGCTGTTGCGCTCGACCATTGTCTTGCCCAGGCCTTTCAAGTCGGCAAACAGGGTGCCGTCGTTGCTGGTGAACAACCCTGAATTGCCTCTGAATGGAACCAGTTCGTCGAGGCGCTCTTTCGGCCACGTGATCATATTGATCGCCGATTCGACGGTGAGGGTCGCAGCTCGCGCAGGCGATCCCGGAATGTCCGTGATGATGACCGCTGAAGAGTGTGGTGTTTCAATCAGAGTGTCAGGGCTGGCGCGTCGGGCAGCATCAGCATCGGGAGTATTGATAGATAAGTCCGCAAGCTGATTGTGAGCGCGGGTAGCGGCGTTTGAACTGTTCGCCGCTTTACTTGCGCTGGAAGTATTGTCGATGTTTGAGGTGTTGATTTTTTTCGTCGGCTTTAACATTTATACACTTCGGGTTTAATTATTAATGTTGGTTGATAAACAGGTTTGTAGTGTTTGGCGCGCAGGGCGACCACGACACATCGCAACGGGCGTGCGTCGGGTGTTATGCGGTTTGGTAGCGGCGATCGGTCGGGCTGCGCTGGAATACAGGCCGGCCGAGAGCGCTAGGGACAGAGGAATAGGGGCGAGCAAATGTCGGCGGCCAAACAAGCGTTGGTTGCCGGGATTTCGGAGTCGGTTTTAATCGTGCGGATGTGTAGACGCTGGGCCATATAGAACTTCCTTGTTCTGGCGTTGATGGTCAGTTGCGCGGCTATATTAGAGAGGGAGTTTGATGGGTGTATATCGAAGTGTTGTTGCCTGGTGTTGCGAATTGTGCGGGATGAAATGATGTAACTTTTTAAACTGATTTAGTTTGATTCATTCACGGTTGTCACTGCTGCAATCCGTGCACACGGATCAACAGCAGTGCCAAACCCGTCACCCGATTGCCGTTCTCAGGAATGGCTGCCAAGCAGGGACGCCGCGCCCGCTCCGCCGAACAATCCTGCGCTGATCCGGTTGAACCAGCTCTGTCCCTTGCCGCTGCGCAGGTATCGAGCTGCACCGTGGGCACTCAATCCGTAGGCCAATTTGCACAGCAGATCCAGCACCGTCCAGGTCGCGATCATGACCAGCAGTTGCGGGAGAAACGCTTGCTCGGCGCTGAGGAACTGCGGGAGGAAGGCGGCAAAGAACAGAATGTCTTTCGGGTTGCTGGCGCCGAGCACGAAGGCGCGACCGAACAAGGCGCGGAATCTGGGAACCGGCGCGGCTTGCGGCACTTCGGTGGCCACCGAGGGCTGACGCGATTGCTGCCAGCTCTGCCAGGCGAGGTAGAACAGATAGATCGCGCCGACGATTTTCAGCGCGCTGAAAAGTTTTTCCGATGCCAGCAGCAGGGCGCCCAGACCCAGCGCAGAAGCACTGAGCAAACAGATCGAGGCAAACACGCCGCCGAGAAACGCCGGGTAGGAACGACGCAAACCGTAATTCAGGCTGTTGCTGATCATCAGCAACGACAGTGGCCCCGGAATAAGGATCACCACCAGCGCAGCGCCGCTGAACAGCAGCCAGGTTTCCAGACTCATCATTTGCTCCTTTTTGTTGTATTCACGAATGTGCAAAAGCCCCACCCGCGAGGGTGAGGCCGTTTTGAAGCCTGAACCGCGTGCCGCTTACAGGAAGATGAACTTGGCGAAGAAGATCGCGCAGAGCACCCACAGGCTGACGGATATTTCCTTGAACTTGCCGGTGCCGGCCTTCAGCGCCACATAGGTGATGAAGCCCAGCGCAATACCGTCGGCGACCGAAAACGTCAGCGGCATCATGATCGCGGTGACGATGGCCGGAATGGCATCGGTGGCTTCGTCCCACTCGATGTGGGCCATGCTGCCCATCATCAGCATTGCAACGTAGATCAGTGCACCAGCGGTGGCGTAGGCGGGAATCATGCCGGCCAGCGGTGCAAAAAACATCGCCGCTATAAATAGCACACCTACGGTGACGGCGGTAAGACCAGTCCGACCACCAGCGGCCACGCCAGCGGCACTTTCCACATAACTGGTGACGGGCGGAACACCCACCACTGCGCCGAATACACTGGAAGCACTGTCGGCTTTCATGGCACGGGAGAGGTTTTCGATGCGACCGTCAGCGTTCACCAGATTGGCACGCTGGGCAACACCCATCAGGGTGCCGGCGGTGTCAAACATGTGCACGAAGAGGAAAGCGAGGACCACGCTGATCATGCTGACGTTGAATACACCGGCCACATTCATCGCCATCCACGTCGGTGCCAGGCTTGGCGGGGCGGACATGATGCCTTGATAGTGCACGAGGCCCAGACCCCAGCCGGCCAAGGTGACGGTGATGATGCTGATGAGGATCGCGCCAAATACGCGGTGGTAGCTGAGAATTGCGATCATCAGGAAGCAGACCGCGGCGAGCAGTGGGCCAGCTTCATGCAGGGAGCCCAGTTTGAGCAGAGTCGCCGGGCTATCGACAACGATGCCAGCGGTTTTTAAACCGATCAGCCCGAGAAACAAACCGACACCGGCGCCCATCGCGTGGCGCAGGCTGACCGGAATGCTGTTGAGCAGCCATTCGCGAATCCGCGAGAAGGTCAGAATCATGAACAACACACCCGAGACAAACACCGCACCGAGGGCGGTTTCCCAGTTGTAGCCCATGGTGCCGACCACGGTGTAAGTGAAAAACGCGTTGAGGCCCATGCCCGGTGCCAGGCCCACTGGCCAGTTGGCATACAGGCCCATCAGCAGGCAGCCCAGTGCAGCGGCGATACAGGTGGCGACGAAGGCTGCACCGTGGTCAATCCCGGCATCGGCCATGATGTTCGGGTTGACGAAGATGATGTAAGCCATGGTGATGAAGGTTGTCAGACCGGCAAT
>OFQU01000127.1_pt1 | contig 16436 bp, 15 predicted proteins | sample 1542981 | NCBI WGS metagenome assembly OFQU01 (sample SAMN07774233, study PRJEB24372) | wastewater metagenome | isolation source: Exp Tend CN 90WW | collected 2016-02
CAGTTTCTACAGCATCCAGAGCGGTATTTTCCACAGCAAAAGCAACTCCCATTTAATACAGCATATTGCGATGAAGTGCTGGTCAATCACTTAAGGCGTCGTCCTGATTTATTGAAAGAGATTATCCAAGTTCAATTATGAATATCATTGAGGTGATGAGGGGGGCTCGTTCTTGGGCAGCAAGTGGATGAGGTGTGCTCGTTCTTAGGCAGCAAGTGGATGAGGTGTGCTATTGCTGCTTGCTCCTAGAAATGAGTAACTGTTAGCTCAGGTTTGAGCTGGTACAACTTCATCGTCATTTTGTACGGTACTGCCATATTGATGATGCTGATCAAATCCTAAAGCATAATTGGTATTTGGTTGATTTTTGATTGTTAAAAATAGCTTTTGTTTTGCGCATTCATTTCTCAATTGAGTTTCAATTTCGCTAAGTGCTTCGGGTGCAAGAGTTTGGTTAATGCTTTGTTGATCTGCTTCGTTAATCTTGCCTAAAAAAGCTTTAATTTTCTCTAATTCAATGGTTTGATTTATAGCCAATTGAATGAGGTATTCCTCAAATTCTTTTGCAGATTTGCTCATGTTTTCGTGGATGATATTTTTTTGGTGCACGAGTTCTTTTTCGAGTTCTGTAATTTTTTCATCCTTAAATTTCAATTCTTGCTTTAAATTATAATCATGATTTAAATTTTGCTCTTTTTTGAGTCTTGATATTATTTTATCTTTTTCACTTAATTTAAAATTATGTGCATCAATTAAAAATTCTAAGCAATTATCTAGACTTTTAAATTTACAATTTTTTTTAATTTTCTCAAGTTGTTTTAATATATTTTCGTCCATTGTTATTTGTTTGGTGATACGGTTGGCTTTCTTTTTCTCAGAGTGGTATTTAAATAAAAGGAATTTCTTTTTTAAAATTGAAAAATGTTCATCATTAGTTTCAATAATAAAATTTGTTGTCTCACATATGAGGGGGTTTATAAATCTTTCGTTTGTGTGGGATGTCCTAGCCGGGTTTTGTAGAGAATCTGATATTAAATTCTCATGTGATCTAGGTTGGGGGTGATTTGTAGATATGTAAACAATCTTTTGGCCAGGTTCATCAAGCTTAGTTAATAGACTTTCCTTCATGTAGCTCTCTTGATCCAAGAAATCTTTTTTTAAGTCCGTGTCAGTCGATAACCATTTATCTAAGGTTAAATGTGGTCGTGCCATTTTACAATTCATAAATATTTACTTAACATTTATATATCAGTCATTAAATATTAAGTAAATATTAATTATGCATTAACTGTTAAAAAAACAAATTTCAATTATCATTTCATGCCTATCATTATTGCTGTAAAATACATATACCCAAAGGAGAACTTGGTGTGTGGGAATTTTTAGCATGATTATTCAGGATTCTGAACAGCGCTTTTTGGCGCTATTTATGGCTTTCTATCAAAGGGTGGAGGGGCAAATTTCAGCCTATGCTTTTTGGGCATTAATCACGTTTATCAGAAATTTTGGAGTCGGAAGTACATCATTGCCACTCGGTGAATTATCAAAAGTGATCGGCATACAGGTTAAAAAATTACGGGGTGTATTGAATGAGTTGGAACAACAGGAAATATTAAAAATAGATTTTCCTGAAACTGGAAAAAGGTCTAGAGTTCGTCATTTACAACTTAATCTTACTTATATAAGGCTTGATTCAGCCACGTCTATTGAATGGTTAGAAAATAGTAATAAGCGTATGGTTAGGCTGATCCCTTTATTAAAATTAATTCAGACTTTATTGATAAAGAGTGATGGCATAAGTATTAACAATTTACCTAAAAAAATAGAGATCGACTGCTATCTTGATTATCGAAGTTATCTTGTTTTATTACGGTTGCTTTACGGTGCAGACTCGTTTGGGATTGTTATAGGGTGTGGAATTGGTGAAATTGAGCGAGCCACGGGTTTAAGCAAACAATCTATTTATCGCGCTATACAGCAGCTTAAAAAAAACGGATTTATCCGCTGCCAAGCGGATGGCGCAATTCGAAATAGTTTTATTCAAACAAAGTTTCCAATATACGCTTTAAACCTTTCGCATCGGTTTTGGGGGGATGCTGCGATCTACGGCAAATTTTATATTTTGAAGTACCCCCAGCCGCATGTTTTTGAAGTTCAGAAAGTGGCCTCTATTTTTACCGTGCTTGATCAAAAGAGTGACTTGCTCCTAAACGATGGAAAAGACAACTCAAAAACTGGTTTGGAGGTATTGAAATATAAAAATAACTATTTGCTGCACGATCCTTTGTGTTGGATGAAGCCCATTCTATACAAAAAGAATAATGATTTTGATGTAATACAAAGAGCGGAAGTCATGAAATTCTTTGATCATTATTTAGAGTTAAAGCAGCTGCGTCCAGAAAACCCATTATCAGCGACGTTTTATTTAAAGCCGCATGAATATATTTTGAAGGATGAGGCGGTTTTGGGTCATTTAGCATCTATCCAGCATACTAAACTCAGCGGGATGAACAACCGCTTAGGTCTTTTTCAAAGCTTGCTTGAACAGTGGTGCTGCCAGATATACAGTCAGAATAAATCGCTTTTTAAAATGCTGAAAGAAGCTAACCCAGTAGTAATCGATGCTGAAAGCTTTGAGCGTTTAGGGTGCACAGACTTTCTCTATCCGTATTCATTGCAAGCGACTCAAATCAAAACAATCAAAGAGGATATGACGCTAAAAAATGAGTCTGATAAAATTGAATCAATGATCACCTTCAAGTTAAATGCTGAGCAGTCCAGAATTCATCAGTTTTTAATGGCCCTTATGGATCTAATTGCATATAACCAAATTTATTTTTTTCAGCAATGTATGCGGAAACATTCTGATATTGACCAAAAACTCAGTGCAACTAAAAGTAGTTTGGAAAGGGTGTTGGTAAATGCAACTGAAATAGTGACGCCTTTTAGGATTTTACCTCGGTCATTTATACAGAATACATACAGCTGTTGCTTTGTCCCTGATCAGCATGCGGAAACTAACAGGTATTTCTTAAGTGAATTGGCGTTTCAAGAACCCTTTCAGGATGGAACTCGCTTTGATTTTCCTACACAGCAAATAACAGAAACTTCACCAACACTGGCAGAACTTAAAGATTACGGACTGCTGCATCATCACTGTTTGTCATTATTCGAATAGTTTTTTGCGCTAAGTTTTTTTTGAAAAACCATTTTTCTGACTTAACTATCGTAACGCTAAAATATATAAAAAGCCGAGCTTAGCCGAAGGTCTAGAAATCCTACTGATCGGCTGGGCTATGGTTATTGCTTTTACGCTAAGACGGTTTTATCTATTATTAATATATAGATTAATACTAATAATAGATTAATGACTGTAGCGTATAGAACTATAAATACTCGATATATCAATACAATCACTATTACTCATACCTATAAGAACAGTTTGATATGTCATACAAGCTGAATAGATATCCCAATGTGGACGATGCTATTGAGTATAGCCATGCAGGATGAGAGCACTATTCGATATATGCGAATAGTGGATGACTTGTTCTTACTCTAGATAAAAACACTATTTAAAAAAATAAGTCGATTGCTTAACTATGACGTTAATCATAGTTAAGGAAGTTCAACGTGTTGCAATCCGATTTAGATCATCAGGCAGGGGTGATGTATGCCATTCATACCTTTGTGGATGTATGTCTTAATTTTGATATGCCGAATGAAGCGTTCATTTTCAATCTCGAACGCTTATGGTGTGCATTTGAAGCGTTTAAACAAGAAGGGCTTGAGTATGCAGCATCGATTCGGGCATTTATTGCAGTCACTGAATACGTCAATAGCCAACGTGGCATGCTTAGCTTTGCTGAATATCTGACAGGGCTTTCAATAGGGGAAATTAAGGCATTAAGACGGATATTACATGCGCATCGAGGGCTGATACGTGATGAGATCAAAAGCTTTGCGAGGCGGAAAGAATTGAATCGAGTGGCATTACTTGAGGAGTTCGAAGGTGCAATTAAGGGGTATTATTCGGTTCTAGTGATCAGAGTGGATTTGAGCTATAGCAAGGACAGCATGAGTGAAATTACTGTAAATGACTTCTATCAGCATATCGGAAAACTACGTGATTTGATCACTGATAAGAATGGATATTTTGATGCACTTTTGACCTATGCGATCGCACTGGAGCAGGGTATAACCAAAGGCTTTCATGCTCATTTAACATTGGTGATTAATAGATCGAAGCATAAGAGTGATTATAAAATTGCTGAGGGAGTGATCGATAAGTGGAAGGAAATCACATTCGATAAGGGTTTTGGGCGGAACATCAACACGACAGCGAATAAAGAGAACTACGAGAAGCAAGGTCGTTTAGGTATTGGAGATATTCGTCGAACGACACCCGAACAAGGCAACAATGCTTTGGGTGCAGTTGCTTATCTCAGTGACCCTGATAAATACGAGCAGTCGTTATTGGTTAAACCACGAGGGCGTAAAACGTTTTATAAGGGGGATTATCAGCATCATGGTCGCCCAATACCTGATACAGAAGAAAATAGAAGAATCAAAGAATGGGATGCGCAGACCGCTTTAGCAAAGCTGGAAGAGGAGATTTGGTTTAAAAAATTATGAACATGCCAGTTCTATGAAATCAATTGATTCATAGGACAATACATGAGCCATTCAGAGTTAGAGTTTGTTACAGCACCCCGATTAGAACAAGACGTTTTAGAGCATTACCAAACGATTCGCTTTGCTCCAATTCCAGAAGGTACTGATTACGATGCTCATCAAAAAAATATAGATCAGGAGTTCAAGCGGAAACTGTCTGGTTATTTTTCAGCATGGCGCAGGATGATGGCTGTTGGCATTCATGAGCATTTGTCTTTTTCCTTTTGGGCAGACAAGTTCTTTCAGGCTTACTGCAGTGTATTACAGGAAGAGCAGATTCGGTTCTTTGAGGTCACGGCGCAAAGAAGCGCTGGTTTTTATATCGATAAGATCGTAAAGCGGCTGAGAGTGCTGTTTGAAAGCACCAGCTTAACTGAAGAAATGCATAAGCTGAATGAGTGCTACGAAAAGCGGACTGAAAAGTTGAGAGAATCCTACCGTAATACAAGCCAGATCTATCCTGATGCAGCGGATTTAAAACTGGAACTAAGTCTAAATGAGGATGGAAATGAAATTATCGATTTGCGACAGTTAGAGCGATTTTTATCAAATTTCCAAAAAAGTCTAGCAGCTGAGTATTGGTATAGAACACAAGCCATTTACCGCTTTTATCAAATTGTACGGGATGATGTTCAGCAGCGGTATGTGATCCACTTTTATCTGAGCTTTAACCGATCACTCTATGCTGATCCATTATTTTATTGCAGTGTCATAGAGCGTTGCTGGGCCCAGGTCACGAATTATATGGGTACCTGCAGTTGCCTTAGTCTGACAGATCAAAATAGTGTGGTTGATGCTGAACAGATGTTTCGGATTGATCGAATTATTCAAGAAGACGTCCAATGTCCGCTGAGTGCATTAAATAGCATGCCAGAGAATCAAACGGGTCAGTTTGGGCTTCCGAATAGAATTTGCATTTACCCTAAAGGATTTAAATGGTTTGATGGAGCACCTGTACGGCGCTGAAAATTTATATGAGTGTCCTGCACTTGCTTGACGCTCTAGATTGCGCAGATTATCCTTCTCATCAATTCTGTTTGCAAACGTCCAGCACCCAGATTTCTAGCCGAGCGCATTTCCAATATTAAGGCCTCTAGCTCAGTATTGATTTTAGTATTTGGAGATTTTAATGGGCGTTTACTCTGACTACTTAATCCATCAATACCTTGATCAGAATATCGTTTCCACCACTTGCGTAATGTTGGTCTAGAAATGCCACATCTCCGACAGACTAGGCCAGCATCATTGGTCTCTTCAAATAATTTAACCCATACGAGTCTTTGTTGAATTTCTCTGTTCATAGACACCAATTATATTGAAATGATGTCTATGAATCACACATTTAATGACTAGATTTCATTGGAGATTTTGGATGAGTTCAATTGCCACCACCTCTAAGATAAGTAAGCTTACTTTGTACTAACTCAAACTAGGTACAGCTTAAATCCTTTTAATACAGTTCCAGAAAATAACTAAATAAAGCTTCATTACCCATAAGCTATCCATTGATAAAGAGATAGCTTGTAAATTTGAGATATATTTTCATATAGGATTTACTTTCTAGAAGCTATTCAGTATTCTTTTCACGTTTCATTTTGATCTGACTTGCTATGTTGGCTAATAAGTTTTTTAAGCTTATTCTCGTATCAGTCCTGTTTTTGTTTGCTATAACAACGACGGGGATTTATACGTGGGCGCCTGTAATAGCAAAAAATCTAGGTCATCATCATGAACTGAGTATTTCTGTAGAAACAGAAGATTCTAGCCAATGGTCATTAGTTCATCATGATGAAGTTCTGAATACAGCAGATCAAGATAAAAAAAATCATAACTGGACAAGTTATGATGAACCCGCATTTCATCATTCAGTAAAACCAATTCAAGCTGATGATCATTTCTCAATTGATCCAGTCTTTTTCCTTAGTTTTGCTTTACCTTTAATCCTCTTATTTTTAGGTTTATTTGAACGCCCAATTCGTTCTTTTAAGCTTAGGAAAAGGATTCCCTTTCTTTGTAATACCTACGCATTTACCAAAACTCTCATTGTTCTAAGGAATTGATTTAACTATACAAAAATATTTTTCATTTTTTGTATAGGTATAGTCATGTCTAAAAAAAGTCAGGTAATTTTCGCCTGTGGCTTAGTCATCATTGCTCCTCAGTTATTAGCAGGAACAAATTATGCAAAGTTACAGCAGCAAGCTATTGCAAATGATTCAGTTCTAAAAAGTTTGCAGCAATCTCAGCAAGCTTATGATGTAAATCAAAAATATGCTGGTCGGATGAACAATCCAACTTTCAATGTCGAATTGGATAATTTGGGTAATTCTAAGCTGAAAGATTTGGATGGCCCAACTGCATTCATGGGTTTGTCCCAAGAAATTCCGTTGAATAATAAACTCGCTTTGCGTAAGCAATTGGCAGGTTTGCAAGGAAATAATAACCAATTTGAGATTACTCAACGACAAGCAGAGTTAAAAGCTGATTTTCGAATCTGTATGTCTAATTGGTATGCAGCTTCTCAGCGAGCAGAAATTTATGCTGCAGATAGCAAGCTGAGTGCAAGACAAGCAACAGTTCTAAATGAAAAGCTAAAGTATGGACGTGTGATTCCATCTGATGTTCAGCTTAATTCAGCTTTATCTGCTGAGTCCAAGTTACGTTATCAAAATGAGCTGAAAAAGGTTCAGTTTCAGAAAAATCTCTGTTCAAAATTTGCTTTTGATTTGCCAGCCAATGCTATAGATGTTCCTTTAACGATTAACTTCACTGACAAGGTTAGCTTATCTGAAAAGCAGGCTTTACTAAAAAAGCAGCAGGCAAAAACTCAATTTGAATTAGCAAGAAAAGAAGCGGTTCCTGATATCACGCTTGGCGTTGGTGTACGTAATTATCAAGAAACAGATGACAAAGTTTTTTTGGTTTCCACTTCTATTCCGCTTTCGATATTCAATCGCAACAGTGGAAATATTGCACTCGCTCAAGCACAGCAAACCAATGCTGAAACTCGTTCAGAATTAATCAATCGAAATTCAAAGATTGAATTGGATAACAAATCTATTGAGGTATCCAGTTTGATTGATGCAATCAAGCAATATGACCAATCTGTTTTACCTGCAACAAAAGAAAGTTTACGCATTGCAGAAATGGGTTATCAGGCAGGAAAAATTTCATTATTGGAATTTAATAGCATTAAACAAGTTTGGTTAGACAAACATCTCGCTCGATTTGATCTGTGGTTGGCTTTGCAAAATCAGATTGCAGAAGTTGAACGAAATTATGTAACGAATTTAGATCAAGAATAAGGGCAGAGAATATGAATAAACCAAAGAATACAGTAATTGCTACAGGCGTTATAGCTTTACTTGTCATGTTGTGTGCTCTGGCTTGGTATAAAACAGGAAACAAATCACAGACGTCTTCAGCACATGGTGAAGCTATCGAAGAAAAAGCTGCTGTCGCAGGTGATGAAAAAGGTCCACATGGTGGTCGCTTATATCGTGATGGAGACTTTTCGGCAGAGGTAAAAATTTTTGAAGAAGGTGTAGAGCCGCATTTACGTGTCTATGGCTACTACAAAGATCAGCCTTTAAAGCCGAGTGAGATTAACGCGAATATTTTTATTAAGCGTTTAGATGCTGAGCAAACCATTCGCTTCAAACCTGAAAGTGATTACTTGATTGGCGATGAAATTGTTTATGAACCGCATTCGTTCTTGATGGTGATAAATGTTGATTATCAAGGCAAGAAACACAGCTGGAAATGGGATACCAAAGAAGGCCGTGTAACGATGCTGGATAGCAGTATCAAAAGCAGCGGTTTAGAACTTCTTAAAGTTGAACCTATGACTTTTGAGAATGCGCTTGAGCTCAAAGGCGAGCTTAAATTTCCCGATAATTTTGAAAGTTTTATTACACCTAAAGCAAGCGGAACACTAATCAAAACTTATCGAACGATTGGTGATAAAGTCAGCCAAGGTGATCTGTTAGCGACTGTTCAAAGCCAAGATCTGATCCGTTTAAATGCTGAGCGATCTATTGCTTTGGATAATTTGCAGTTTTCTCGCAAAAAAATGGAACAGGAACGCGCATTATTTCAAAAACGTGTATCGCCTGAAATTGACTATATCAATGCAAAACGTGAATTTGAAAATGCTCAGACTAGGGCCAATGAGCTGAATAGCTTAATCAGCTCTTACGGTGGTTCAGGTAATGGAACGATTGAGGTAAGAGCAGCAATGTCGGGCACAGTTTTACAAGTGCTTGCTGCGGTTGGTTCAAATGTAACACCAGCTTCACCACTCTTTAAAATTGCCAATACCTCACAGTTGCTTGCAGTGGTCAATGTGCCGGCTGATAAGCTGAATGCAATTAATCCAAATGCAAAAGTAACCGTTAAACCTCAAGTACAGGAAAGTACGGAGGAAGCACTGGGTAAGATTAAATACATTAGTGATGTGATTGATCCGAAAACACGTACTGCGCAAGTTTTTATTGAAATTCCCAACCAGTTCAGATGGCGTTCAGGACAGTTAATCACTGCACAAATCTTTGAAAACCAGAGCATGAAACCGATGGTTGTCCGTGAAGATGCTTTGCAAAACTTCCGTGATTGGGATGTGGTGTTTATTCGTGTCGGGAATGACTTTGAAGCACGTCCTCTAGAGTTAGGCGATAAATTTAATGGTTTTGTTGAAGTTAAATCTGGTCTAAAAGCAGGGCAGATTTATGCAGCAGGTAATTCTTATTTATTAAAAGCAGAGCTGGGTAAATCTGGCGCTACTCATGATCACTAAGGGGTAGCGACTATGTTTGATCAAATTGTTAAGCTCTCGATCAAGAATCGATGGCTTGTACTGATTGTCTTTCTGTTTATCGGTGCATTTGGCGTTTATAACTATTTTAAACTGCCGATTGATGCTGTACCTGACATTACCAATGTACAAGTCCAAATCAATAGTGAAGCGCAAGGCTTATCTCCAATGGAGATGGAGTCACAAGTGACCTATCCAATTGAAACGGCTTTGGCTGGTATTCCTAATCTGGAATACACACGTTCTGTATCGAGATATGGTTTATCTCAGGTTACGGCGATTTTCAAGGAAGGCACGGATATCTATTTTGCTCGACAACTTGTGAATGAAAAGTTGCAAGGAGTCACATCAACACTTCCGGGTGGCATATCGACTTCAATGGGACCTGTTTCAACAGGGCTTGGCGAAATCTTTATGTACACCGTTGAGAACGCAAAAGATAATCCAAACCCATTATCACCGACTGAATTAAGAACCTTGCAAGATTGGGTGATTAAACCACAGCTTCGAAATGTTGAAGGTGTGAATGAAATCAATACCATTGGCGGTTATTTAAAACAATTCGTGGTACAGCCGGATTATGCATATTTACGCAGCATTGGCTTAGATCAGCAGGATATCTTGGATGCTATTTCTAAAAATAGCATGAACAAAGGGTCTGGTTATATTGAGAAGAATGGTGAGCAGTATTTGATTCGCTCGGATTCTCAAATTAACTCAATTGAGCAAATTCAAAATATCCCGATTACGGCAAGTAGCGGTTACATTCTTCGATTGAAGGATGTGGCAAAAATATCAATTGGTCACGAGCTACGTACAGGTGCAGCAACTAAAGATGGGCAAGAAATTGTCCTAGGTACTGCATTTATGCTGATTGGTGAAAACTCGCGAAATGTTGCTCACGCAGTAGATCAAAAGTTACAAAAAGTCCAAGAGTCATTGCCAGACGGTGTTGAGGCGAAAGCCGTTTATAACCGTACAACTTTGGTTGATGCAACGATAGACACAGTAAAGAAAAACCTTCTTGAAGGTGCAATCCTCGTTATTGTTGTTCTCTTCTTATTCCTTGGACATTTCCGTGCAGCGCTCATCACTGCGATGGTGATTCCTTTATCTATGCTCATGACCATTACTGGCATGGTGAATCAACGAATAAGTGCAAACTTAATGAGTTTAGGGGCGCTAGATTTCGGGATCATTGTCGATGGTGCTGTCGTTATTGTTGAAGCTTCACTTGCAAAATTAGCGATGAAGCAAAAAGAGTTGGGTCGGATTCTGACGCGTAAAGAACGTTTTATTACCGTATTTGAAGCAACTAGAGAATCTCGAAAAGCGATTCTTTATGGTCAATTGATCATTATCTTAGTGTATCTGCCTGTCATGACGCTTACTGGTGTTGAAGGCAAGATGTTTACACCGATGGCAGCTACAGTTGTTATGGCTCTCGTGGCTGCAATGGTTCTTTCGATTACTTTTGTTCCTGCAATGGTGGCTTTGGTCACGACAGGCGAAATTAAGGAAGAGGAATCGAAGATTGTTCATTTCATTAAGAAAGTTTATAGCCCAATTTTAGATTGGTCTTTGAGTCATCGTTATAAGCTGATCGCGTTCGTAGCAATTTTCTTTGTATTCAGTGCGAGTCTTTCAACTCGTTTAGGTTCCGAATTTATTCCCTCATTAGATGAAGGTGATGTGGCATTACATGCACTTCGAATTCCTGGAACTTCTTTAACTCAAGCTGTTGAAATGCAGTATGCGCTTGAAAAAGAAATCGTCAAAATTCCTGAAGTGAAAACCATGTTTGCCAAAGTGGGGACAGCTGAAATTGCGACTGACCCAGTTCCACCAAACGTCGCTGATAATTTTGTGATATTGAAACCACGTAGCGAATGGCCGAATCCTGACAAGGAAAAATCAGCTATCGTTGCCGATATTGAACGTGTGGCAAAAGGCGTTTATGGCAACAACTATGAGTTCACTCAGCCGATTCAAATGCGTTTTAACGAACTGATTTCAGGTGTCCGTACAGATGTTGCAGTGAAGATTTATGGTGATGATTTAGATCAGTTGCTTGAATCTGCAAATGCTGCAGCGAAAATTTTAGAAGGTGTGAATGGAACAGCCGACTTAAAAGTTGAACAGATGAGTGGGCTTCCAATGGTCTCTGTTGAACTTAAAAAAGACATGATCGCCAACTACGGTCTTGATGCTGAAGATGTACAAAAGCAAGTATCCAGTCTGATTACGGGGCAAACAGCAGGTAAGGTTTTTGAGGGAGATCGTAAGTTCGATATTGTGGTTCGAATGGACCAAAACTCTGTTACGGATTTAGAAAAGCTTTATCAAGTTCCAGTGAATTTGCCTGATGGTTCAAGCGTACTTTTATCTGAACTGATCGATTTGAAAAATGTTCAGGGTCCAAACCAAATTTCACGTGAAAACGGTAAACGCCGAATTGTGATTACAGCGAACGTCCGTGGTACAGATATTGGTAGCTATATCGAAGAAGCACAGACTAAGTTGAATGCTGACTTTAAATTACCTGAAGGCTATTGGCTGACATGGGGCGGTACATTTGAACAAATGGAATCAGCTTCAAATCGTCTAATGATTGTTGTACCTCTCGCTTTGATCTTAATTTTTGCCATGATCTATATGGCATTAGAAAATGTCAGAAATAGCGTGCTGGTCTTTACGGGTGTGCCATTTGCCTTAACGGGCGGTGTGATTGCCTTAGCCTTACGTGATATCCCATTCTCTATCTCTGCAGCCGTTGGTTTTATTGCACTGTCGGGTGTAGCTGTACTGAATGGCTTAGTTCTAGTGTCTGCAATCCAGAGATTGAGAGATCAAGGTGAAGGACTACTCGAAGCTGTTAGACACGGTGCATTGGAACGACTTCGCCCAGTATTAATTACGGCTTTAGTGGCATCTTTAGGTTTCATCCCTATGGCATTGAATGTTGGGATTGGCTCTGAAGTGCAACGACCAATTGCGACTGTTGTGATTGGCGGAATCTTATCTTCGACCTTATTGACGTTGATTATTTTGCCTACGCTATACGTTTGGTTTAACCAAGGACGTAAAAAGCAATCAGATGATTTTTCTGAGCAGCAAGAAGCCTAGGTGAAACAATGATAGGCATAGTGAGAGATAAAAAGTTTAGAAATTTGATGATGTGGTTCGTCTGCATCATCAGTCTTGCACTATGCCTGCATTTTAATACGCACAATGCAGAGACTGCATACCAAGAACATGCGGTTTATGAGTTTGAAAGTGTACATTTTCATGATGTGCATCAAAAGCAAAACCATATTCATCATGATAATTTTCATGAGCATTTTGGTGAATATCAGTCTGGTCAATCGATGACTTTGTTATTTACTTTAGCCTTTATTTTGATCCTAGATAGAGTGAAAAATTATCTCTATCTCATGATCAGTCGTATTTTCAAACCTCCCAAAACATCGCTAGAAACTTTTCTTTTTAGTTAACTTTGGAGTTTGATTTACATGCAATTTATTTTTTCACAATGGGTGAGACTCAAGGCATTTTTAAAGTTATTGATTACTTTAAGTGCTGTTTTGATGAGTCCTGCACTTTTTGCCCATGGCGTGGCAGAAGGTGACAAAGGCTATATTCAAGAAATTTATGGGGTACACATCATTCCCTTTATTTACCTTGGTGCAAAGCACATGGTTACAGGTTATGACCATTTGCTGTTCCTCGTCGGGATTATCTTTTTCTTATATCGCATGAAAGATATTGGCTTATATGTCAGCCTTTTTGCGATTGGTCACTCTGTGACAATGCTGATTGGGGTGTATTACAACATTTCCATGAATGCATACATTATTGATGCAATTATTGGTTTTTCTATTGTTTATAAAGCTTTGGATAATTTAGGTGCATATCAGCGTTGGTTTGGTTTCCAGCCCAACACTAAAGCAGCGACGTTAATTTTTGGTCTGATTCATGGCTTCGGTTTAGCGGTAAAAATTCAAGAGTATGAAGTTTCGGCAGATGGTCTATTGGCAAACCTCATTGCATTTAATGTCGGGGTAGAGCTTGGTCAATTTATGGCTTTAGCGATGATTTTGCTGTTGATGACAATGTGGCGAAAAACGCCGTATTTCTTCAAAACAGCTTATCAAAGCAACGTTTTTTTAATGTTCCTTGGCTTTTTACTTGTGGGCTTTCAGCTTACTGGCTTCGTTACTCAATAAGGATTTTCAAATATGTACAACGCTCAAATTCCACAAGATGTTGAATTACCTTCTGCAAAGAAACTTGTTAAATCAACCATTATCGCTGCAGTGAGTGCTGCAGTTGTCTTAGTTACAGTTGTTATGCCAGCTGAATACAATATTGATCCTACTGGGGTTGGTAAAGTTCTAGGCTTAACAACGATGGGTGAAATTAAGCAATCTTTGGCTCAAGAGTCTGAAAATGGTATGGGAGAGGCAGTTTCAAACACGATATCGAGTGAAGCTGCAAGTGACCCTAATATTCAATCATCTATGCCAATTGGTGAAGCAGAAAAAATGCTAATGCCTGCAATTCAAAAGCAACAGATGACAGTTGAGTTGAAGCCCGGACAAGCCACTGAAATTAAGTTGGCGATGCCGGAAAGTGCTAGCGTGAATTTTAAATGGACAACATCAGGCGGTGGTCTAAATTATGACACGCATGGTGATCCAGTGAGCGCTCCTAAGGGCTTTTACCATGGTTATGGCAAAGGACGTAATGAAACTCAGCAAACAGGTACATTAACAGCAGCTTTTGATGGTAAACACGGCTGGTTCTGGCGTAATAGAACTGAAAGTCCTGTTTCAGTGACATTGGAAGTTGAAGGCCAATTCAGTGATATGAAGAAAGTCTTTTAAGCTTTAAAAAAATCTCCTTGGAATAAAATCCAAGGAGATTTTAATTGGCATTGATTTTAGAAATAAAAAATAGGTTCTAAAAGGGGTCCCAAAAATGCTAGAAGTTTTAAAAAATACAACGTATAGGCATTTGTTCTTAGCTCAAGTCATTGCGCTTATTGGAACTGGGCTGATTACGATTGCTTTGGCTTTACAGGCGTATGATATTGCTAAAGGGGAGGCTGCTCAGGTCTTAGGCATAGCATTGGCGATAAAGATGATTGCTTATATTGGGGTAGCACCTATTGCTTCAGCATTTGCAGAAAGGCTGCCACGTAAAAAAGTTTTAGTGGGGTTGGATATCATCCGTGCTTTAACTGCTTTATGCCTGCCTTTTGTGACCCAAATTTGGCAAATCTATATTCTAATTTTTATTCTGCAATCTGCATCAGCTGCATTCACACCTACTTTTCAGGCCATGATTCCTGATGTATTGCCTGAAGAAAAAGATTATACCAATGCCTTGTCTCTTTCTCGTTTGGCTTATGATTTAGAGAATATTATTAGCCCAATGTTGGCAGGATTTTTACTTGGATTTATAAGCTATCACAATCTATTTTTAGGCACAGTCATTGGCTTTATTGGTTCAGCACTTTTTGTTGTCAGTGCAAAATTGCCTGCTGCTAAAGTACCTGTATTTAAAGGGGTGTATTACAGAATAAAGCAGGGGACAAAAATTTATTTTAATACTCCGCGTTTAAAGGCACTCCTAGCGTTAAACCTTGCGATTGCGTCAGCCAGTGCTGTAGTGATTGTAAATACGGTTGTACTCGTTCAATCAACCTTTAAGCTAAATGAACATGCCACCACTTGGGCCTTTGGCTTGTTTGGCTTAGGGTCTATGCTCTCGGCATTTATATTGCCTAATGTTCTGGATAAATTTAACGATCGAGCTGTGATGCTGAGCGGCACAGCTGTACTAGTCGTTGGCTTATTCTGTGGGTTTTTTATTAACTCATACAACGGACTATTAGTTTTATGGTTTGTCTTGGGAATAGGTTACTCAGTATCTCAAACACCTACAGGCCGGTTAATTCGTAAATCTGGATCTATTGAAAATAGAACTTCATTATTTGCCGCGCAGTTCGCTTTTTCACACGCATGCTGGTTGATAGCTTACCCTTTAGTGGGTTGGCTGAGTACCAATTTTGGAACACTCTTTACATTTGTGCCTATGGCGGTCATTGCTCTAGTAGCAATGAGTATTGCCTTTATGATTTGGCCAAAACAAGATGAATCCGTAATCGTACATTCACATGATGATTTACCTGTGGATCATGAACATCTACTCAGTCACAACCATGATGGAAAGCATTCACATGACTATGTGATAGATGAAAACCATCAAAGATGGCCGAAATAAATGATGGCCTATGTTTTATTATTTTTAAGTGCCTTTGGTGCAGCAACACTATTGCCCCTGCAATCTGAGACAGTGTTAGCAGGCTTTTTTCTGTTAGGTCGGCATTCTGAGCTGTTGCTCATACTTGTAGCAACAGTTGGGAATGTACTTGGTTCTTGTGTGAACTGGTGGTTGGGTATCAAGCTAGAAGTCTATAAAGACAAGCGTTGGTTTCCAGTATCAGAGAAGCATTTATTAAAGGCTCAAATCTTATATGCAAAGTATGGTTCACCCATGTTATTACTCAGTTGGGTGCCTGTGATTGGTGATCCAATTACGTTAGTCAGTGGAGTTTTAAAGGAAAAATTTACTATATTTATAATTTTGGTTTTCACGGCTAAATTTTTAAGATATATCGTTGTTTACATGATCTATTTAGAGGTTGCTTGAAATATATTCTAATAAAAAAAGGAACTTGGTTATTCTATAATCTAAAAGTTTTATTCAACTCGGGGAAGATACAAAAATGAAAAAAATAGTTTTAGTTTGTGTGCTGGGAATGTTTGTAACTTATACAAATGCGCATTCGGGTGGTACAAATAAACAAAGAGGTGGTCCCACTTGTTTGAACAACTAAAAGCGTATTTATAAGTGATATTCCGCTCTAGTTAAGCCACCTTGT
>OFQU01000130.1_pt1 | contig 16310 bp, 24 predicted proteins | sample 1542981 | NCBI WGS metagenome assembly OFQU01 (sample SAMN07774233, study PRJEB24372) | wastewater metagenome | isolation source: Exp Tend CN 90WW | collected 2016-02
GACCACAACCTTGATCGGCTTGGCGCGAGCCTTGTCCCAAGCCAGCAGGCGCGACTCGAATGCCGCAGCAATGATGTTGTGGCTCATACCTGGTTGTTCCTGATGGCTTCTTCGACGATCTGCTGGAAGCGAGCCAGCGTTATCTGCACCATGCCGGCCGGGGCCTTGGCTGAGTGCCCATATTCGAGCGGAATCGCATACGGCAGATTATTCAGGATGTAGGCCGCCTGCCCCGCCGTGAGGTCGCTGGCAGAAGCGATCAGCGAGGCGATCGCGTCCTGACCGGTTGGATCAACCTCATCGAAGGTGACTCTTTCGATGTTGTCGATCGATAGATGCCAGTTGCCCTTGAATCGGCCAGTGTCGACGGGTGATAGGCGAATGACAGAGGTGCCCAGTTCGATAACGACCTCGCGAAACACCTCGTCGATTGCGTCTTTCGCCTGCTCGGCGAATTGCGCCAGGCTCTCAGCAAAACTTCCCTGCTGGCCGCCGTAGCGGCTGGTCATGTGAATCGCCATTACTTGCGCACCTGCAGTTCGAAGCCGACCGCCAGACCGGCGAAGTTCCACGGAGCAACGGCTATCACCGTGTAAACCGTGCCGTCGAATGTGATTTTGTCGTTGCCCTGAGGTGTTGGCATGTCTTCGCCTGTCAATTGGACCGGCGACACCAGCAGCTTCACGTCGCCGCGAACTATTAGCGTGCCATCGATGTACTTGTTGTCGTATTCCTCGCGGAAGCCTGAGCCGCTCACGACCAGCTCGCTGGGTGCAGGCGGCGCATCTGGGTCGTATTCCCCAACGATCTCCCGACGGAGGACTAGCTCCAGCCCTTTCCCGCCCTTACTGCGCGGCGCAAGCATGCGGGTTGCCGTAGCCTTGGCGCGGTCATAAATGTCTGGCATCACTTGCGCCTTATTCTGTAGATGGCGGAGCATCGGCATCCCGCGCGGTCTTTCCACCCCGCTCCAAGCGATGCATCACCCGGATAGCGAAGAAGTGCACCAGTGGGGCTCTGGAAAGGCTGATCCTTCTGCACAACCTGCCCGCCAAGGATCGTGTGAGCATGGCGAACCTTATTGTCGCGGCGGTCGCGCCATTCCTTTTCTACCGAATCGCGATCAAGCCCTTGAGCAATCAACTGCTCATACACCTGGTCCCGGCCAGCACCGAAGGATTCCAGCGCCTCCGCCTTGGAAAGCATCTCGGCGTAGGTCTTCATCAGCCGATCAGCGTAGCGTCCTGCGATCTTGTCGACGTCAGCCCGAGCAACAGGCGTACCGGCATTGATGGCGCGGTTAACGACGCTGTCGAACCGACGATCCCGGCGTTTGCGCTGCAAATAGTTGCGCATCTCGTCAGGGTTTCCGCTCAGCAGCTGCTGACGGGCATTGATGACGTACTGCGCGTAGTTACCGGACAGGCCAATCACACCACCTGAGCGGGATCCTGTTTGCGCGCTTACTCGTCCAAGCAAATCAAGCGCTGCCTGCCGCGGGCTGCGGGTCATTGGCGTGACGCCTACCTCGACCTGCAGCGATGGTGCAGTAACAGCGCGACTGCGCGAGCCGATAACGGCCCGGATCGCCTCGCGCACATTCACGTCAGCATCCCGTCGAATCTCGGCGGCTTTTTCCACCAGCCACTGCTCGGGCTCAGGCTTGCGGACGTCGAACTCGAATCGGCCCAGATCTTTCGGGATCGCGATCGCCTTGATCTCAAACTTGGCGCCTGCGAGGTACACATTTCGAGCCAGCTCGAGGAAGGCGGCCAGCGCTCCCAGGCTCAGCAATGCTGCCAGCCCGTTTTCATCCTCTTCGGCAATCAGTCGCTCAACCTCAGCCACCGTTGCCGCGCCTACCACAAGTTTTACCTGCGCCAGATAGGCCTTCTGCATCGCAGGCTCCATTCCTTCGATGGTCTGGATGATCTGCGCCGGGGTCATACCACGAACACCGCTGGCAGCGTATACCGGGCCACCAGCACAGGCGCGATCATCTCGTCGATGATGCTGATCACCGGCCTGACCGACGCCGCGCCATCTGAGCCTGCCCCTACAGAAAACTCTTCCTCGATCGGGCCAACCTTCTGGCGCTTCACTGTGGACGCGGCCACGAAGTCGGGACTTAGGCTGCCGGGCTCGGCCAGTTCACGCAGTGCGGCTTCGTACGCTGCCTGCTCAACCTCAACCGGCACTTGATCGGACGGGATTGCATGCCCCTCATAATCCTGCGCACCGGTGCGCGGCCATTCCCTGGCTTGCCCCCTGCCCTCGGTCTTCACGCCGGGGAACAATGACTGCCACACCCCAGAAGCCAGCAGCTTCCGATAGCGGCCGTCGATGTAGACCGATGCCCGGAGCAACGCAGCCTGCTTCGCCGGTTCTTCGCCGACCCACGCGGCATTCGCGCGCGCAGCGTGATAGGCGTCGGCTTCTGCGACGGTTCCGTAAAAGTCTGGCATCGGGATATCTCGAATAGGTGGAGCGTCATGCGCTCCGGTTTTGCGGGGTGTTATGCCTTGGCGGCGGCCAGTGCAGCCTGCAAGGCTTCCAGATTTGCTTCGGCGTCGAACTCAACGTTCAGCGCGGTCAGCTCGTCGATGACCTTCTGCTTTTCGGCGGCTGCCTCGGCTTCTTCCAGCTTCTTGCGCAGGGTTTCGACTTTGCTGTTTCCAGCAGCATCGATGCCCAGCGCCTTCAGCTTGGCGAGCAGTTCAGCTTTTTCGTCGCCGGACGGAGCCTCAACAGCCTCAAAACTGAGGACATCGATTTTCTTGGCCTGCTCGAGCTCTGCCTCGGTCAGGGTCAGTTCCCGGCTTGCACCGATGCCGATCATCTTGATCGCACCCATGGACCAGAGGCCGCGCGGGCAGGTGCCGCTGTTAGTGACTTTCACTTTCATGACAACCCCCTTATGCAGGCTCGGACACGCCGTCCATGTACGCCATGGCGCCTGGCAGGCGAACTTCAACACCGCCGGTACGCGCAATGATGCCGGTCTCGAAGCCCATGATGGTCTTCTGGTGAACCGGCAGCACCATACGAGGCATTGGCAGGTGGAAGCGGATCACGTCCAAAGCGCGACGGTACGCGGCGATACGGCCGCCACCGCCAGCGCCTGCGGTAGACAGCGAATCAGCGGTCAGGATGGTCAGCGGGCGACCGGTGCGCGCGGTGTAGACGTTGGAGGTGCGGAAGCGCTCCAAAATGGTCGGGCTGTTCGCTTCGGTGCCGACGAAGACGGTCGAAATGTAGTCCATCACCTCGAGAGGCAAGGCCAGGGTATCAGCCAGCTCGACGTTGTTCGACGCCTGCGGCACCACCTTGAGCAAGGTGTTGAGGTCGTTCAGGACCTGTTGCGGCGTCTTGTCCACGAAGAGCGTGGAGCTACCAGTGCCGGTGGCTGCAGCGGTGATGGTCTGCACGTTGGACTGGTTGACAAAGCCACGCCAGTTTTTCTCGGTGCTGCCGGTGGTGGCGATGTCGTAGAGCAGGCGCTCGGTGGAGCGACTCGCCGACATGGCTTTCAGGTCGTTCAGGTTGCGGCCATACAGAGCGGCCTGATTGACCTCTTCCAGATTCCACTCCCAGCCGGAGCCGATCATGGCGTAGTCGTGCGAGCCTTCGCCCCACGAAACGTTGTTGAACGGCATGTCATTGGCGGCGCCGGACAGGAACTTGGCTTCGCCCGCGAGTTGCATGCTGTAGAACTGAGTGCCGATCGCCCACTGGTTGCCTTCGGTGACGACAGGCATCAGGTCGCGGTAGCTGTATTCCGGGTAGCGAGCTTCATAGATCGCGGTTTCGATGTTGCGGCCCTGGGCTACAACGAATGGCAACGCTGCTTGAGCGTCTGCGAATGCTTGTCGCATGTTATGCGCTCCGGTTCTTGATGGAGATTTCGACGATGTCGTCAGCGGCACCAGTGGTATCGAAGAAAACATTTGCGAAAGGGCCAACGATGCCAGTGCCGGCGGCGTTGGTGTATTTGTTGGTGGCGGTGATGTAGTAAACGGGATCACCGTCGACAACCGGGGCGCCGACCTGCACGTACATCTGGCCGCGCTCACGAATGGCTGCGGTGAAGTACTGCGGGTAGCCGTCGACCAGAGTCGAGCCCGCCGCCACAGCTGGAACTGCCGGGTTGAGCTTGGCGATACCGACGAACTTGCCGCCGGCCGCGAATGGCACAACGCCGTGGTCGCCAGCGCCGCGCATCACCGGCTCGCCGAAGCGAACGCCGGCAGCGTTTTCGATGGTGCGGCTGATGTCGTTCTTGATCTCTTCGTTCGCCGAGGCGCCATGCAGGCCCTTGGCAGGACGATCAGAGTAAGTCGTTTGATAAGCGGCCATGATGGCTCCTTAATTGGCGGGCTGAGTGGAGTTGAAGTCGGCCAGCATCTTCGCGCGGGCGGCTTCAGCCGGGTTTTCGCCTGGCTTACTGTCCTGATGGATCATGTGCTGCCGGAACGGGTCATTGGCAGGGCTCTTGGCAGCGTCTTCGACCAGAATCTCGAAGCGTGCGTCTATGTAGGCGTCAGCCTTGCCGGCCACCGCCGCATCACCCAGCTTGGCGACCACGACAGCCTTGCGGATGTCAGCGTCGGTCTTGCCGGTGTAGTCCGCGTCGGCGATCGACTTGGCCTTGCTGATCAGGTCAGCGCGGGCGGTGACGCGCTTATCGATATCGGCATCGCTGAGCAGCTTGGCTTTCAGGTCGTCGATCTCGGCGTCTTTCTTGGCGAGCTCGCCATCCTTCAGCGCGATCGCCGTAGCGTGCGCGTCGGTCAGGGTCTTGGTGGCGGTGGCAGCATCGGCAAGCTTGGTGTTCAGCTTCTCGATGGCCTGGGCGCCTTGCTCGGTGACATCAATGGAGATGCCATCGACAAGGAGTTTCCGCAGTGAATCAGCCATGTCATGGCCTCCTTTGGGGGTGTGTGGTTTTTGGTCACCGATGCGAAGGTGCTCGCCACCCCGAGCGCGATGCTCAAGGCTGAGGTGATTCATTTTCATAGGGCCGAGGAAGCAGTCGTACTGCTCGCCATCGGGGGAAATGCCATCCTGAAACACGACCTCGGCGCCGTAGCCCATGGACAGCTCGCGCTTGCCTGACTCGTAGTCCTCGATCGCCTTAGCGTCCATCAGCACCAGCGGCACCTTGACGAACTGGCCATCGCGGACAACCTCACCACCGGTTTGGCCGATCGCGACGTCTTTCCAGTTTCTGGAGTTGACGCCGTCGCCGCCCGGGTGGCCGTTGGTCATTGGCCGGTAGGCGTACGAGTGCATGGCGTCAGCGTGAAATACCGCGCTTTCAGGCCGGTACACACGAACGATCGGCTTGTCCCGCAGGCCGTGTTCGTTGTCCGGGTCGATCTCGGTACCCAGATAATCCTGAATACCAGTGCGCGCGACTCGGGCCTCGGCCACCAAGTAACCGTCCTCAGTGCGCCGCACTCCCGTGACTGGCACGGAGTCGGTGAAGATCATGGGGCGAGCTCCTCGAAGATCTCAGGACCCAGCTCAATCGCGCCACGGTATGGCTCGACCTTGTCGATATCGACGCTGCCGGGTTCGTAGGTAAAGGTGATATGGGGCTGATAGTCCGGCCAGTCCCAAGAGGCGCCAGCCTCAACGATAGAGACGTGCCGCCAAGCCAGTTCGGAACTGTTGAACAGCAGCACCACCGCGCCTTCTCCGAACTTGTCGATCAGCCTTGCGCCACCTGGTGCAATCTTGAGCTGGCCCTTGCCATCGCCCGACCATGACTCGCCGACCTTCATCCAATCGACCGGGTTACGGCTGTAGGCGACGGTGACGTGCAGGTCAGCAGCAGGGACGGTTGATTCGAAGCCCTGCGACTTGGCCCACGCAATGATCTCGGCGCCGTTGATGACCTTGCGGGACACATACAGGGAGCGAGGCGCGGCGTCAGTGATCGCTTTCTTCGCAACGGGCTGATCCGCAACCGTGCTCGGCAGGTCGTCGCCTTCATCGTCATCGGGCAGCTCGCTTCCGAACTTCTCGATCGCCGCTTCCAACCCTGGCATAACGCTCAGTTCAACCAACAGGTTCACCGAAGCAGTCGAAAGCGCATCCTCAGGGAACAGTCCGGAGTCTTTCAGCGACTTGATCGTATCGGCGGTGGTCTTGCCGATATCGGCACGCTCTTTCGCCGTGGCCTGCCAGAGTGGCGCCCAGGTGTAGTGGACCTCTTTCGGCCGGCTGCCGAGCGCGGAGCGGATCAAGCCCTCATCCAGCACGCTCATGGCTGGCTTAATCTCCAGCTTCTGGCGTGATGCGACGTTGTCGTAGTAGTTGCGGGTGTTCTCTTCGCCGTTCGCGCCGAGCCCTGTCGAGGACTGGCCGAACATGCGGGTGCCGGGGATATCGAACGCGCCGGCGACGCCCTGCTCGGTCTTGGCGATCACCTCCGGCAGGTTGCCGAAGCTGGCCGACTTGGAACTGTGCGTCTCCTGCCCGTCGAGGATCAGTGTTCCGTTGATGCCCTTGGCTGTGGCAGCGAGACGCAAGCGCTCCAGCAGCAAGCGCTCGTAGTTCTTGTCCTGCATGCTCGACATCAGGTTAGGGATGTTGATTACGTCGATCTTGGCCTCGTAGACCAGGCTGACCACGTTGGCGACAGTCTCGTCGTAGTGACGCACGGCCGGCATCGCTGCCAGCAGTACCGAATCACCCCAGCCGAAGCCAGTGCCAATGGCAAGCTCGGGGTCTGGATGCGGCACGCCCACAAAGATCACCAGTCGGGACGGGTGAATTTCCACCGTTGAACCTGGCAACCGGTACGCCTTGGGCTTGCCGAATCGGGGGCTTTGCGGGTCCTGCTCGATCTCCTTGGCGCTTAGTTGGCGGCGAGTCATCACCGTCAGATACTTGATTCCGCCCTTCCCGAGTCGATCCGGCTTCAGCTCTGAAGCAGTGTCACGCTCACCGGTGCCGATGAATACAGCAGCACCACCGAACAGTCGGGCCTTCAATAGGGCCTCCAGAATCTTGCCCTTGACGTTGAGGCGATCCTCTTCGGCTTCGATCAGCTCGATCTGAGCCTTGTCGGCCTGCCAGTTGCGCCAGTTGCGGCACGCATCTACGGCCGGGATGCTCACGCCCTTCTGCGCCGTCCACGATCCACGGAAGGCGTTCAGCAATTGCTGATCGTCCATCACCGGGAGCGCATAGTGCGAGTGCGATGCCTTGTCGCGCGCAGTGCCCAGTCCTGCGACCAGGTTCTGCAGGCTGTCTTTCAGATAAGTGAATGCGCTCATTGGCCGCTCACGTTTGCGAGTGTGTAGGAGTTTGCGAGGCCGTACCGCTGGGCGATCATGTAGCCCATCGCATCCACCATGTGGTCGAACCCGCCCTTCTTGTCAGGGTCGCCTTTCTTGTCGTAAACCTGCCGCTCAAGGCACTGAGTCAGCTTCGGACACTGGTCAATATTGACCTTGTAGCGTCGCTCGCCGTAGGCGTTCAGGAACATGGCGTTGACTGCGTTCACGCGGTCTTTCACGCCCGGGTTCGTCGAATCGACGTACACGGCAAAGCCTGCTGTGCGAAGCAGCGACAGATCGGACTCGCTCGCGTTTTTGCTGCTGGTGTTCTGACCGCTGGCATCGGGGTACACCGCGATGCTGTGCCCTGGGAACCGCGCCTTGATCTTCTCGATCATTTCGGGCGTGTCGCGCACCGTGTGGAATTCGTCGAGCGCCAGAGGCAGGCCGTTACGGACCACATTTACGACCGCCGACATCTTCATGACGTTGAAGTCGATGCCTATGTGCAGCGCTTCACCTGGCTTGATCCGCTCGGTGGTGCGGCACTCGTCTCGGTTGAAGGTGTAGTAAACGACGCCTTGATAGTTCTCGAAGCTCGCCTCGTATTCCTGGCGGAATGTGCGCGGGTCCATCTTGCGGCGTGCCGCTTCGATCTCTTCCGGAGGGACGTTGCCCCCATCCACCGAGGTGTAGAGCCAGCTCTTGTGGTCAGGCTCGTTGCCGGGCCGACCATCCTGAAACGTGTCGTAGCAGTGATTGAACCCTTTGGGCGTCCCGATGCGTAACGCGTGACCGCCCTTCCGCATACCAATGCCCGGTATCGAGTATTGGCAGGTCGAAAGCATCGGCCGCAAAACCTCTTCCCATGCTTCCCATGGGCAGTCCGCCCATTCATCCACCAGGACGAAGAACAGACCGGAGCCGCGCAGATTGTCGTAGTTGTCGAGCCCTACCACGCGCATGACGTGGCCAGACTTGAGTGTGATTGAGCATTCCGTCTCATTCGGGCGGTGTGCACGCCAGGCCTCGGGGATTGCCTGCTTCAGCCGACGCCAGAACACCCGCTTGGCCTGTTTGAACGTCGGCGCGCCGTACCAGATCTCGTCCTCGACGCTCACGCCCCACTCAGCAGCCAGTCGAGCAGCTCGGCGCATCTCAGCTTTGCCCAAGAACGTCTTGCCGAACCGACGGCCACACACCGCATCACGGAAGCGCGCCTGAGGCTGGAAGCCCCAGCAGTAAATGTTCGCCTGTTTAGGCGTGAGCTTTACCGGCGGGTCATAGGTACGGGGTAGCGGGGACATTCTCATCAGGCTCCAGGGTGTACTCAGCAACTGCGTGCTGCTGGTCCGCTTGGGAGCCCAGAGGTTTTTCGGGTTCGAGTCGTCGATTCACGTAAACGTCGCCAACTTCTTTGGCTGCCTGCTCCAACAACTGGGCAGTCAGCGCCATGTTCTTCATGTTCTCGGCCTTCTCGGCCATGCGTCCCAGGGTGCGAAGTCGATACGCACGGTTAGCGATCGGAATGTCTGTGGTCTCTTCGCGGAATCTCTTGCGGGCTGCGTGGAACAACTCGACCCACTTCGCCCCAAGCCCTCGGCCAGCGAACTTTGTTGGGTCGTGGGATTCACACTGCTGCCGACTGAGCTCGATGCCGAACTCTTTCTTGACCGACTCGACTACCTGGGATGGCGTATCAAAGCAGGCTAGAGCCTGAACGATGAAGGCTTTGACCTCGCTTCGTAGTGCTGCCATATGGTTGTCATCCGTCAAAACCTGTCAGAAGTTCAGGCCGACTTGAGCAGACAGGTTCCGCAGGCCCTCGATATGTTCAATTTCCCCACCTCAGCAGGATTGCTTGCAGCGTCCACCAGCTCTTGCACTTGAGCGCTTGCCCCATACCGACGCACCACACCGACGAACTCTTCAACGTCGTGTCCGCGCATCTCAAGCTTGGGCAATCCTTCTTGGGTGAACTTGGGTGCGCCGTACTGATCGGTCGCCTGGGCGATGTGGTACAGCTCATGCTCGACCAGTGCGCAGAAGTCAGCGTCAGAGCATTGGGCGCAGTAGTCAGCGGCCAGCGTGATGATGTAGGCCGGCACGTCGCCAAACCAATCCAGCATTTGCTGTTCCATCCTAGCCTTCTGCCAGCCACCGGCGCGGAACGCTACCTGCTCGGCTTGGCCTACTACCGTGCGGCCTTTCTTCGTGAAGGCGGCAGACGCCCACATGACTCGCACGTCCGCATCGATCAGATGGGCGTGGTCTTCGTTGTGGATGCTTCCGGTGTCGGCAAGGATCTCGGCTTGGAGCCACTCCCAAACCTCGGGCGCTGGCACCAGGCGAATGCCGAAGCTTGAAAGCTCAGACAGATCGAGCAGCGACTCAGGCGGCATCGGCCTGTTCATGATTCACCTTGAGCTTGAAATGATGGCTGGATGCCGGTATTGGTGAAGGTCATGTTATGAATGGACCAGAGACCTGACCCAATGATGTCGACCATCCAAATAGTTGCCGCTACCTTGATGGCCTTTATTGCACTGCTCTTCACGATCGCTAGGGCGACGCCAGAAGAAACGTCCAAGGTGATTGGATGGGGGCGGCAAAGCGCATATTTTGGACTGCTTATCCTGATAATTGGGATCTGCGCCTACACCGTCATCAGTTTCGTAATCGGAGACGGCCAGCCTACTAGGGCAGAGATTGCCAATTTTATAGCTGCCACCCTACTTTCGATTTGGTACGCCTACCTGCTCTTCGCCCACCTCATTGACATCCGCAGAACCAAGCACAGGAAAAAAATCGAAGGGCTTGAATCCGAACTTGCTGAGATTAAGCAGAAGGCTCTTACACTCGAGATTGAGGTAAAAATAACTGAGAAGTTGTCCGTGCTTTTCTCTGCACTGCTGCAACCTCCAGCTAAAGATACCGAAGGGTCAGACAACGATAAGTCTCGCTGACTGCGCGAAAATGGCGATACCCCCAATTTTCCTTGTCGCGACACAATTTGCACTCTCGCGAAACGTGTCGCGACCTACTTGCTCTGACTGCGCTTGATCTGCGCGTCCACCTGATCTGCACAGGTGTCGAGCAGGTTGATGGCTTGGTTCTTCAATTCCCACAGCTGGCCGTTGTCGGCGAGGTCTTCATCAGCTACCCGCTCGCATGGCACCAGTTCAGGGGGCTCGACTCTTACTGCCGCTGTCTTTGTTACCACCGCCGGCTTTCCCGCGCAGGCCGTCAGGCAGAGGCTGAGCAGCCCAATCACGAACAGGCTTGCTGTTGCGCTTGAGTTCTTCAAAGTTCTTCTCCGCCTTTCTGGCTTTGGCCTGACTGGCCTGTAACCGCTTGTTCAGGTCTTTCTGGTAATCGGCGTTGCGCTGGGCTTCGGCGCGTAGCGTGGTGATCGTGGCTTGGCTCTCGACATTGGCGTCGACCGCCTTCTGTTTCTCTCCGGCCTCGAACTTCACGTCGGCACGCAGGGCGATCACGCGGTACTGCTGAATCCCTACAAGCAGGACAGCGACCAGAGCAATGATGATTGCTGCAGCGAAGGCCTTCATGCGGCATCCGCCTTGCGACCGAGGAAACGGGTCACCAGTTCGCGTATGGCTGTCACGCCGAGGAACCCAATAGTCCCTCCAGCAGCAACCGACAGACTGGGCGGCCAGGTCATCCACTCGATCACGCTGGACGCAACGAGGCTCAGCGATCCACAGATCAGCGATTCGAAAAGGATCCGACGCTTACTGGTTTCCTTCGCGTCGTACATCACGCGAAGCAACGATACGGTGATGGCCATGATTGCGCCCTGCCAGAGCGGATTGCTCAACGCCAGCCAGATCTTGGCCCAGGTGTCTGGCTTATCAGGCATGGTAGGCATCCGAGTTGCCTCCCCCATGGGGAGATTGATAAATCCGGCGTCCGCTGCACTCCCAGCTCGGAGCAATGGGTGTGGGGAGCCGAAAACTAAAAAGCCCCGGCAAATGCCGAGGCTCAAAGAAGTGTTTAAAGCAAAAATCCCGACTCAACGGTCGGGACTTCTAAAACTCAAGCGACTTGCAACAGGGCTTCCTGAATCGACTTGATATCAATTGGCACATCACCATGCTCAAATTTGGCGAGGACTTCCCTACGGCAAAGCGCCTGATACAGCTCCTCTCCGAAGGCGGTGCGCTCCATAGCGCCTAAAATCGCAATTGCGCCACCTCGCACACCGGCGGGGCGAATTAGATCAGCCTCCTGCATTTCTTCAGCGAACAACTCAGCAGCATCCGAAATCTCATTAAAGCTCTGGTTCAACTCACTACCGGATCTTTTCAAGTCCCAGTAGTACGTGGTGCCGATCAGCCCTGGCATGTGGGACTGGTTGCCGCCCGTTGCGCCAGCCAAGAGACGCCTGATTAACTCCCAAACTTCCATGTAAAACTCCGCAGATCGAATACGAAAAAACCAGCTCATTAGCTGGGTTTTATGTGTCAATCCCTAACGCGCAAGATCGACAGGATGGACAAATCCTCTCTCACTTTCTCAATCATTGCAATGGCTTTTTGCTACGCTGCACAACTTTCGATCAAGCCCTCCGCGTCAAGCAGCTCTTGTGCCGCTGTGAGTGCTTCGTTCACCTGATCATCCAGCGCCTTCCGGATCGATGATCTCCACCGGTAGCGGGTTGATTCCGGCTTTCCGTCATTGTCCCAGTTGGTGATGTCGTACCAAGCCGCAGGCAACACCGTGCAGGAGCGTTTCCCCTCCGCACCGCCAACTTGCGGAATAGCCCACGTCAGCACTGCACACTCCCTGAACCGTTGCGGCGCCGGCGACCTCACTGTGGTCAGCAGCTCAAGTATCGCGCTGTGCTTTCGCTCTTCGTGCGTTGAATACTTCGCTACCAGTGCACGCCAGTGTGCCGGCGAAAGCGACTTATGCAGACGGCTGAACACCCAGCAATCTTGGAGCAGTGCCGCCTCTTTGCCGACGATCTCCCCTTTCTGCTTGGCGCATTGGACCTTTGGCTCGAAGTCGCAGCCCCCAGCCGAGCTGATTGTCTCGGCGGCCAGCGCGCGGACTACGGCGGAAATTACGTTGCGATAGGTCATGCTGCAGCCCTCTTCAGTTCGCGGGTCTTGGCCCGGTATTCGGCCTTGATGGTTTTGATTTCTTCGACGGTGTACTTGCGGGGCTCATGAGGCCCTTCCAACCAAATGACGGTTTCGGCGCCGATGCGGTGCACCAAACGGATGCGGTACTCGACCGCGTTGCCGGACAGGTTGCGATTGCACTTCACGCACTGGCGGTGGATGTTCAGCGGCTCGAAACGCAGCTCCGGGCAGGCGCCCACGGATCGGTAATGACCAGCGTCCCAGCGGCTGCCGGTGATCAGCTCCTGGTCGCTCGGGTTCGAGTCGCAGCTGATACACGGCAGGTGCGCGTCACGCAGGCGGACGTATTCGTTCACGGCGGCCTGGGCCTCACGCAGATGATCCGCCCTGCTCTTCAGCTTCTCCTTGCGGACCTTGATGTCCTTGCGCTCGATCTCGGCCAGCGCCTTGCGGGCCTTTGGCTCATGCCTGGGTGCATCGATCATTGCGCACGCCGGACTGCATACGGCCTGCCCCATCCGCGACGGGACGAATGAGGCCCTGCAGGTATCGACGCGACATTTCTTCGGTTTCGGCTGCTTCCTTGCGATCGTCATGCAGCCTCCTGACTCAGAAGATCATCGAAGTACACGCCCTGTTGAGCAAAGCGCACGACAATCCGGTCGGTGTAGGCCACACCCTGGGCGCGATTAAACAGGCTGGTCACCGGAAACCCGTCAGGGCCAAACAGCTTGCAGCCGCCCATCATGGCAAGCTTCGTCTCGTACGGCAGGTGACGCATGACGCGATACCACTCGGCCTGAAACCCGGCGTCCTCGTTCAGCAGGATCTGCACGCCGACGTGCAACTTGCAGTAGCGACGGGCTTCAGCCTCATCGCCGATTTGGGTCATTTCCGCGATGCGCTTGTACATCGCGAACCACAACCGGTTCTGGTCGAGCGTGCGGTCCTTGCCTGGGCGCAGCGACACCACGACGAACTTTTTGTCGCGGTACATGGCGCTAAGCCTCGTGATGGCCTCGGAGAGTTTCGCCTGACAGTTCACAGAGATTTTGTCAGCCATAGGTGGCCACCTTGTTCGGCAATCCGTTGATCAGCTCGCCGAGTTGCAGTGTCAGTCGCTCGTTCTCGGCCAGCAACTCAAGCGCCACCTCTTCCACGGTTTTCTCCCCGAGAAAGTCCTGCAGTGCCTCAGTGTTGCGCTTCCAGTCTGCACAATCGGTGCTGTACGACGCCGCCTCGGCCCACAGCAGCTTCTGGAGTTTTTGTTTGTCGATGGTCATTGAGCCGCGCTCCTTGCTTCCAATTGTTCGGCCTGCTGGATAAGCAGCGCCCGGCGATCCGCCAGCTCATTGGCTGCCAGAATTCGCAGTTCTGTTTTTTCCTCGGCCGATGCTTGGCGCATGGCGAGCATCGAATCCTTCACCGCGGCGAGCTTCTCGCGCAGTTTTGGCGAAGGTCGAGTTACATCACCGGTGAGCAGCGCAACGACGGCCCGGCCGTCTTCAGTGACCGGCGCGACACTCAAGTCGGCCAGGTACAACTGCCCGCGCTCATGTGGGATCCGTTGCATCTGTACGGCCTTCGTGATCGCCTGGGTGCGGCGGTTGGCGTCGAAACCGACTGACACGTGCCAATTGACGTGTTTGTTGTCCTCACGAGCCTGGCCCACCAAACGCTCGTAAGCGCTGTTGAACGCCATGCGCGCACCGACCTTGTCGCCGGCGTCGAGTACAGGTTTCGCGGCTGCCAGCGCGAGCAGGATTTCATCGGTCAGCACCACAGTTTCGAACTCGTCGTTCGTAGTCATGGCGATTGCCCATGCTTCGTCCTTGCCCGGGCGACCATCTGCAACCTGAACGCGCTGGAGGATGTCAGCCATGGCCAACTTGCCCTTCACTTCGAAGCGGCAAGCCTTCAGCGCGGCCTTTACCACCTGCACCGGGTAAGCACATAGATCTTCAGCCATGATCGCCGCGGTGCCTGGGTTCATTTCCTGACCCATGGCTTCGGCAGTGGCGCAGATCGCTGCAGCGAGCCCGGCAACTTGCTGATCGTTCATTTCAAAGGTACTCATTGCGCTCTCCCGCTTGGCGCTTGGCCAAGACCATTTGCGCGGCCTGCTCGGCGGCGGAGACGTTCGCCTCGGTACGCTCCATCTGGCGTGCAGTTGTCCCGTTGATGCGCTGACCAGTCACCCACTGGGTGTGGTAGCTCTCGGCGTTGGCCAATAGTTCGTTGAGGCTGTGGCACTTGCGCAGAACGGCGGCATCGCTGGTTTTCAGGAAGTGGGCGGCGACGTGGTGGGCGACATCGGCGCCGAGGCGGTCGACCAGTTGGCCGAGCTGACCACCGACCTTGGCGTTCCATACCGGCCAGGTGCTGTAGCGCTTGCGGTAGGCCATGGCGTAGTTCGCCCAGACCTTGAAGGTTTTGCAGGATTGGTCTTTCGGGCCCGGCATGTCAGCGGGAATCTCAACCCGTGGCGTATCGGGGCGATCAACCACCAGCACCAGATTGCGGGACTGAGCCGGCACAACCTCGGCGGAAGCCGGGGGTGCAATTGGTTCAATGACCGGTTCATTGACTGGTTCAGAAGAGTGACTGGTTCTGGGTGCAGCTCCTTCACTACCCCCTAGTGCAGGAGATTCACTAGGGGGTGAACCTGCTGCACCACCCTGGTGAATCTGCTGCACTACCCCTGGGGCAGGAGGTGCACCACCATCAAGGGTGAGGAAGTAAACATTCGACGAATTGCCTTTCGGCCCACCCTTCCGGATCTCCTTGCGCAGCAGTCCAGACTCACACAACGCAGTGATGTGGTTCATAACGGAACGCTTGCTGATCTCGCACTGGTCAGCGATATGTTGGTAAGACGGCCAGCATTCACCCATATCACTGGCATTGTCTGCGAGCTTGATGAGCACCAGCTTGCGAAGTGGATTGCCAACTCGAAGCTTCATCGCGGCGACCATAAGGCCCATGCTCATGCTGTACCTCCAGCAACGAGCAAGGCTTGCTGGGAGTTCACACCCAACGTAAATGCCTTCACCTGATTGATCGTGTCGGTGAACTGCATTTCAGGTGTTCCTGACGCTAGGAGCAAAGAAATATATGCGCGACACGTTTTTCGAATTCTGAAAACGTGTCGCGACACTGTTTGGGGTATTGCTCGAATTGGGTTGGCTCTGCATAATCGGGCCTCTCTAGTTTCGCGAATCAGCCGACCTGCTCCGTCGGCTTTTTTGTGCCCGGGATTTAGGCGGCCTTCACCGAGGCGTCCATCACATCCAGGCTCTGCCGAACGTGGTTGATTTCCTGACGGATCAGGTTTTTTTCGAATGCGCTGACATGGTTGTCATCCAGTGCTTGATGCACCGCGATGGTTAGATCGGCTACTTCCTTGCCGACATTGATCAGTGATTTGGTCAGCGCTTGTGGAGCTGGCGCGGTTTTCTTCACGAGGTCGAAACCGAACTCGTTCGCCAATGCCGCCAGAGGCCGCATGTCGCCGCTATGCAACAAAACACCGAACAGGTGCTCCACGGTAAGATGGTGTGCCTCGTTGTCCGGATTCGCGCGCTGAAGCAGGCCAACGTGCGGCATACCCATCTTTGCCGCCAAGGTTTTGGGGCTATTGCCCTTGACTGCCGCATGGCAAGCGTCCAAAAAGTCTTCCATTCGTAAAACCTCAAATTTGTTTCCGTGGCGCCCTGCCGATCCTTGGGCGAATATTGATCAATAGGGTGCTGGGTAAGCATCTCAAGCTGCGGACTGCTGATCCTTTTGGCGCATACAGAGATCACGGGCCGTGATTTTGCCGCCTGTCAGCTCCTCTGCCTTAAATGCCTTTTCCGCCCCCATCGTGTGTATGTCGGCAACCCAGTACGAAACTGCGGCCTGGGAAACATCT
>OFQU01000132.1_pt1 | contig 16190 bp, 27 predicted proteins | sample 1542981 | NCBI WGS metagenome assembly OFQU01 (sample SAMN07774233, study PRJEB24372) | wastewater metagenome | isolation source: Exp Tend CN 90WW | collected 2016-02
CCCAGCACCATCACCGCCGACTGATGCGCGATCTGGCCGAGTGCGACGACGACGCGCAGGTTGGGAAGCGCTGCGATCTCGGCGTCGAGATACTGGCGGCAGGTGCGGATTTCCTCCGGCGTCGGCTTGTTGGCGGGCGGCAGGCACTTCACCGCGTTGAGGATGATCGCGCCGGTGAGCGCGATATCGTCGGTCGGGCGGTTGGCGAAGGTGCCGGTGGCGAGGCCTACCTTCACCAGCGTCGCGAACAGCAGCGTCCCCGAATGGTCGCCGGTGAAGGCGCGGCCGGTGCGGTTGGCGCCGTGCAGGCCAGGGGCAAGGCCGACAATCGCGATCGTCGCGTCCGGATCGCCGAAGGCGGGCACCGGGGCGTTCCACCACGTCGGGTTCTGTTCGCGCAAAGCCTCGCGCGCCGCGACGAGGCGGGGGCAGAGCGGGCAGTCCCGCGGCGGCTCCACGGGAAAGAGGGCCACGGGTGGGGCGGCGTCTAGGCTCTCGGGGAGGCTATCGGATGCGATCGTCATCGGCATCGCCTAAGGCGTGGGAATGGCAACGGCAATCTATGCGATCGGGATCGGATCGAATCGGCGGGGGCGACATGGCGGTCCGGCGGACGAGGTGCGCGCCGCGATCGCAGCGATCGGCGGTGTCGTCGCCTCGTCCCCGATCATCGCGACGGCGCCGCTCGGCCCCTCGATCCGTCGCTTCGCCAATGCGGCGATCCTGATCGAAAGCGACGAGGCCCCGCCGATGCTGCTCGCGCGGCTCAAGCGAATCGAGGCGGCCTTCGGGCGCCGGCGCGGACGGCGCTGGGGGGCGCGGGTGATCGACCTCGATATCCTGTTGTGGTCGGGGGGTGGCTGGCGGAGCGTCGGGCTGACGGTGCCGCATGTCGCGCTGGCCGAGCGGGGGTTCGTGCTCGCCCCGCTGCGGCGGATCGCGCCGGGCTGGCGGGTGCCGGGCGCGATGCGGACGATCCGCCAATTGGCGCACACGGTTGACCGGCCGCGTCGCCGCCCCTAGGTGCCCCCAATCGATGGCGGGGGTCCGTAGCTCAGTCGGTAGAGCAAGCGACTTTTAATCGAGAGGTCCCGGGTTCGAGCCCCGGCGGACCCACCATCGACGTGTATCAGGGGCGCCCATCCCGTCCCACACCCCTTGCAAACCCCCAGAAAACCGTGTGATCGAATGGCGCAAGGCGTCCCATCCGATACCACCCAAGGTCAGGTCGTCTGGGGGTATGCTGGGGGTACGAGATCAAAGGATTGGGGGTATCATGCCGCTAACGGACACGCAGGCCCGCAAAGCCCTCCCCGGCGAGAAGCCGTACAAGCTGGCCGATTCGGCCGGCCTCCATCTGTTCGTCACCACCAAAGGCTTCAAATCCTGGCGGTTGAAGTACCGTTTCGCCGGAAAAGAGAAGCTGCTTGTGCTCGGCGCATATCCTGAGGTGTCGCTGAAGGAGGCGCGCGATCGGCGCGACCGCGCGCGCGCCGAGCTGCGCGATCACAAGGATCCGGGCCTCGAAGAGCGGAAGCGCGAGATGGCGGCGCACGCGGCCGCCGGCGCGACGTTCAAAGTCGTCGCGATGCGCTGGTACGAGGCGCAGTGCCCGCGCTGGTCGCCAGTGCAGCGCAAGAAGGTGATCCAGGCGCTCGAGCGCGACGTGTTCCCGTTGATCGGCGCGCTGCCCCTGATCGACATCGATGGGCCGATGGTGCTGCGGATGCTGCGCAAGGTCGAGGCGCGCGGCGCGATCGATACCGCCAAGCGCATTCGCCAGCACGTTTCGGCCGTCTTCGGCTACGGCATCGCCGAGGGGCTGGCGGCGCACGATCCGGCCGCCGGCATCAAGCGCGCGCTGAAGCCGACGCCGACCGGCGGAAAGCAGCCGGCGCTGAAGGACCTCGCGGCAGCGCGCCAGCTGCTCGCCGACATGGACGCCTCGACGTCGGGCCCGATGGTGAAGCTGGCATCGCGCCTGCTCGCCCTTACCGCGGTGCGGCCGGGAATCCTGCGCGCCGCGCCCTGGTCCGAATTTGAGGGCATCGACTGGTCGGAGCCGAAGGCGGCGGCGCCGGCGGCGCTGTGGCGTATCCCGGCGGCGCGCATGAAGCTCGCGCTCGAAAATAAAGCCGATGAGGCCTTCGAACACGTCGTGCCGCTGCCGGCGCAGGCCGTTGAGGTGCTGCGCGCGTTGCGGCGCTTGACCGGCAAATTCCCGTTCATCGTCCACAGCGTACGATCGACGCACCAGCCGATGAGTGAGAATACGCTCGGCTACATGTACGTGCGGAACGGCTATAGCGGCCGCCACGTGCCGCACGGCTGGCGGTCGACCTTCTCGACCATCATGAACGAATATGCGGTGGAGCAGCGGCGGCCGGACGATCGTGCGATCATCGACGGCATGCTGGCGCACCGCGCAAAGGGCACCTCGGGATCAGAGATGGCGTACAACCGCGCCGCTTATATGCCGCGGCGGCGTGAGCTGGCGCAAGTATGGGCGGATCTCCTGACCGCCGATCTATTGCCCGCCAACGATCTGCTGGACGGGCAGGACCGCTAAGCCGCGGCCTGCCACTCCATCGGCGCCGCGATCCATGCGGCCACGTCGCTTTCGTACCAAGCGACGCAATTCGCCCCGATCCGGCGGGGCGCCGGAAACTCGCCTTTGTCGGCTTTCCGATAGATCGTCGTCCGGGATAGTCCGGTTCGGCGGATCACGTCCGGCAGGCGCAGGAAGACGTCGTTTCGACGATCCACCGCCTCAACCCTTCCCATGATGCTCACTTCGCTTTCCTCCAGATAATCGGCTGCTGATCCCGGGGGATGCGCGAGCGCCCGCGGGCCATGGGGTGTTTCGGCGCGCCGGATAGCGTGGTGCCGAGGCAGATGAGGTCGACCCCGATCAGGTCGGCGGCGCAATCCGCGAACCGTGTCGCCTGACCTTCGAAGTCGCCATCGTTGCCCCAGGCGACTAGCAGCCGGCGATCGCCCATCGTGGCGGCGACGAGCATCGCCTCCCGCCCGCGTCGCAGATTGACCTCGTCGAGCCGGGCGGCGGCGCTCTTCATCACCGACGGGTGGGGCGATCGCCATCCGTACAGGTTGACCACCGCCAGCCCGCCGTACCCCCACAGCCGCCCGAAATGGATCAGAGTGAGGAGCGTAGGATCGTCAACGGCGGCGTCGGCCGTCGACGGGTTGAGCATGCAGACGACGAGCTTGGGGAGGGCGGTGTCCCATTCCCGCTCGAGCCAATAGCGGTAGAGGCCGCACGGGCTGATCTCGGCGGCGCGGCGCATCAGCAGATCCGTCACCACGTCATCTCCCCGTCGGTGCCGACCTCTACTCGCCAGCCGGGGTAGAGGTGGAGATAGCCGTAGCTGTATCCGTATCCATCAGCGCGACTGTCCCAGAATCCCAGGTCATGATAGTCGACGCACCATTCGCCCGTCCGCGCCTCATGCCGATCAATTTGGCGCTGCCCGTGCCGGCGATTGAGGAGCAGCGCGAGCGTCGCGAGCACGGCGCGCCATAGGGTCCACTCCTCCCCTCGATTGCGCTCATAGTCGATCACGCCGTCGGTGCGGCGGCGCGTTGACCAGACGTCGACGATCGGGCGCCCCCATAGCATGCGGAAGGCAGCCCACCGCTGCTCGCGATCATAGGCCCGCATTGAGGCGGCCAGCTCGCGCTCCTGCCGAGGCGTCAGATCCCAACCGGCGGCGCCATCATGATCGTCGCCCATCAAAGCCACCGCGTCTTGTGCGGGAAGCCAGCGGTGATGGGCGCCTTCGCGCCGGCGACGTTGCGTGCGCAGATGCAACAATCGCCCTCCGTGCCCGGCGAGCCGCGGAAGATGGAGAAGCGTTCGCCGTTTGAGCGGTTCCAGCCATAGCCGCACATGGGCCAGAGCTCCCCGTCATCCATCATGGCATAGGTATGGCTCAACGCGTTTTCGTCATTGCGGCATTGGCCACTGCGGTAGCCAACGACGCCCGGCGCCATAGGGGCTTCGTCCATCACGACATCTCCCCGCAGCCGCGGCCGACCAGCTCGCCATTGGCGCCGCCGGTGAACTCGCGCCAATGCACCCAGCCTTTCGGGCAGTGAAAGCCCCACTCGCGAAGCTTCGGTCCCGTCATGAAGAGGGTGATCGCCCGCTCGCCGGGCAAGATCTCGAGCCGGTGCGCCGCCTCGGCCGATCGGCTGCCCGACCAGCCCGCCTCGCGCAGGAACGACCCGTCCGGGGTATGCTCGACATACCGGCCCGCCAGCACGAACGAGGTGTTCGGCCATGGATGGTCGTGGAGCGCGCGGTCGTCGTCGCTACGCAGGATCTCGTGCAGGTAGACGTTGCACTGCTCGTTGCGCGGCACCTGCCACCAGCGGCGCAGATACGGCGCGGACGCCTCGCCGATGACGAAGTCGGGTGCGCGCGACATCTGCGCCGCCGCCCAGGCGACCAGCTGGTCGGGCGTTGCATAGGCGATCAAGCTCGGCGGCGGCGCGGTCGTGCTTTCGAGTAGGATATCGCCCGCCATCAGTAGTCACCCACCGAGGTGGATACGGCGTGTTCGTCGATCTCGATGATCGTGCCGCATGCGAAGTAGGCCCGCAGTTTCTGCTCCAGCCCGTAGCTGCTGCCGAAATGCTTCGACGACTTGATGTCATGCTCGCGGAGCGTCGCGCTGCTGATCTTCCCGTCTCCGCCGATCAGAAGGCGGAAATCGCATCGGTACTTATCGCGTTCGGCAAGGACGGCGTCCTCGTCGAGATAGACCCAGGCGGAGCCATACTCAGTGCGCTCGACAATCACCGTTATGACGTCGCCGTAACCGTCACCCTCGTGTCGCTTGCGCATGGCATCAGCGATCTGAGACAGCTTGATCGTGGCGGGCGCCAGTTGAAGCAGCTCGGCAACGTCCTCGGACAGGCGGCCGGCAATCACCGGCGCAACGCTTGCTTCGATTTGGGCCTTCACCATCGCAGCGACGACATTCCCGTAGGTCGGCAGGTCAAGTCGGTCGACCCGGAGGGCCTCCTCCACCGATTTCTTGATCAGCTGCCCGATGTCGCTGTAGGACCGGAGCGCGCCGTCCACGGCTTCCACGACCAGCTTCTCGACACGCTTGTTGACCTGATCTTCGATAAAATCGGGCGTCATCTTGGCCGCCACGGCGGCGCTGATGATGCCGCTCAGATTACTCAACGGTTCGCTCGTGCTCATCGTTTGGCATCCTTCCTGCGCTGGAGGGCTGCCATCGCCTCATCCAGGGTGTCGTTGGTCATGACGAAGTCGGCATCCTTGCCCGCGGCCTCCGCGGTCGGATTGCGAACGACGAGGGTCAGCTTCGCGCCCGGCTTGAACCGGCCGGCGATGTCGTTGAGCAGCACGCTGACCGCCGCCTGTGTTGCGGTGAGGCGGTGATCGGTCATCAGAAAGGTATCCCGTCGTCGCCGGCGTAGCGCTGGGTCAGACGCCGCTGGGTGATGACCTGCGCGGTTGGCTGCATGACGTAGAACTCCTGCCCGGGGTGGCAGTCTGCGAGGCGATTGGCCTCCGCCCATGCGGCATCCTCAGAAGGGTGCATGAAACGGGGCGGGCGCTGGCCGCTAGGCGACCAGACAATCCAGAATGGCGGCGGCAATACGTCCGTCATGCGGCGGCTCCCTGAAGCAGGTGGGTTTCGAGCATGAAGGGCAGGCAGTGCGGGCCGCGCGGCATCACGGCCGTGGCCATGTGCCAGGCTGCCCCCTCTTCGAACCGCTCGGCGCCGACGTGCTCGACGATGGCGGTTGCCGCGGCGAATGGGTCGCCGAGGATGCCTTCGAACGTCAGCTGCAGCATCGCCCGCCCCGACAGATCGGCGGCGGCGAGGGCGCGCCGCGCGCGTGGCTCATCGCGGCGGATCGACTGCGCCATCGCCCTCCGCATCGCGCGGCTGGGGTTGGCGTCGATCAGCTTGATCTGGCTGCGGCCCTGCTGCTCGGGATCACGGGTAAGCCAGATCGTGCGATAGGCCTGCCCGGCCGGTGGCGGGACGCGCTGCGGGTCGAGCACCTTAACGGCGCAGCCCTCGCACCTCGCCAGCCACGCGGCCGGATTGAGGCCGCGCTGACGATCGGTGTCCATGTCCTCGAAATCGGGGAACGTTCCGACGGTGGCGATGCCGCCGGCCGCCAGCATCTGCATCACCATCGATGTGCCGCAGCGGCCCAGGCCAGCGACGATCACGGTGGGGAGGGGCGCCCTCACGACCGCACCGCCTGCCGCGCCTCATCGCGCGCCCGGTTCAGCTCCGCCATCTTGTCGACGGACCCGCCGGGCTTGTCGGGGTGGCGCTGGGCGGCGAGACGCCGGTACGCTTCGTCGATATCGGGCGGTGTGACGGCGGCGCCACGGGTGAAACCCAGCACATCACGCCAGCCGCGATGACCCGCCGGTGCGGGCAGGGCGGTGAAGCCTTTGAACGTCTGACGGACGATATGCAGGCCGCCATGCCGCATCTCGGTCCGGCGCGCTTCGATGATGTGGTGGATCGCCTGTAGGTTGTCCTGCACCTTGGGATAGCGGTCGACCGCGACGCAGCGCTGCTCGCCGTCCCACACGAACCACGCCGCGACGCCAGGATCCTGTGGGTTGGCGACGCCGAGCGTGACGTTCGACGACAGCACGATGCCGGTGACGCCCTTGCCGCTGTCACGGCCGAACGCCTCGAGCGACTTGCGGACGTTGTTGAGCGCGACCGGGAGCGCCGTCTTGAACTGCGACGTCGCCGGCCGCTCGGTGCGGGCGAGGCCTTCCGGCCACTGGAGCGGATGCGCCTGCGTCATGCGCGCACCTGAAGGGCTGGCACGGCGACGGCCTCGTCGACGCGGTGCTGGGGGAATGCCGACGCGTGGGGCGCGTCCGAGGCGGCTGAGGTAACGGGATCGGGCACCGGGTCGATGTGGCCGGTGGCGAGACGCCAGATCCGGCGCCACTGCGGCGCGACCGTCTCGATCATCGTGAAGATGGCGACCTCGGCAATCGCGATCAGGCACAGCCAGCCAACGATGTGAAGGAAGGTGTCGCGGGTCATGTCAGACCTCCTGCGCGAGGGCGGCGGCGCGGGCATCCTCGACCCACTTCGCGCCGGCGGGGGTGGCGTGCCATGCCTCGACGCGGGGACGGGCGCGGGTGCCGCGATATTCGGCCAGGCCGTTGCGCTCGAGCGCGCAGAGGACGCTGTCGTTGCGGGACCTGTCCCAGCCCTCCGGGCCGATGCGGCGGAGGTAGATGAGGAACTGCTCTTGCTTTTCCGACCGCGGGGCGGGCGCGGCGGCGCTCATCGTCCGCGCTCCGGCCAGCCCGCGACGAATCCAGCGCAGGCGCGATCGGCAGCGATCCGGCGCGCGGCGGCGCCGGGCAGAAGATCCTGCAGGCGGGTGATGTTGCGGAGGATGGTCGCCTCGTCGGCGTAGGCGCCGTTCACCTCGTCCACGAGCGCGCGGAGGTGATCGCCATGGGGGCGGTGATCGTTACCGCCGCCGCGCCGGGCCGCGAGGTCGGCGTTGATGAGTTGGAACAGCTGGTCGAGGTCGATCCCCAGCATGTCGCAGCGCGCCTGCATGCCACCGACCAGATCGTCGATCTGCTCCTTCAGCGGTGGGCGATGCGAGCTGCCCGCGGGCAGCTCGAACAGCGCGGCGCTCAGCCGGCGCAGATCAATGACGGCGGCGCGGAAATCCTCGACCGCGGCGTCGACGCGGGGATCGCGATCGTCGCTCGGCCAGTCGGTGCGTAGGGCGGTGGCCACTGGTGAAACCTCCATGCCGCGTCGTGCGGCTTGGAAGCGGGCTACAAAAGTGCTGTAGCTATGTCAACAATAGTTTTGTAGAAGCGTCAGTCGTCGGGAGGGATGTAGTCCGGCCAAAAATCGGGCTCTGAAGTCGGCAGCGGATCGTCGTAACTATCCTCAGAAACCGTTGGCGTCGGCAGGACCGGCACACAGTCGATGCCGATTCGGGCAATCGCACCCCATGTGGCTACGTCCTGAAAGATGGCGGTGACCACGTGGCCATCCCGCATTAGCCCCTTCAGCAATACCGCTCGATCAGACGCCACATAGCCGATCTGGAAACCGCGCGCCGAGAACGCGGCAATTGCATGTTCGTCGTGCGGGTTCTTAGGCTCCGGGCGAAGTTCCACTGGCTCGCCAGCGTCGCAGAAAGCGATCTCGCTCCGCCGATTGCCGCCATCGGCATTCGGATGATTTGCGCCGACGATCTTTACGCTGAGTTGGGACCAAGCCATTGGCCGAACCTACATCCGCCGCGCAACCCAAACCACCTTCCCGATGATTCGGACGTCCTTCGGATCAGCCTCCTCCGCCGGATAGTCTGGGTTCGCCGACATAATGACCAGCTTGCGCTTCCCATCTCGCATGACTGCGCGCAGGCGCTTGATCAGCCCACTGCCAGCATACTCGAGCGCCCACAGCGTATCGCCCAAATCGAGGCTGGTGTCGTTCGCATCGATGAGCACCAGGTCATGTTTGAGCAGCACCGGCTCCATGCTGTCGCCGAAGCCCGTAGCGATAAACAAGCGCTCAGTTGGGGACCTCGTGAGTGACTGGATGAAGCCGAGATTGAAGGGAACGAGCGTGGCCGACGTGGCGCGTTCAATGGCCGCGCCAGGGCCAAGGGCGTATCGAATGTCGAGCTGACGAATGTACACGACCTCGTCGCGGGGCTGGGTGTCAGCATCTGGTTCCGGCTCCCCCTCCTCGAACGCCATGCGCACGTAACGCATCCATTCCGGCATCCGCTTCGGATCACCAGTCTCGAAACCCGATACCGACTGCTGGGTCAGCTTCATTTCGCTTCCCTCGCGTCGCGCGATGGCTCGGGCCACGTCTGCCACCTTGGAGGTCGACCATCCGCGCTTCTTGCGCTCGCGTATCATCCAAGCCTGGGCAGCATCCGGATCGGTGAGGTGCGCATCCATGGCACCGGCACCTACAAAAATACTGCGGCTGGCGGGGCTACAAAAGTCCTGTTGCACGGCTACAGAACTTCTGTATAAATGCGGGTCATGAGCGATCCTTCTCCCGACACCATGCACACCGCACTCCGGGCTGCTGTCGCAGCCGCAGGGGACAACCAGTCGCGTTTCGCTGCGGCAATTGGCACTTCGCAGCAGATGGTTTCGTACTGGCTTAAGAACGGCCGACCGCTCCCGGGAGAGTTCGTTTTAAAGGCAGAACGGGAAGGCTTCGGCAGCCGCCACGATCTGCGGCCGGACCTGTATCCGATCGATGAGGTCGCGGCAGCATGACGCTCACCCCCGAACAGGACGCCGCCGTGCGCGCGATCGTCGCCAGCATGCTGAAGCAGGCGCTTGGCGGCGCGGACGCGCGCATCAGGTCGCATCAGGCCGTTCATCGCGACGCTGCCACCTTGGTGGTAGAGCCGGCGGCGGAAACGTTCACTGCCGCCGCCGCCGCACTGGCATCATTTAAAAAGGTTGCTGATGCTGCGGTTGAGGTCGCGGACATCGGCGTCGAACTTGCTGGTATCGACCCGGCTGACCTGGTTACACTGCGGGCAGACGACCTGCTTTTCTCGCTTGAGCCGACCCAGCGTTGCTTTGATCTTGTGGCCGCAATTGCCGCAAGGAACTTCGATGGTTTCGCTATCGAAGTTGAGACCCGCCATGGGTGGCCTATCCTTTCTGTGGTTGGGAGCAGCACCACAGTAGCCGAAGCCGGCGGCGCCTCAAGCGTCGCCGGCGGAGGGCAGGCCGCATGAGCGCCTGTGATCGCTGCGGCATCAGCGCCTGGCACCCCGAGGCGGCGAGCTGCACCCACACCGATTGCGCGATCCGTCGCGCCCAAGCTCTCCCCGCGGCCGCTGAAACCATGACGGGCGGCCGCCCCCTCGCCGGTGACGCGCGTACCTGCGTCACCGGCACCTTTGTCGACCAGCGCGCGGGCAACCGCGAGGCGGATGGCTTTCGGAGCGAGGTGGACTGCGTCTTTCATCATGCCGTGGAGTATGTGCATGCAGCCCGGTAGTGTCGTTCCCGAAACGACAGGCGTCTCGGAAGAGCGCTTCCGCAATGCGATGATCGCCGGCCTGGCGCGGGCTCAGAAACGCGTCGGCCCCAAGGCGCTGGCCTATGTCATGGACCTGTCGACCAAGGCACTCGGTAACATCTTCGGCGGCACCGCCAAGAGCACCGATCCGAAGCGCCTATGGGACGCGCGCGCCGCGTGCCCGACGGCGCTCGACGACATCGCCGATCTCTACGGCTGCGCGATCGTCAGCAAGGCCGATGCGTCGGCGGCGAATCTCGGCACCCTGCCGATCGCGTCGCTGCTCGCGAAGGTTGCCGAGGCGGAAAGCCCCGACAGCCCCGGCGGCGTCGCGAAAACCCACCAGGAGCTGTTCGACATGGAGGAGCATATCCGTGCCGTCCATGCGCTGACGGGGGACTGGATCGAACGGATCAACAGCTTGCGGGCGCCGACGCGTCCGAGGGCCGTCGGATAGGACCTCAACGCCGGCGCGACCGGCAGGAGTAGCACGATGACCGAGATGATCGGCGCGGAAGCCTTCGTTTCCGCGGATGAAGAGTTGCGGCCTGCGGACGCGTATCGCGCCTTTCTAGAGGCGAAGGTTCCGACCGTGTCCCGCGCGGGGCTGGCATGCGATCTGGACGAGGTGCCGACGCATCTCGCTGATGGCCGGCCGCTGAAGGATCATCAGCGCGCCATCGTGCGCTGGGCGGTCGAGGGCGGGCGGCGCGCGCTGTTCGAAGCCTTCGGCATGGGCAAGTCGATCCAGCAGCTGCTGATCCTCGACATCATCCGGCGCAAGCTGCGCGCAGCCGGCGAGGGCGACCATGACGCGCTGATCGTCGCGCCCCTCGGCGTCCGCCGCGAGTTCATGCGGGACGCACAGCTCCTCGGTATCGAGCTTCGGTTCGTACAGAGCGACGTGGAGATCGAAGCGACCAGCGACGACGGGGCTGTGTTCCTGACGAATTACGAGAGCGTCCGCGACGGTAAGATCCGTGTCAGCCGGTTCGCCGCGGTCAGCCTCGACGAGGCGAGCGTGCTGCGGTCCTATGGGTCGAAGACGTTCCAGACGTTCCTGCCGCTCTTCGACGCCGTGCCGTTCCGCTTCGTCGCCACCGCCACGCCGTCCCCGAACCGGTACAAGGAACTGATTCACTACGCCGGCTTCCTTGGTGTCATGGACACCGGCCAGGCGCTGACGCGGTTCTTCCAGCGCAACAGCGAGAAGGCGGGCGACCTCACGCTCTACCCGCACAAGGAAGAGGAATTCTTCCTCTGGCTCAACGGCTGGGCAGTGTTCCTCCAGCGCCCGAGCGATCTCGGCTTCAGCGACGACGGCTACGACCTGCCGCCGATCACCGTGCGCTGGCACGAGGTGCAGTCGGACCTGACCGACACGGAGACGGAGAGCAACGGGCAGGGGCGTTTGATGCGCGATGCGGCGCTCGGCGTCGTCGATGCCGCGCGCGAGAAGCGCGCCACGCTCGCCCCGCGCATGGCGGCGGCGCAGGCGATCGTCACGGCCGGCGGCGGCGATCACTTCATCATCTGGCACGACCTGGAGGCGGAGCGCCACGCGATCGAGGCGACGTTCCCGGGCATCGACACCGTCTACGGCACGCAAGATCTCGACCGGCGCGAGGGCATCATCGAGCGCTTCGCCGAGGGCATGAGCCGCCTGCTCGCCGCCAAGCCGGTGATGCTCGGCAGCGGCACCAACCTCCAGCGCCACTGCCACCGCGCCGTGTTCCTGGGCGTCGGCTTCAAGTTCAACGACTTCATCCAGGCAATCCACCGCCTCCAGCGCTTCCAACAGGCGCACCCGGTCGAGATCGACATCATCCACGCTGAGACGGAGCGGGAGGTCGTGCGCGACCTGCAGGCGAAGTGGGCGCGGCATGACGAGCTCGCCGCGACGATGTCGGCGATCATCCGCCGGCACGGCCTGCAGCATGAGGTGGCGATCGACGCGCTGAAGCGGTCGATCGGCTGCGAACGCCGCGTCGTCAGCGGGGAAGGGTGGACGCTCGCGCACAACGACTGCGTCGCTGAGACGGCGCTGCTCGAAGAGGGGTCGGTGGACCTCGTCGTGACGTCGATCCCCTTCTCGAATCACTACGAATACACCCCGTCGTACAACGACTTCGGCCACACCGACGACGACGCGCATTTCTTCGCGCAGATGGATCACCTGACGCCGAACCTGCTGCGCGCGCTCGCGCCCGGCCGGCTGGCCTGCATCCATGTGAAGGACCGGATCCTGTTCGGCGCGGTCACCGGCGACGGCGTGCCGACCGTCAACCCGTTCCACGCCAAGTGCATCGATCATTACATCCGGCACGGCTTCCAGTTCATGGGCATGATCACCGTCGTCACCGACGTCGTGCGCGAGAACAACCAGACCTATCGGCTCAGCTACGGCGAGATGCTGAAGGACGGCACGAAGATGGGCGTTGGTTCGCCCGAATATGTGCTGCTGATGCGCAAGCCACAGACCGACCGGTCAAAGGGCTATGCCGACACCCGCGTCGCCAAGGATCGCGACGACTACAGCCTAGCGCGCTGGCAGGTCGACGCCCACGCACTCTGGCGGTCGAGCGGCGAGCGGCCGTTGATACCGGACGAGCTGTGGGAAGTGGAGCAGCGCTTCGCCGACATGGCGACCGGCGCGATCGTCAAGCGCTTCCGCGAAGAGACGCGGGATTTGATCTACAGCTACCGCTCGCACGTCGGGATTGGCGAGGCGCTCGCGTCGCGTGATCCGAACGACGGCCGCGGCAGCCTGCCCCGAACCTACATGGCGATCGCCCCAGGCAGTCACGACCCGATGGTGTGGGACGACATCGTCCGCATGCGCACGCTCAACGGCGAGCAGGTGCGCAAGGGCGCCGAAAAGCACGTCTGCCCGCTGCAGTTCGACATCGTTGATCGCCTGATCGAGCGCTATTCGATGAAGGGGGAGACGGTATTCGATCCGTTCGCCGGCCTCGGCACGGTGCCGATGCGCGCGCTGGCGCTGGGCCGGCGCGGCGGCGGCAGCGAGCTCAACCCGCTCTATCACGCGGCCAGCGTCTCGTACCTGCGCGAGCAGGAGGCGCAGAACGCCGTTCCGACCCTCTTCGACCTGCTCGACCTCGAGCATGACGGCCAGGCGGCGGCGGCATGAGACGCGGCATCCAGCCAACCACCCTTCGCCAGATGGATCGGCTCGCCGACCACATGGCCGACGGCTGCCCGTCGATCACGGAGGCGGCCTACCGGATGCGCATCACTCAACAGACGGCCGATCGCTGCTGGCAGCTGATCCGCCGCGAACTCGGAAAGCAGGCAGTATGAGCAGTGCATATCGCAACTACACGGATCGCGGCCCGGAGGTCGAAGGGCTGATCGGCGACACGATGCGCGATCGCAGTACCCGCGAGGCGACCGATAATCTGCTGCGTGCCCAGCTGCGTGCAGGGCAGCATCTGTTGGACCTTCCGGTCGCTCACGCCCTGGGGGCGCGGCTGGGCCTGTTCCCTGGCGACGTTCGACCGGCGGCGGCCGCGTGATGGTGAGCGGCCCCACTTCCGAAAAGTCGGAAGCTCCCACCCGGTCTCTTTCCGCTTCGCGTATGGTCGGCCTCGAGACCGCCTGCGAAATCCTCGGAGATAAGGGCGGGATCAAGCACGTCGCCGAACTGATCGGGTGCAGCCCCCGCGCTGTGTTCGACAAGCGCGAGGGCAACACGACGATCTCGACCCTCGAGGTCCGCCTGATCGCGCGCGAGCTGGCCAAAGTCGCCGAGCGCTGCACCCGCGTGTCCGCAAACCTCTTCCGCGAAATTGGCGAGGGGCCTGTCGAGCCCGCCGCCCCGTCCATCGGAGCCATTGCATGACGACCATCGCCTTTGAAACTGACGCCCTTGCTGCCGCCCTGCGGGAGGTCCGCGGCGCAGTGCAACGCCGCAACACCATCCCGATCCTGTTCAACGTGCTGATCGAGGCGGAGCCGGGCCGCGTCCGTCTCACGACGAGCGATCTTGACGTGATGGTCAGCCGAACCCTCGCAGCGACGGTCGATCAGGAGATCGCGTTCACCCTGGATGCGCATCGACTGGCCGATGTCGTCGGTTCCTTTACGCCGGGCAGTCAAACCACGATCCGCTACGATCCGCCGGCGGCGATGGTGTCGTCTGGCCGCGCGCGCCTGCGGTTCGCCACCCTGCCGAAAAAGGACTTTCCGATCCTGCACCAGAAGTCGGTGCAGTCGCGCTTCGCGCTTGACCCCAAAGCGCTGACCCGGGCGCTCGGCGTCGTTCGGCATGCTGTTTCGACCGAAGAGACGCGGTACTACCTCAATGGCGTCTTCCTCCATGCGAGCGGCGGCAAGCTCCGCTATGCCGCCACCGATGGCCACCGCTTGGCCCGATACGTCGATGACCTGCCCGATGGCGCGGCGGCGCTGCCCGACACAATCCTGCGGACACGCTGCATTGATCTAGTCCGGGCCGCCGCCGATGCGCGTGATGTGCCGATCGATATCGCCGTCGGTGACGGCAAGGTGACGATGTCGGCTGGGGATTACGTCATCGTCGCGAAGGTCGTCGATGGCACCTTCCCGGATTACACCCGGGTCATCCCGACATCGAACGACCGGAAACTCGTGATCGACCGCGACGCGATCACGGAAGCGATCGGGCGCGTGGCGACGGCCGTTTCGGACAAGGTGCGCGTCGTGAAGCTCGAGATCGAACGCGATGTGACGCGAGCATCCGTCACGTCAGCCGAGCACGGCGTCGCAGTCGACGAGGTCCCTTGCGACTATAGCGGTGCTCCGCTGACGATCGGCTTCAACAGCCGCTACCTGCGCGATGCCCTGGCAGTGCTCGACGTCGACCATGTCGACTTCGCGCTCGGCGATCCCGCTGCCCCTGCGCTCATCACCAGCCCCAAGGCGAGCGGCGTGTCGCTCGTCCTCATGCCCATCCGCGTTTCAGGAGAATGACCATGGCCTCCCATGTAACCTGCGACCGTTGCCCGACCGTCATCGACAAGGTCCTTTGCCCGGATCACGCCGAGCTCAAATGCGACAGCTGCGAGCGAGTGTCTGATCGCCTGCTGTGTGAGACCTGCGCGGAAGACGAGTATGGTGATGATGGCGATCGTCGCGCGCCGGATGAAGATGATGTGGTCGAGCTGCTGGAGCGGTCTGTCGTAAGCGACGACCTGCAGGATCTCGCCGCAGCGATCCGGCGGCGAGACTCGGTCGAAGCGGAATACCTGCTCGACAAGGTCGCGAGGGCAGTTCCCGGCTGGTCCGATCGGGTTTCGCTCGGCCGCTATTCACCGCGCGTGAAGGCCGCCTGATGATCCGCTACCTCGACGTCTGCTCGGGCTACAGCGCCTTCACCCTCGCGTCTGCGGGGCTGGGGTTCCGCTGCGTCGGATATTCCGAGATCGAAGCGTTCCCGCGCGCGGTGCTCGAGCAGCGTCACGGCGCGGTGCCGGTCGAGTGGGATCACCGCTTCGTTCCCGGCAGCAACACGACGCCCCTGTTCGGCGACTTCACCAAGATCGAGAGCCACCATGTTGGACCTGTTGACCTCCTTGCCGGAGGTACCCCCTGCCAAGCATTCAGCGTCGCAGGAAAGCGCCTTGGCCTGGACGACCCGCGCGGCAACCTCACCCTTGAGTTCCTGGCGCTGGCTCGACGCGTTCGCGCGCGATGGCTGGTATGGGAGAATGTCCCCGGTTTCCTGTCGCACGACAGCGGACGAACGATGGGAACCTTCCTCCGGCTCCTGGGCGAACTCGGGTATGGGTGGGCCTACCGAGTGCTGGACGCTCAATACATCCGAGTGGACGGGCACGAGGGGGCCGTGCCCCAGCGGCGGCGGCGTCTGTTCGTTGTCGCACGTCTTGGAGACGCAGCCGGTCCCGCAGCGGTACTATTTGAGCGCGAAAGCCTGCGCGGGGATCCTGCGCCGTGCCGCGAAACGGGGGAAGGAGTTGCCCCGACTATTAGCGCGCGCACTAAGGGCGGTGGCGGGCTCGGAACCGATTTCGACTGTGACGGCGGATTGATTGCGTTCGGCGGCAACAACACGAGCGGGCCTATCGACGTAGCGACCGCGCA
>OFQU01000134.1_pt1 | contig 16152 bp, 13 predicted proteins | sample 1542981 | NCBI WGS metagenome assembly OFQU01 (sample SAMN07774233, study PRJEB24372) | wastewater metagenome | isolation source: Exp Tend CN 90WW | collected 2016-02
GGCATGGATGATCTGCTTGAGGCGCCCGGCGAGCGGATTGACGATGCCATAGGCCAGAAGCACGCCCATGAATGTGCCCACCAGCGCCGAGCCGATCATGCCGCCGAGCACCGACGGCGGCTTGTCGATCGAGCCCATCGTCTTCACGATACCGAGCACCGCGGCGACGATGCCGAGCGCGGGCAGCGAATCGGCGAGGCTGGTCAGCGTATGCTCCGGCCCCTCGACCTCATGGTGATGCGTCTTGATCGCATGGTCCATGACCTCCTCGACCGCATGCACGTCGAGCGTGCCCGACGACACGACGACCAGGCGCAGCGTGTCGGCGATGAGCCCGACGAGCGTCGTGTCCGCCAGCAGGCGTGGATATTCGGCGAAGATGGATGACGACTTGGGGTCTTCGACATGCGGTTCGACCGCGATCGGCCCGTCGGTGCGAAACATCTTCATCAGCTTGCCGACAAGGAAGATGACGTCGAGATAGTCCTGCTTTTTGTACGTGGGCCCCTTGAACACCTTGGCGAGGCCACCGCCCATCGCCTTCAGCTCGGCGCCCGAGTTACCGATGATCAGCGCGCCCGCCGCGGCGCCGCCGATGATGAGCATCTCATGCGGGATGGCGTGGAATACGGGGCCAAGGGCACCGCCGGTGATGGCGAAACCACCGAACACCATGCCGAGTAGAACAACGAGACCGATGGCTGGAAACATGTCCACTCGCGACGATGAAGGCACCCGCCGACGCTGGAAATGGGCGTGCTGACCGAACCATACCCGCTCACGTGTGCGCACTGGGCGCACTTGAGCGGATACGTTCGACGTGAGCACGGCCCCCCAGCCGGCATTGTGATATTTTGTATCAGAAGACGATGCGGACGCAGAGGACGTTGCGTTTCATTTCCTTGTCCATTCGTTCCACCCTGATCCGCCAAAGTGAGCATTTTGGCCGTGCGGTTGGACAAGACTTTGATAACGCACGGAAACGTGAGCATGACCGTCACGACACCTGCGGCGTTCCATCTTGGATCAATCAGCCAGTGCAAAGGGTTGGCAAAAAGTCCGGTCCGGACGTAGTGAGAGTCAAGCGCTGCATGATGATCCCAATTTCCTTTCAATGTCCCTCGGCCCCATGGCAGCGATAGGCGAACCACCGGTGGAGGAGCCGGCAAGCGTTCCGCAATTCACTGTGTCCTCGACGGTGGTCGGAGCGGCGCAGGGGTTGGCGAGTTTCGGCGAGGCCGTGGGCGACGTGTTTGCGATCGACTGCGTCGCTGAGCCGGGCGACTATGCAATCGATATGGCGGCCTGGCATCTGGGCACGATGATGACCGGGACGTTCCGGTCGTCCGCGCTGCGATTTTCGCGGTCGCGGGCTCTGGTCGCGCAGAGCGGTCTCGACCACATTCTGGTACAGCTCTACGTCGCTGGCGGCTTCGCGGGCGACGCCGATGGCCGCGACGTGCTGGTGCAACCGGGCAACGTCGTCATCTTCGACCTCTCGCGCCCCTTCCACACGCAGACGACGGATTTCACCAACATCAGCCTGCTGGTGCCGCGTGCCCATTTCGAGGCCGTCTTCGACGAACCGTTGGGGCTGCACGGCCTCGTCCTGTCGCAGGATCGCCATATGGTGGCGATCCTCGCTGCCTATCTACAAGCACTGGCCGAGCGCATGCCGCATCTGCTGCCCAAGGATGCCCGCGCCGCGGCCGTCGCGACGGCGGGGCTGACGACGACGGTGCTCCAGGAATATGCCGACTCCCCCACGGTCGGTACGCCTGTCGTCTCCCCGTTCCGCGCGGCGGCGCGCCATATCGACGATCGTATTCACGATCCCGATCTGGACGTCGCGACGCTGGCGCAGGAACTCGCCGTGTCGCGGGCGACGCTCTACCGCGTGTTCGAACCGGTCGGCGGCGTCGCCAGTTATATTCGTCGTCGTCGCCTGACGGGCGCGGCCGTGGCGCTGGCGGACCCGGCCAATCGACGCCGGACCGCTGCCGAGATCGGCTATGCGTGGGGTTTTACCAGCGAAACCGCCTTCAACCGGACGTTCAAGGCAGCCTTCGGCCTGACCCCACATATCGCGCGTCAGCGCGGCGATCACGTCTGGGCGGCGGACGGTGAGGCGGACGAGACCGCCGAACAGCGCTTCGTCCGATGGATGCGGTTGCTGCGCCCCTGAGACGGGCCAGAGCGCCCGCACGCCAAAAGGGCCGCAGCACCCCCCGATGCTGCGGCCCTTCACTCCCGGATACTGGGGAGGGGTAAAAATGGGCGGTCAGGCGACCGCGACGACCTCTTCGGGTTCGCGCAGCACATAGCCGCGGCCCCAGACGGTCTCGATGTAATTCTCGCCGTCGCAGGCCAGGCTGAGCTTCTTGCGCAGCTTGCAGATGAAGACGTCGATAATCTTGAGTTCGGGTTCGTCCATGCCGCCGTACAGGTGGTTCAGGAACATTTCCTTGGTCAGCGTGGTGCCCTTGCGCAGGCTGAGCAGCTCGAGCATCGCATATTCCTTGCCGGTCAGATGCACGCGCGCGCCATCGACCTCGACCGTCTTGGCGTCGAGATTGACGGCGAGCTTGCCGGTGCGGATGACCGATTGCGAATGGCCCTTCGACCGACGGACGACCGCATGGATGCGGGCGATCAGTTCCTCGCGATGGAAGGGCTTGGTGACGTAATCGTCGGCGCCGAAGCCGAAGCTGCGCACCTTGCTGTCCATCTCGTTGATGCCGCTCAGGATCAGAACCGGCGTGGTCACGCGGGCGACGCGCAGCTTCTTCAGCACGTCATAGCCGTGCATGTCCGGCAGGTTGAGGTCGAGCAGGATGATGTCGTAGTCGTACAGCTTGCCGAGGTCCAAGCCCTCCTCGCCAAGGTCGGTCGTATAGACGTTGAACCCCTCGGTGCCGAGCATCAGCTCGATCGCCTTGGCCGTGGTCGGCTCGTCCTCGATCAACAACACCCGCATCGCGTCGTCCCCTGTTGGCGAGGCCGCCAGCACCCCTGGCTCGCGGCTCGCCCCGATTCATTAACCAAACGACATCTGAAGGCAAAAGGTTAATTCGGGATTAAGTGCGGGCGTCAATCTTTACGATTTGCCGCCCTCCGCCTCGGGATCGCCATCCGGATCGTGCGGCGTCAGATCGGGGCCGAGCAACGTCTGGTGGCGGCTGCGCGGAATATCCTCGCCGAGCACTTCGCGCAGGTACAGGCTGCGCACCAATGTAAAGATCACGACCAGCAGCGCCGCCGAAAAGAACAGGCCGAAGATACCGAAGATCACGCCGATACCGATGATCGCGAAGACGGTGATCGCCGGCGGGATCGAGACGACGCGCGCTTGGACGTAGGGGGTGATGAAGTTGGTCTGGATCAGCCGGACGATCGCATAGGTGGCGAGCGCGCCGATCAGCGCGCCATTGCCCTGCGTCGCGGCGAGGCCCAGCGCGGGGATCATCGCCGCCGTGGGGCCGACATAGGGAATGAATTCCGACAGGCCGGCGAGCAGCCCGAGCGCGGCGGCGGAGGGCACGCCCGATATCCACAGGCCGATGCCGATCAGCAGCCCCATCGTCGTCATCAGGATCAATGACGAGCGCAGCCACAGCCGCAGCGTCGAGCCGACGTCGAACAACGCATCCTCGATCGCCGGGCGCTTCGAGGGCGGGATCAGGAACAGGAAGCCGCGCTGATAGATGCCGGGATCGGCGGCGAAAAAGGCCGCGCCGACGAGCAGCAGGATGCTGTTGAGAATGAGTTCGCCCGCGCCCTGCACCAGCCCGCCGACGTCCTGCGCCGCCTTCGACCCGGCATAGGCCTGTTGCACGGCATCGACGATCTTGGCGCCGACCGGGCTTTGCGAGGCCCAGGCAGCGAGCTGGTCGAGCAGGTTGGGCAATTGCGTGACGAGCACGTTGACCTGTTCGCGGAACTGCACCCCGAACAGCCAGACGAGGAACGCGACGACGCCATAGGCGGTCGCCATGCCGAGGCAGAAGGCGGTCCGGTCCGACACGCGCAGGTGATCGCGGTAAAGGTCGGCGAGCGCATGGATGGCGATCGCGCCCAGCATCGACCCGAAGGCGAGGATCAGCAGATTGCCCGCGCGCAGCAGCGCCGCGGCGACCGCCGCGATGATGAGGACGTAAAAGATGCGCCGAATGAAGCGCGCATCGTCGGGATCGGGGGCGAGACGGTTCACGCGGGGCAGGGGGCGCTGGACATGGGCTATCCTGACAGGATCGGGGGGCAATGGACAAGAGGTGGGGGCAGTACTGCCGTGGGGCCGGATCGGTTCCGGTTGCAGGGTGGCGGAGGTGGCCGATGCGGGGGCGCCGCGAATGCCGCCCGCACGCACCTTACACCTTTGTCATTTGATCTTTATCCGCCGACACGGCAGCCCCTTGGACGTAACAGCGTCGAGCGGACACGAGCCCCATGAAGATCCTCCTTGTCGATGACGACCCTGTCCTGGCCGATTCGCTGGCGGATGAACTGACCGGCTTCGGCCACGCGCTGTCGACTGCGAGCGACGGGCGGGCGGCGCTCGCGGCGATCGATCAGGATGCGTTCGATGCGGTGGTACTCGACCGGATGATGCCGCGGGTGGACGGGATCGCGCTGCTCGAGCGGCTGCGCGGCGACGCGCGATCGGTGCCCGTCATCATGCTCAGCGCGCGCGGCCAGTCCGACGACAAGATCAGTGGCCTAGCCGCCGGCGCCGACGATTATGTCGTCAAGCCGGTCGAGGCGGCCGAACTGCACGCGCGGCTGCAGGCGGTGGTGCGCGGACGGCAGTGGACGCGCGAGGCGAGCGACACGCTGCGCGCCGGCGATATCGTGGTCAGCCCGTCGCGCTTCCGGGCGTGGCGCGACGAAAAGCCGCTCGACCTCGCCAAGCTGGAGCTGAAGCTGCTCGCCGAACTGGTGCGCAATGCCGATACGGTGCTGACGCGCGCGATGCTGATCGAGCGGGTGTGGGGGTACGATTTCGAGCCCGACACCAATCTGGTCGACGTCTACATCCGCCGCCTGCGCCAGAAGCTGACCGCGCATGGCGGCGACGATCCGATCCAGACGATGCGCGGCGTCGGCTATCTGTTGCGCAGCTGACGCATGCCGCGGGGCCGGCGGCTGCGTGCGCCGCGATCGCTGCGGGCGCTGACCTGGATCTTCGTCGCGGCGATGATCGCGGCGACACTAGGCACGGGCGTCGCCATCTATACCGCGCAGCGCCGGGCGATCGTTCAGCTGGTCGACCAGCGGATCGCCACGGCGGTCGACGCGATCGCGCACGAGGGCGAGCGGCCGATGCCGACGCCGGTGCTGGTCGAGCGGCTGCGCATGCTGGCGAGCGACCGCGACACCGGCGATATCGGCGCGATGCTGGTCGATGCGCAGGGGCGGCAGATCGGCGGCAACATCCGGTTGCGCCAGGTGCCGCCGCGCGGCTTCAGCTCGCTGCACAGCGACGACGGGATTAAGGGGCTGACCGCAGGGCGCGCCTATACCGGTGACGTCGGCGCTGGGCGGCGGCTAACGATGATCGCCGAGACCGAGCCGTTCGATGATTCGGGTACGGCGCGGCTGCGCAGCTACCTTGCCGGTTTCGGGTCGATCCTGCTGGTCGTCGGGCTGGGGCTCGTGATGTTTTCGCGGCTCGTCGAGCGGCGGATCGGTGCGATGCGCGCGACCGCGGCGGCGATCGTCGATGGCGACATGCAGCGCCGCGTGCCGACCGAGGGCGATGGCGGCGCCTTCGACGCGCAGGCGCACGCCTTCAACGCGATGCTCGACCGGATTGCCGAGCTGATGCGCGGGATCGCCGAAGTGTCGAGCGATATCGCGCACGACCTGCGCAGCCCGCTAGCGCGCCTGCGCGGCCAGCTCGTCCAGTTGGAACGGCGTGCCGAGACGCCGGCGATGCGCGACGGCCTGTCCGCGGCGATCGCGCAGAGTGACACGATCCTCGGCATGTTCGCCGCGATCTTGCGCATCGCCGAGGTGGAGGGCGGCGCGCGGCGGGCGGGTTTCGCGCGCTTCGACCTGGGCGAACTCGTCGCGGAGGTCGGCGAGATGATGGCGCCGGTGGTCGAGGATGATGCGCATGTCCTCGTCTGCGATCCCGTCGCCGCGCTGCCCGTCCACGCCGATCGCCAGTTGCTGACGCAGGTGCTGGTCAATCTGATCGTCAATGCGGTGCGCCATACGCCGCCGGGCACGCGCATCACGCTGTCGGCCGTGGCGGTGCGGGGGCAGGCGATCGTCCGCGTGGCCGATAACGGGCCCGGCATCGCCGCGGCGGATCGCGCCACCGCGCTGCGGCGCTTCGGCCGGCTGGATGCGAGCCGGTCGACCGGCGGGTTCGGCCTGGGCCTGCCGCTCGCCGCGGCGATCGCGCGGCTGCATCATGGCGAGCTGTCACTGGAGGATGCGGCGCCGGGCCTGCGCGTGGTGTTGAGCGTGCCGCTGATGGGGTGATCGATCCCGACAGTACCGTCGCCCCGGCGGAGGCTGGCGCCTCTCGCGGTTTCTGCTGTGCCCGTCACATGAAGATCCCAGTGTCCGCTGGGATGACGTTTGTGTAAGGGGCAAACGAAAGGGGCGGCGCCGTCGCCGGCACCGCCCCTACGCAGTCGGACCTGTCGGCCGCTTAGAAGTTCACCGATCCTTCCAGACCGATCGTGCGCGGCGGGTTGAAGTTCGCATACGAGCCCAGCACCGCGATGTTCGCGTCCGAACGGCGATAGATATGCTGTTCGTTGAGCAGGTTGCGCGACCACAGCGAGAGCGTCGCCTTCTGGCCCTGTGCGCTCAGCGGGATGTCCGCCAGTGCGATGCGGCCGTTCACGATGAAGCTCGAGTCCGTCTTCACGCTTTCCGACTGGAAGCTGTACTGCGGCGCCGCATAATTGGCGTCGAGGTGGAAGCGCGCATGCGTGCTGCCCGTGCCGACCGGCAGATCGTAATCGATCGCCGCCGATGCCGCGTGCGGCGGCGTGTAGACGGTGTAGACCTGCGTCAGCACGCCGAAGGTCGGGCCCGGGTTCGGGTTCGCCGTCGCCGGCACCTTGGTGTAGGTGTAGGCGTAGGAGGCGGTCAGCGTCAGGCTGTCGATCGGGCGGGCGCTGACGTCCAGTTCGATACCACGGATCTTCGACGTACCGGGCGCATTCGCCGTATTTTCGGTGTGCAGGTTGAAGTTCGGGTTGGCGATGGTGGTGCCCGGCAGGAACTGGTTGGTATCGACGTTGTCGAAGTCGATCTGCGTGTTCTTGCGGTCCATGATATAGCCCGCGACGTTCACGCGCACCTTGTGGTTCAGGAAGTCGGTCTTCGCGCCGATTTCATAGGCCTTCACCGATTCCGGGCCGAACGCGCCGAAGTTCGACGAGCGGTCGTTGGCGCCACCGGCGCGGAAACCGCTCGAATATTTGGCGTACAGGTTGATGCCGGGCGCCGCGTCGGCGGCCAGCGTCACCATCGGGTCGAACCGGCCGCGATCGTAGTTCAGCACGTAATTGGTGGGCACGCCCGACACGAGGTACAAAGTGCCGTTACGCTTGTCCTTCGAATAGCGGCCGCCGACCGTCAGGTGCAGCATCTCCGCCGCGGCGGGGGTCCAGGTCGCCTGGCCGTACGCGGCATAGCTGCGGGTGCGGGCGACGCTGGCGCGCTGCAGGAAGCGGGAGTTATAGTCCCAGCCCTGGTTGGACGAGCTGATCGTGCCGAACACCTGCGAGGGCAGGATGGTGTAAGCGGTGCCGTCGGCGTTCCACTGGTTCGACGAGGGCGTCGCGGCGGATTCGCGGGCCTGTTCGTTGAAATAATAGAGGCCGGCGACCCAGTCGAGCTGGTCGACGCTGCCGATCGCCTGGAATTCCTGGCTGAACTGGCTCTGGTACAGATCCGACAGGCTGTAGCGGCTGAACTTGCCGTTGGGGGCGTAGGCGACGCGCTCCGGCCCGCCCGAATTGTCCCACTGGTTGGTCGCCACGCGGCGCCATGCGGTGATCGACTTCAGCGTGATCGCCGGATCGACCTTGTACGACAGCGTCGCGCTGACGCCCTGCGTCTTGTCGACGCTATACTGCTGCGGCACGCCGACGTCGGCGACGCTCTGGCGGTTCGGGTGGACGCCGACCAGCGTGGGCAGCGGCGCGATGCAGGTGGTGGCCGAGATCGTGCTCGACAGGCAGGTCGGTGCGCCGGCCGCGCTGCCCGGCAGGACGATGCGGTTGGTGGTGCGATCAAGCACGCCGACGGTGCGGCCCAGCGGGTTATAGTTGATCAGCTGGCTGAAGAACGGCGTGTTCTCGTCCCGCGCCTTGTCGAAGGCGACGTCGGCGGTGAAGCTGTCGGTCGGCTTCCAACGCGCGGCGATGCGGCCGCCGACGCGGTCATAGGCGTTCCAGCCGAGCTGGCCGGCGAGCGGGTTGCGCGTCGTCGCATCCTGATGCTGGTACACGCCGTCCAGCTTGATCGAGATGTTCTGATACTCGGGCAGGTCGATATGCGCTTCGCCGTTGCGCGCGCCGTAATTGCCGAAGCCTGCGGTGACGCGGCCACCGAATTCCCCGGTGGGCGCCTTGGTGACGATGCTGAGCGCGCCGCCTTCGGTGTTGCGACCGAACAGCGTGCCCTGCGGGCCACGCAGCACTTCGATGCGCTGCACGTCGAACAGCGCGGCGTTCAGGCCCTGCGAGCGGCCGAGGTAGACGCCGTCGATATAGACGCCGACGCCCGAATCGCGCGCGGTCTGGTTCTGGTCGAACGGCACGATGCCGCGGATGCCGATCGTCAGCGCCGACTGGCGCGCTTCGAACGTGGCGACGCGCAAGCTGGGCACCGCGCCGTCACCCAGGTCGAGCAGGCTCTGGACGTGGCGGTCCTTGATCGCTTCGGGATCGAGCACGCTGATCGCGATCGGCGTCTTCTGCAGGTTGGTTTCGCGCTTGGTCGCGGTGACGACGATGTCCTGCAGCTGGTCCGGCTCGGCCGCGGGGGTCGGGTCCGTGGCGGGCGTGGGATCGGCGGCGGGCGCGGCGGTGGCGGTCGCCTTGGCGGCATCGGCGGCGAACGCCGGTGCGGCGGCGAGGGCGGATGCGGCGACGCCGATCATCAGCAGCGCGCGGCTGCCGGACATCTTCATCATGACGAAATATTCCCCTTCGAGGCAATGTGCCTTCCTGGGGCGCGCCTACCGCCGCGCTGTGGCGGGCGTGTTGCGATTCGATGACGCCGCCGGCGAACGGGATTTCATCTTGGTGTCATTTTTGGTTGCCGCCCGGCCGCGCCCGGAGGCGCTACGGCACGTCCGACGTCAGCCTTGCTTACAGTCGGATACGGCGCCCTTATTCCGCTGGAGTGCGATAGATCTCCTTGCCACGCCGCATCATCGAGATGGACGGGCCATCCTTGTTGATGGAAAGATTGAGGCGATCCTTGGTATCGCCGTTGAACAGCCGCAGCGTCGTCGCGCCGGTAGGTTCGGCAATGAACATGGCATGCTGCCGCGTCTTATCATCAAGGGTGAACATCACGTTCGAGTAGCCGTGATCCGACGTGGCATAACCGCTACGCTCGATTCCCTCAGCGTCGAACAGCAGCATTCCCGATACAGTATCCTCGGGTCGGCCGCCGCGCGTCAGCGTTCGACCATCGATGACGGCATTGGGGAGCGGCGCTGCGATCTTGACCCGCGTCACGCCATTAGGATCGACGACGTTCAGTTCCCGCACGCGGAGCACATCCGTGACGGCCTTGCCTCCAGCCGCGGCCGGGGCCGCGACGGCCCGGTCGGCCATATTACCGGCGAGTCCAACCACGGCGCACAGCGCACTGACACCTGCGGTGACGACGGCGAAGCGATACTTGCGCTCTAGACGTGCGATCCGGTCAGTCAGGTCGATGTCGGCAACGGCCATGATGCTGCTCCTCCAGCTGTGTCAGCCGGATGGTACACGCATGGAATATGTCCGCAATGGCTGTTTCGGTGCTGATGAGGACTAATGCACGATCATCAGCGCAAACGTCGGTCGACGGCCTCCAGCGCCTCTCCCTCGGCGATCAGCTTGGCGTAGCGTCGGGCCATGTCGAGGTGGACGCGGCGGCCGTCGCTGTTTGGCGTGCGATCGGCGAGCGCGCGTTCCTGGCGCTCGCGGTGGATATAGAATTGGGTTTCGGCATGAGTCGGCATGAAGGCCTCCCTCATTGGGGTGATGCTTGTCGCCAACGGGCAACGCGTCACAAGCCATGACCTTTTAGCACGATAGGGCGCGTTTGGCCTTCATCTGCATCAATCCGACCCGGGCCGGCACCGCGGCGCTCGAACGGTAGAAAACGATGGGTCCCCAAACGAAAAAGGGGCCCGGCATCGCTGCCGAACCCCCCATTCCATCAGCCGTTGGCTGGCGATCAGTCGCGATCGCCGGTCAGGAAGGCCGGCGCGAATTCGGGCGCGGGGCCGTCATCGTTGCCGCCGCCGTTACGCGGGCCACGGTCACCGCCTTCGCCGCGGGGGCCACGGTCACGGCGCGGGCCGCGGTCACCGCGGTCGCCGCCACGATCGCCGCCGTCACGACGGGGACCACGGTCGCCGCGATCGCCGCGGTCGCCGCGCGGGCCACGGCTGCCACGGTCGCCGCCTTCACGCGGTTCGCGTGCCGGACGCGTGTCTTCCAGCTCGGCGCCGGTTTCCTGATCGACGACGCGCATCGACAGGCGAACCTTGCCGCGCGGATCGATCTCGAGGACCTTCACCTTGACCTGCTGGCCTTCGCTGAGGACGTCCGAGACCTTCTCGACGCGCTCGTTCTTGATCTCGCTCACGTGGACGAGACCGTCCTTGCCGCCCATGAAGTTCACGAATGCGCCGAAATCGACCAGGTTGACGACCTTGCCGTCGTAGATCTTGCCGACCTCGGCCTCTTCGACCAGGCCCTTGATCCACTTGATCGCGGCTTCGATCTGCGACGAATCCGACGACGACACCTTGATGACGCCCTCGTCGTCGATGTCGACCTTGGCGCCGGTGGTGGCGACGATCTCGCGGATCACCTTGCCGCCCGTGCCGATCACTTCGCGGATCTTCGACTTGTCGATCGTGAAGGTCTCGATGCGCGGCGCGTGCGCCGACAGTTCCGAGCGGGTTTCGCCCAGCGCCTTCGCCATCTCGTTGAGGATGTGCGCGCGGCCCTCGTGGGCCTGCTTCAGCGCGACCTTCATGATCTCTTCGGTGATGCCCGAGATCTTGATGTCCATCTGCAGCGCGGTGATGCCCTCGCTGGTGCCGGCGACCTTGAAGTCCATGTCGCCGAGGTGGTCCTCGTCGCCCAGGATGTCCGACAGGACGGCGAAGTCCTTGCCTTCCAGGATCAGGCCCATCGCGATGCCCGACACCGGGCGCTTCAGCGGCACGCCCGCGTCCATCATCGACAGCGAACCGCCGCAAACGGTGGCCATCGACGACGAGCCGTTCGACTCGGTGATGTCCGACGTGACGCGGATCGTGTAGGGGAACTCCTCCTTCGACGGCAGCACCGGGTGCAGCGCGCGCCAGGCGAGCTTGCCGTGACCGACTTCGCGACGACCCGGCGCGCCGAAGCGGCCGACTTCACCGACCGAATAGGGCGGGAAGTTATAGTGGAGCATGAAGTTCTGGTACGACAGGCCGTTGAGGCCGTCGATCATCTGCTCCGCGTCGCGGGTGCCGAGCGTGGTGGTCGCGATCGTCTGCGTCTCGCCACGCGTGAACAGCGCCGACCCGTGCGCACGCGGCAGGAAGTGGACTTCTGATTCGATCGGACGGATCTGCGTCGTGGTACGGCCGTCGATGCGGCGGCCATCCTTCAGGATCGCGGTGCGGACGATCTCGGCTTCCAGCTTCTTGACGAGCTTGGCGGCGGCGAGCTGTTCCTGCGGCGTACGGTCGGCCATCGCCGCCTTCGCCTTGGCACGCGCCTCGCCCAGCGCGGTCTGGCGCTGCTGCTTGTCGGTCAGCTTGTAGGCGGCCGTGATATCCTTGCCGATCAGCTTCTTCAGCTCGGCCTTTACCGTCTTCTGGTCGTCGGCGACCTTCAGCTCCCACGGATCCTTGGCGGCCTGTTCGGCGAGGTCGATGATCGCGTCGATCACCTGCTGCGACGCCTTGTGTGCGAACATCACCGCGCCGAGCATGACGTCTTCCGACAGCTCCTTGGCTTCGGATTCGACCATCATGACCGCGTCATGCGTCGCGGCGACCATCAGGTCGAGCTCGCCGGTCAGCACGTCGGCGTCCGACGGGTTGAGGACGTATTCGCCGTCCTTGTAGCCGACGCGCGCCGCGCCGATCGGGCCCATGAAGGGCACGCCCGACAGCGTCATCGCGGCCGAGGCGGCGATCATCGCCAGCAGATCGGGCTCGTTCTCGCCGTCATACGACAGAACCTGCGCGATGCAGTTGATCTCGTTGTAGAAGCCTTCGGGGAACAGCGGGCGGATCGGACGGTCGATCAGGCGGCTGACCAGCGTCTCACGCTCGGTCGCGCCACGCTCGCGCTTGAAGAAGCCACCGGGGATGCGGCCCGAAGCCGAAAACTTTTCCTGATAGTGGACGGTCAGTGGGAAGAAATCCTGCCCTTCCTTCACCGACTTGGCGGCGGTCACGGCGCAGAGCACCACCGTCTCGCCGAGCGTCGCGATCACCGCGCCGTCGGCCTGGCGGGCGACCTTGCCCGTTTCGAGGGTGAGCGTCTGGCCGCCCCACTCGATCGATACCTTCTTGGCATTGAACATGTATTTTCCTTCACTCCCCACGCCAAATGCGTCGGGGGGCCTATCTGCGAGCTAAGCCGGCTCGCGCGGTGTGGAGCGTCTTGTCGCTCCGATGGATCGGGGCCGAATTGCCCGTCTTCCGCTTACCCGGCTCGTGCCGGTATTCGTGAAACGTGTGGCGCGCCCATAGCACGGATATACGAAAAGGGCGACCCGAAGGCCGCCCTCTCGTTTCACCCGCTGGGGGTTACTTGCGAAGACCCAGCTTCGCGATCAGGTCCAGATACCGCTGGCCATCGGTCTTGCGCAGATAGTCGAGCAGCGAGCGCCGCTTGTTGACCATCATCAGCAGCCCGCGGCGCGAATGGTTGTCCTTCTTGTGACCCTTGAAGTGCTCGGTCAGGTTCTTGATGCGCTCCGACAGGATCGCGACCTGGACTTCCGGCGAACCCGTGTCGCCTTCCTGGCGGGCGTGAGCCTTGACGAGTTCGTTCTTGCGCTCGGCGGTAATGGTCATGTGTTCATCCTCGACATCACAGATTAAAACCGCGGACGACGCGGACCTGTTGGTCCTCGACCGATACCAGCGCGACCGGCGTATCGCCGTCGCATGCGAAGTATGGGCCATCGTCCGTGGCGATCCCGGTCAGAACACGCCCCTGGCGGAGCGCCCCTGCCTGATCGGGGGTGAGGGGTAGAGCCGGGATGTCGTCCAGCCCCGCCCTCAACGGCAGGAGTATCTGTTCAAGGGTGCGCCCCATACCGGCTTCCGCCAGATTGTCCAGCGTTATCGCCGGCACGAGGGTGAAGGGGCCGGCCTTGGTACGGCGAAGCATGGTGACGTGCCCGACCGTGCCAAGCGCGAGTGCGATGTCGCGGGCGAGGGAGCGGATATAGGTGCCCTTGGAGACGTGGGCGGTGAGGGTGACCTCGTCCAATTCCTCCCTCGCGTCAGCGGGGGAGGGGGACCGCCGCGAAGCGGTGGAGGGGGACCGCCGCGAAGCGGTGGAGGGGGCGCTTCCGCGTACGCCGAAGCCGCCGCTGTCCTCACCCCCCGTCCGCCTCGCTGCCACCTCGCCCTGCCGGGGAAAGAATGTCGTGACGGCAGCCATCAGAAATACCCCTCGCGCTTCTTCCTCTCCATGCTCGCGGCCTGATCGTGGTCGATCGCGCGGCCCTGGCGTTCGCTGGTCGTGGTCAGCAGCATTTCCTGGATCACCTGCGGCAGCGTCGCCGCCTCGCTCTCGACCGCGCCGGTCAGCGGATAGCAGCCCAACGTGCGGAAGCGAATCGATCGCTCGACCGGCACTTCGCCGGGCGCCAGGCGAAAGCGATCGTCGTCCACCATCAGCAGCATGCCGTCGCGCTCCACCGTCGGGCGCGGTTCGGCGAAATAGAGCGGTACGATCTCGATCCCCTCGCGCAGGATATATTGCCAGATATCCAGCTCGGTCCAGTTGGACAGCGGGAAGACGCGGATGCTCTCGCCGCGATGGATGCGGGCATTGTACAGGTTCCACAGTTCCGGCCGCTGCGCCTTGGGATCCCAGCCCTGGCTCGCCGAGCGGAAGGAAAAGATGCGCTCCTTCGCGCGCGACTTTTCCTCGTCGCGCCGCGCCCCGCCGAAGGCGACGTCATAGCCGCCCGCCTTTAGCGCCTGCTTCAACCCTTCGGTCTTCCACAAATCGGTATGCCGGCTGCCATGGTCGAACGGATTGATCCCCGCGGCCTCCGCCTCCGGGTTCTTGTGGACGATCAGCTCCATCCCCGCATCCGCAGCCGCCTTGTCGCGCAGCGCGTACATCGCGCGGAACTTCCATGTCGTATCGACATGCAGCAGCGGGAAGGGCGGCCGCGCCGGGAAGAACGCCTTCTTGGCCAGGTGCAGCATCACCGCCGAATCCTTGCCGACCGAATACAGCATCACCGGCCGCTCCGCCTCGGCGACGACCTCGCGCATGATGTGGATGCTTTCGGCTTCCAGCCGCTGCAAATGAGTAAGCCCGCTCATGGAGCTTTCAGATAAGCCTCCGCTCGCGCGATGCGACCAACTTATCCTTGGGGCGCCCCTATTCCGGCTGGCCCCACTCCTCGCGCCGCCGCTCGACCGAATCGATCAGCACCCCGCCAACCATGAACACCGCGATCGGGCAGCAGCAGAATAGCATCCACCCCTGCCAGCCGGGATATTGCTGCAGGTAATGCATGCCCCGCTCCACCGCCCCCATGGCGAGGCCATAGATGATGACGAACGCCTCGAACTTGGTCTTGATGGTGAAGAGGCGTCTGATGCGGGTCCACATGTCGAAAGGTTAAGCAAGCCGCGCGCCAATGGCGGATTTCCGTCGATCGCGGGTTAAGATCCGTGGTTAACCGTCAAGTAACCCGACAGGTCGAGCGCCTCCAGCAGCCGTTCGTGCGCGGTTTCGACGTCCCGAACCAGCGCCGCATTCCCCAGCGCCGCCGGATCGATCGCCTCGGGCCACCAGCGCCGCACCACCCCTTCGATCGCATCCAGCTTTGCCGCATCGACCAGGAAGCGCGGATCGACCGTCGCCGGGTCGGCGACCACGCGCAACCGCAGGCATGCCGGCCCGCCGCCGTTCGCCATCGATTGCGTGACGTCGACCGTCTCGACCCGGCGGATCGGCCCGTTGCCGGCCTGATGCCGCTCCAGCCAGCCCCAAACCGCGGCATTGGCGCGCGCCTCCATCGGCACAACCAGCGTCGGCCCGTCCACCGTCGTGACGAGCTGGGCATTGAACAGATAGGAAGCGATCGCATCGGCCAGGCTGACGGCATCGGCGGGAACCTCCACGATCTCGGCCCAGGGCGCGCGTTCGCGAATTGCGGCATAGGTGCCTTCGCGATCGGCAAAGGCGCGTTCGTGCGTGAAGAGCACGCGCTCGTTGGACACTGCGACCACATCGTTGTGGAAGGCACCTGCCGCCATCGCTTCGGGGGCCTGTTCGATGAACAGCGTGCGGGCCGGGTCCAGCGCGTGTGCGCGCACCACTGCAGCGCTCGCCTCAAGCCGTTGGCGTGCCGGGAAGCCGCCGCCCGATACGCCATAAACGAACAGCTCGATTCCGGCTGCATCATGGTGTTCGCACAGCCGCATATGGTTTGCGGCACCTTCATCGCCAAAGGGCGCGGGAATGGGCTCGTGGACCGTAAAGGCCGGGTCGGCAAAGGCGAGGCGGAGTTGGCGCAACGTCTCCACCGCCTCATGGCTGCGATGCGGCATGGTGACGAGGTTGGCGACGGTCAGGTGGCAGCGTCCATCCCCTGTGTCGGGGGCGGGCGACACCGTGGCGGCGTTGGCCGCCCACATCGCCGAGGCCGACATCGCCTGCGCCTGCAGGACAGGATCGGCCGCGTCATAGC
>OFQU01000137.1_pt1 | contig 16119 bp, 13 predicted proteins | sample 1542981 | NCBI WGS metagenome assembly OFQU01 (sample SAMN07774233, study PRJEB24372) | wastewater metagenome | isolation source: Exp Tend CN 90WW | collected 2016-02
TTCAGCTCCCGCGCAATCACCATCCGCTGAATCTCGCTCGAGCCTTCATAGATCTGGGTAATCCGCGCATCGCGGTAGTACTTCTCGACCGGATAATCTTCCAGATACCCATACCCGCCATGAATCTGAATCGCCGAGGAGCAGACCTTCTCGGCCATCTCCGACGCGAACAGCTTGGCCTGCGATGCCTCCGACAAGCACGGCTTGCCCGCCGTACGCAGTCGCGCCGCATGCAAAATCATCAAGCGCGCGGCGTTGATTTGCATCTGCATGTCGGCCAGCAGGTTGGCAATGCTCTGGTGTTCGTTGATCGGTTTGCCGAACTGGATGCGATCGCGGGAATACACCAGCGCCGCTTCGAACGCGGCGCGAGCAATGCCGAGCGCCTGAGCCGCGATGCCAATGCGGCCGCCCTCAAGGTTGGACAAGGCAATCGCCAGGCCCTTGCCGCGCTCGCCGAGCAGATTGGCCTCGGGAATGCTGCAGCTGTTGAGCGTCACCGCACAGGTGTCGGAGGCACGGATGCCCATTTTGTGTTCGGTGCGATCAACAATGAAACCGGGGGTATCGGTGGGTACGAGGAACGCCGAAATGCCTTTCTTGCCCAAGTCCGGATCGGTCACCGCAAACACGATCGCCAGTTTCGCCCGTTTGCCGTTGCTGACAAATTGCTTGGCGCCGTTGATCACCCACTGGCCGTCGCGCAGTTCGGCGCGGGTGCGCAGGTTGTGCGCTTCGGAGCCGGCCTGTGGTTCGGTCAGGCAGAAACAGCCAATCACCTGACCGCTGGCGAGGTCGGCCAGCCAGGTCTTTTTCTGCGCTTCGCTGCCGTAATTCATGACCGGCCCACAACCTACCGAGTTGTGGATGCTCATGAAGGCGCCGGTCGCGCCGTCGCCTGCGGAAATCTCTTCCACCGCCAAGGCGTAGGCCACGTAGTCGACGTAAGTGCCGCCCCATTCCTCAGGTACGACCATGCCGAGCAAACCCAGCTCACCCATCTTCGCCACCAGCGCGTCATCAATCCAGCCAGCCTTTTCCCAGGCCTGCGCGTGAGGCGCGATCTCGCCACGGGCAAAGTCCCGGGCCATGTCGCGGATCATTACTTGTTCTTCAGTCAGTTCGAGATCGTGCATGGCTCAGCTCCCGCTCTCAGCAAACCCGTGGAAGAAACTCGCGACATGCGCAGCGTCCAGCGCAGCAAGGGTCGGCGGGTTCCAGCGTGGTGTCTTGTCTTTGTCGATCAGCAGGGCGCGCACGCCTTCGATCAGGTCGCCGCGCTCGAACCACTGGCGATCCAGATGCAGTTCGAGGGCGAAGCAGTGTTCCAGGCTCAAGTGCCGGCCACGACGGAGCATCTCCAGCGTCACGGCCATGGCCAGCGGCGAACGGGTTTCCAGGAGGTCAGCGGTGGCGGTTGCCCATTCGTGGCTGTCGGCAACCGTGACTGCACGCAGTTGCTCGACCATGCTCGGCACATCGGGCAAAGCGAAGAAGTGGTCGATGACTGGACGCAGTTTTTGCAGCGGTGCATCGGCCAGGGTCTGCACGCCGTTTTTTGCGAGCAGGCTTTGCAGGTCCTTGAGCGGCGTGTCATGCCATTCCAGGTGATCGAGCTGTTCATCGAGGCTCGCCAGTTTACGGCTGTCGACATACCAGTCGGCCAGCCCGCAATACAGCGCATCGGCCGCGCGGATCTGCACGCCGCTGACACCCAGATAAATTCCCAGCTCACCGGGAATGCGCGGCAGGAAGTAACTGCCGCCGACATCCGGGAAATAACCGATCGCCACTTCCGGCATCGCCAGACGGCTCTTCTCGGTGACCACGCGCAGATCCGCGCCTTGCACCAGGCCCATGCCGCCGCCGAGGACGAAACCGTCCATCAAGGCCAGCACCGGTTTGCGGTAGTGATGAATCGTCAGGTCGAGGGCGTATTCCTCGACGAAGAAATCTTCGTGCAGCGTATCGCCGCTTTTGAAACTGTCGTAAAGGGAACGAATGTCACCGCCAGCGCAGAAGGCTTTTTCACCGGCGCCGCGTAGCACCACGGCGCGGACATCGCTGTCGGTTGCCCAGGTGTCGAGCTGCCGTTGCAGTTGGCGAACCATGTCGAGGGTGATGGCGTTGAGGCCGGCGGGGCGGTTGAGGGTCAGGTGACCGATGTGGTTGCGAACCTCGGCCAGCACTTCGTTTTGCGTGGCATCCATGGACAGAGTCCGCGGGGATGAAGCCTGAGCAGTCATCACTAACTCCCTGCTTTTATTGTCTTTATTCGAGAAGCTCGCGCGCGAGCGTTAGCGGATCGTAACAGTGCAAATTTGCCGTGTACAACGGGGATATGTGCAGGGGGAGTTTGCGTTTTTGCAGCAGGCGCAAGATTGTCTTTGTGGCGGGAGCTTGCTCGCGGCGGGCTGCGAAGCGGCCCCATTATTCAACACCATGGGGCTGCCTCTGCTGAGCAGCCGAGCTGGAGCAAGCTCCCTCACCACAAGGATTCAGGTCGTTATCGAGTGAAGACTTCGCCGATGCTACGACGCTTGGCGTGCAGTTCGCTGGCATGAATCAGTTGTTCGAGATCTTCAGGCGTAACGTCGATAAACGCTTCCATATCCGCCAATGCCAGTTTCAAGTCAGCGGCGGTGATGGCCTGGCTATCGACCGGCGTCAGTGCCGGTGCTGGTTCGGCCGGGCGTTTCGGGTAGCGGATGCGCGTCAGGTTGTTGTAGGTCAGAGCGCTGAGCAGCATGCACGCGGCGGCGAGCATCACCGGTTCCATGGCCTTCCAGTCCATTGCGATGGTGGCTGGATCGGCCAGCACCAGCGTCAGCGCGAGCGCACCAGCCGGTGGGTGCAGGCAACGCAGCCAGCACATCAGGATCAACGCCATGCCCGCCGCCAGGCAAGCGCTGCCGAGGGTTCGGCCGAGGACGTGGGCCACCAGCAGCGCGACAACGCTGGCGCACAAGTAGCCGCCGATGATCGACCATGGCTGTGCGAGGGCGCCGGAAGACACGGCAAATAGCAACACGGCTGAAGCGCCCAGCGGCCCGATCAGGTGATACGCGACCTCGATGCCGAACACCTGACTGCACGCCCACACACTGAACAAGGTGCCCAGCGCCATGCCGATGGCGGCGCGGCTCCATTCGGTGGGACGGGTGTTGATGGCAGCGGGCAACCAGCGAGCGAGCATTTAAATCGGGTCCTTGCAGCAAATTCGAGGCAAAAAAAAGGACTGTCCGGCAATCCGGAAAGTCCTCGAAGCGTTCCAACTATTGGGGGAGGAACGCGCACAGTGTGCCGTGCAAACTCGATGCTGACAAATTCATATAAATGCTGCTTCAGTGCATTATTTTTGAGTTAAAGCGACGCGTCTCCCGCTCATGAAGCACAGCAGTCCACCCATTGCGGTCAACGCGCTCAGCGCATAGAACATCGTTGGCGCCGGAGTGTGCATCAGCAGGAATCCGCAGATCACCGGACTCAACGCGCCGCCCAGAGCCGCCAGATTCTGTGCGCCGTAGTAGCTGCCACGCAATTCTTCCGGAGCCAGGGTGTCGACGAACAGGAACTCCGACGGGTAAATGATCATTTCACCCAGAGTGAAGATGAACATCGCGATGCACCAGGTGAGCAGGCTGTTGGCCAGACTGAAACCGATCAACCCAAGAATGAACAGGCTGGTGCCAGCAGCAATCCAGTAGCGCAACTTTTCGCGACTGAGGAAGCGACCGATCTGGTATTGCAGCAGGATCACCGTGATGGCATTGCAGGCGAGCAGGGCGGCCATGGTCTGCAGGGCGCTTTTCGAGTCTTCGACCACCAGCAGGTATTGCGACAGGTACAGGGTGAAGCGCCCGTGCACCACGGTGCTGAGCAGGCAACCGCAGGTGAACATGATCAGCGTGCGGTCGTTTTTCAGGGTGAGCAGGGTTTTCAGAAAGCTTTGCGGTTGGCCGATGGCGGTAACCGGGCCGGAATCCCTGGGAATCCCGCTCATCAGAAACACACTGGCGAAGGCAATCGCGGCGGCGATCAGGAACGGCGCAACAGGGTAGACCCCGGCAATCACCACGCCGAGCATCGGCCCGGTGGCGTAACCGATGTTGGTCAGCGTATAGCGCAGGGAGAACGCCTTGGCCCGTTGGCTCATAGGCAGGTTTTCACTGAGGATTGCCTTGGAGCCGATCAGGAACAACGCCGAGGCGGTTTCGGTGATGATCAGGGTAACGGTGGTCAGATAAAGGTTTTGGGCGAACGTCAGCAGGACAAAGCCCACGGCGCTGGAAAGCATGGCGAGAATCAGCAACCGGCGCTTTTCCAGGCGGTCGATGATGTAGCCGCCATACAGTGCGAGCAGGGTCGCGATGAACACCGCGATACCCAGGAGCAGACCGACGTCCTGCTGGTTTAGCCCGAGCTTGTTGCTCAGGAACAGTGTGAGCAGCGGACTGGTGATGGCGCGGCTGACCACGATGGTCAGCGAGACGATCATCAGGCGACGGATAACGAGCGAGTAGGTGGCCACGGTGGGGCGAATGTCCTTATTTCAGTTGTTTTTGTGATCGGCTGGGCACCGAGTCGGCTGCATCGCGAGGCGACACACTCATCACATCAGCCACCGATCCAGATCGCCCACAGATTCGAGGCTCTCCAGTCGCCGCACAGCGTCCAGCAACCCGTCAGCCTGCCCGCGCGGTAACACCCGCAACGCCAGGCTGAAAAACTTCTCCTCCAGTGCCGAATCACTCAGCGGATTGCCCGGCGCGCCCAACGGCACCTCGACACACAGGCTGGCCATGCGTCCATCGACGGTGCGAAGTGTCAACCACGGCTCGCCATCCTCGGACAGCTGCGGATCAACTTCAAGGTGAATGCGCGTCAGCCACCAGGCGATATGTGGGGCATGGCGTGGCCCTTCGTCGTAGGCCTCCAGCCGACAGTGGCCATGCACCAGCCGCGACGCAAGCGCATACGGCAGGCTCATTTGCGCGGCAGCCAGACTGCCGACATCGCGCCCGCCACACATGTCTTGCAGGAACGGGCACAAGCGCACCTGTACATCCTCGACCTGATCAGCGCCGACCTGCAGTTGCGCCAGCAACAACCCAAGCGCGTCGATGGCCGAATGCGTTCCGCGACAGGCCGCGTAGGGTTTGATCGAACAACGCGCGAGCTTCCACACCGCGCCCAGATCGGCGTCCAGCGCGTCAGGGCGCGCGTTGTCACCTGCGAAGGTCTTGAGAAAACCACCCCAGACTTCATCGAACAGTAGCGTGGGGCCGCTGATCCCCTCGCGGGCAAACCGCGCCGCCAGCAATCCGCCTTCGGCGGCGCGACCGCTGTGCAGTTTTTTACTCTGTGAGCCGTCGTGGATGAACGCCCACAGACCGCCACTGAAGCTGCCGGCGATGCCCAGCGCGGCCACTGTCTGCTGCACATCCAGGCGCAGAATCCGCGAGCACGCCGCCGCAGCGCCGAACACTCCGCAGGTGGCGGTAGAATGCCAGCCTGCGCCGTTATGCGCCGAATAGCTGCCACAGGCTTCCAGTACACGCCGGCCGATTTCATAGCCGATCACCACTGCCGTGATCAACTCGCGACCACTGATGGTCCTGTCGCTCAACGAAAGCGCAGCCATGATTGCCGGCAACACCACCGCACCGGAGTGATCGCAACCACCAGTGTCGTCCAGCTCCAGCGCATGGGCGGCGATACCATTGAGCAGCGCTGCCTGACCCGCGCCGACCCGAAACGAAGTGCCCCAGACGGGCACCGGACCGGACTCGCTTGCCAGCACGCGCCGCGACTGAAACGCCACGGCGCTGTCCGCCCCGGCCAGCGCTGCGCCAAAGGTGTCGAGGATGTGCCGCTTGGCTTGCTCGACGAGTGCCGGTGGCACATCGTCGAAGTGTGTCGCGACGCAAAACTGCGCCAGACGCTGCATGCGCTGGGTCATACGAGGTAGTCCCGATAGTGCCGCTCATAGACCGATGCCGGATGATCGGCGCTCACCTGTTGCGCCGATTGCGCCCACCACTGCGCGACCTCGGCGCCGCTGGCGATCCACACGTCGTCATGCTTTTGAATGCCTTGCAGCAATTCGCGCAGCACGCCGATCCGTCCTGGCGTGGCAATGATTTCCGGGTGCAGGCGCAGCACATAGCACAGACCGAACCGGTGGAACCCGGCGAAGTCCATCTGCAGGTTGTCCAGCGTGTGGCTGTAGGAGGCGATACGCGATTGTGCCGGCGGCACCGCCGGGCTCAGGTTGAAGGCGAAGTACGGCTCGTCTTCCAGTTCGTAATGCAGCGGCAGTTCGATGACATCGGGGGCCGTTGGATGAGCAAACGGCAAGTCGTCGCCACGCCACGATGAGCACCAGCGTATGCCATGACCCTTGAGCGCTTCGATAAACCCTGGCGCGCCGTTGCCGGCGGGAATGCGGAAGCCGTTCGGCCGTTCGCCGGTCAATGCGTGCAGCGCGGCACAACCCTTGGCGACCTCGGCACTTTGCGTCGCAAGGTCGAGATCGTCGTAGTCCAGATGGCGATAGCCGGCGCAGGCAATCTCATGGCCGCCAGCCTTGATCGCCGCAATGTGCTGCGGGTTTTCCTCGGCGACGATACCAGGGACGAACCAACTGCTGGTCACCCCGAGTTCCTCGAACAACCGGAGCAGACGATCGACGCCGCGTTGCGTGCCATAGCGCCACACCGACAGGGTCTTGTCGCGTCCGGCCACTTCCGGGGCCTGAGTCAAAATGCCGTGGATGTCGTTGTAATCGACGGTCAGGACCACGGCGCAGCGCTTGCCTTCGGGCCAGACCTGGTTGGGCAAAACAGCGAAGTCAGCCATGGTGATGCTCCTTCAGCCACCAGCGGGCGACGTCGCGGCAAGTGGCGAACCACACGTCATCGCGTTGGCGCATGTGTTCGAAAAGTTGCTCCAGCAACAGGATGCGTCCCGGTTTACCGGTGATTTTCGGGTGAAACAGGGTGGTCAGGCACAGGCCTTCATCCATGGCGCCGTCGTACTCACGCTTCCAGTTATCGAGGGTCAGTGCGTAGCTGGCGGTGCGATCCAGCCCCGACGGGAAATTCGGCGCGCGGGTGTAGGCGAGAGAGGCGTAATCGTCCATCTCCCAACGACCGGGGATTTCCACCAGCGGTGTGCTGTGACCGGGGACGTTGACCAGATACGGACGATCATCGCCGCGCATGCTGCTGGAATAGATGACGCCGGCGTCAGCGAGCATCGCCGGGGTTTGCGCGCGCCAGTCGCCGGACGGTGTGCGAAAGCCTTCGGCGCGGATGTGCAGGTGTTGCCAGAACACGTCCCTTGATTTCGCCATCACGGCTTGCTGTTGTTCCAGCGTCAGGGCGTAGAAGGATTCGTGTTTGTAACCGTGGTAGGCCACTTCATGGCCACGTTCGACGATGGCCTGGCACTGCTTTGGCCAGTTCTCCACGACCCAGGCCGGGACGAAGAACGTGGTCGGAATATTAAAGGCGTGGAGCAGATCGAGCAGCCGGGGCAGGGCGCGGTAAGGGCCATAACCACCGAAACCGAAGTATTCGGGCTTGTGCCAGATCGAGCCGTTGAGCATCGCATCGCCGGTCGGGCCGTCGAGGTCGAAGGCCAGGGCGAGGCAGGCTTTGTGCTGCTCGGGCCAGGCCGGTTGAGGCAAGGAGGACATCACAGCGCTCCGTTATTCATGGGTGAACGCCAAATCCTGCAGGAGCTACCGCAGGCTGCGATCTTGAACGTGTTTTCAAGATCAAGATCAAAAGATCGCAGTCCGCGGCAGCTCCTGCAGGGAGCTGCGGCGAAGTGTTACTGACCGGCGTTGATCGTCACTTCCTTGATCGCGCCCAGCTCCAGGTCCCACTTCTTCAGAATTGCGTTGTAGCTGCCGTCATCGACCATGCTCTGCAACGCGACTTTCACCGCTGCGCTCAGCTCGGGTTTTTTCTTGCTCACGCCAAGGCCAGTGAACTGCACCGAGATCGGCTGGCCGACGGTCTTGTACATGTCCTTTTCCTGGGTCTTGAGGTACGACAGCGTTTCGCTGCCCTGCATCGCCGCATCGATCCGGCTCTGGCGCAGTTGCGCACGGGCGTCGGCCGAGCCTTCGGTGCCGATCACGTTGATCGCCGGTTTGCCGGCCGCCTCACAGTTGGCCTTGCTCCACGCGGCGATTTCCGCCGGGAATGTGGTGCGACGGCTGGTGCCGACTTTCTTGCCGCACAGGTCGATGATCTCGTTGGTCGCGGTGTTCTTCTGCAAGGTGTAGAACTGCGGGCCGCTGGTGAAGTAGTCGACGAAGGTCACACTGGCCTGGCGCTCGGCGGTGTCGGTCATGCCCGACAACACCATGTCGACGCGGTCGGTGGTCAGTGCATTGATCATTTGCTCGAAGCCGGTTTCCTGCCATTTGATCTTCACCCCCAGACGTTCGGCCAGCGCGTTGCCCAGGTCATAGTCCAGGCCTGTGAGGGTGTTGGTGGCCGGGTCCTTGAAGTCCATCGGCGGATAGTTCGGCATGATTGCCACGACGATCTCGCCTTTTTCCTTGATGCCGGCCGGCAGATCGGCGGCCACGGCAAAACCGCAAGACATGACAGAAGCGAGTGCAGCGGGGATTACGAAATTCTTCATGGTCGTTCTCTTATGAGTGTTGTGGCACCAATCGGTGCTTAGGTTCGAACGGCAGAAATGAAGCTTTGGGTGCGCGGGTTTTGCGGACTTATTAGTATTTCTTCGGGGCTTCCAGCCTCCACGATCTGCCCGCCATCCATGAACACCATGCGATTGGAAACTTCGCGGGCGAAGCCCAGTTCATGGGTGACGACGATCATGGTCATGCCGGTCTGCGCCAGATCGCGCATGACCGACAGCACCTCACCGACCAGTTCCGGGTCGAGTGCCGAAGTGGGTTCATCGAACAGCATCAGTTTCGGGCGCATGGCCAGGGCCCTGGCGATGGCGACTCGTTGCTGCTGACCACCCGAAAGTTCGATCGGGTAGCTGTTGCATTTGTCGGCCAGGCCGACGCGGGCCAGCAGTTCCAAGGCTTCTTCGTGGGCTTCCTTGGGCGAGCGCTTGAGCACCTGGCACGGGCCTTCGATGATGTTTTGCAGCACAGTCATGTGCGGAAACAGGTTGAAGCGCTGGAACACCATGCCGGTCGCCAGGCGCTGGCGGGCAATCTGCGACTCATTGAGTTCGTGCAGTTTGTTGCCTGCGACCCGATAGCCGACCAGTTCGCCGTCGACCCACAAGCCGCCCTTGTCGATCTTTTCCAACTGGTTGACGCAGCGCAGCAGGGTGCTCTTGCCCGAGCCGGACGGGCCGATGATGCACAGCACTTCGCCTTGCTCGACTTCGATGTTGATGTCCTTGAGCGCGTGGTACTGGTCGTAATACTTGTTCAGGCTGACGGCCTTGACGATGCTTCTCATGTTCGATTCCTCAAGAACGCTTGCCGGCGCCGCGAGCAAAGCGACGCTCCAGGCGGCTTTGACCAAAGGACAGCACGGTGACAGTGGCCAGGTACCAGATACCGGCGACGATCAGCAGCTCCATCACTCGGGCGTTGGCGTAGTAAATGTTCTGGGCGTTGTAGAGCAGTTCCGAGTACTGGATCACGCTCGCCAGTGAGGTCATCTTGACCATGCCGATGAATTCGTTGCCGACCGGCGGAATAATGATGCGCATGGCCTGCGGCAGGATGATCCGGCGCAGCGCTTGCAGACGCGGCATGCCGATCGACTTGGCTGCTTCGTACTGCCCGGTGTCCACTGACAGCAAGCCGGCGCGCACCACTTCAGCGGTGTAGGCGCCCTGGTTGATGCTCAAGCCGAGCAGCGCTGCCACGAACGGGGTCATCAGGCTCACGGTGTCGAGTTCGAACAGCCCGGGAATGCCGATGGTGGGGAAAATCAGCGCCAGGTTGAACCACAGCAGCAGTTGCAGAATCAGCGGCGTACCGCGAAACAGCCAGGTGTAGGTCAGCGCCACGTAGCGCAGGATCGGGTTGGCCGACATGCGCATGATCGCCGTGATCACCCCGAACACGATGCCCAGCGCCATCGCCAGGACGGCCATGATGATGGTGTTGAACAGGCCCCACATGATCGCCTGGGAGGTCAGGAACTGGCCGATGTACGACCATTCGATCTTGCCTTCGGCGAAGGCGCGCACCAGGCCGATGATCGCGATGACGATCAGCGTGGCGAAAAAAATCCGCCCGTAGTAGCGCCGTGGCACATGCTGGTACTGGGTGATATCGAACTGGTTTTCCGCCAGTTTGCGCTCCGCCTGGAGTCGTTCTGCCTGAGTCTGGCTCATGGTGTTTCTCCGAACTGTACTTTCAAATCCAACACGATCACTGTGGGAGCGAGCTTGCTCGCGAATAGGCCGTGTCAGGCGACATCGAGGTTGAATGACACACCGCATTCGCGAGCAAGCTCGCTCCCACAAGGTTATGTGCCATGGCCGTTAGAGGCGGAAGCCCTGGTAGTTTTCTGTCCACTGCTGTTGCGCGGCGAGGGCGGTTTTCAAGCGGCCGATCTGCTCGCGCACCTGTTGCGGCGCGGTACCGCCCCAACCGCTACGGGCAGCGATGGCGGCCTCCAGCGTCAGGCTGTCGCGTACATCAGCGGTCAGGCGCGGATCGATCTCGGTCAGCAGCGCCGGCGAGGCTTCCCATAATTCGATGCCATGTTTCTCGCAGGCCTGCACCAGCGCGCCGGTGATTTCGTGCGCTTCCTTGAAAGGCACGCCGCGCATCGCCAACCAGTCGGCGACTTCGGTGGCGAGTGTGAAACCGAGAGGTGCCTGACGCCGCAGTTCTGCCACGTTGACGGTCATGGTCGCGACCATCCCGGCCATCGCCGGGAGCACCAGCAACAAGGTGTCGACACTGTCGAGCACGCCGTTCTTGTCTTCGCTCAGATCGCGGTTGTACGACAGTGGCAGGGATTTGAGCGTCGAGAGCAAACCGGTGAGATTGCCGATCAAGCGCCCGGCCTTGCCCCGCGCCAGTTCGGCGATGTCCGGGTTTTTCTTCTGCGGCATGATCGAACTGCCGGTGGCGTAGGCATCGTCCAGATCAACCCAGCGGAACTGGCGCGACGACCACAGGCAAAACTCTTCGGCCAGACGTGAAATGTTGATCCCCAGCATGCTGGCGATGAACAGGAATTCGGCCACGTGATCGCGGCTGGCGACGGCGTCGATGGAGTTCTCGCAGACGCCGGCATAGCCCATTTCCTTTGCCGATTGCTGCGGCTGGCGAGCAATGGCAGAACCGGCCATGGCGGCAGCACCGAGTGGCGACAACGAGGTGCGGGCGTCCCAGTCCACCAACCGTTGCACATCACGCAGCATCGACTGTGCGTGGGCCAGCAAATGGTGGGCGAAGACGATCGGCTGCGCCTGCTGCAAGTGCGTAAAACCGGGACAGATGCTTTCGACATGCTGTTCGGCCTGGTCGACCAGCGCCTGTTGCAGAGCGAGGACTTCCACGGCCAGGGTGCGCACATGGTCACGCAGGAACAGACGCAGATCGTTGGCGGTCTGGTCGTTGCGCGAACGCCCGGCGCGCAGCTTGCCGCCCAAGGCGCCAAGGCGCTCGGTCAGCAGGCGTTCGATGAAGGTGTGAACGTCTTCGTCGTCCAGCGTCGGGGCGATGCTGCCAGCGCGGAAGTCTGCACCGATGGCGTCCAGCGCGGCGAGCATGGTCCGGGTTTCCTGCTCGGTGAGCAGACCGGCACGCTGCAGTTCACCGGCATGCGCCTTGGAACCGGCCAAGTCGTACGGGGTGAGACGGAAATAGCGCTCAGGGCAACGGGACAACGCCGCCAGGGCAGCGGACGGGCCGCTTTTGAATCGGGCGCCCCAGAGACGGTCGGTGGTTTGAGACATTGGTTGTTTTCCTCGTCGGTAACGCGAACTGAAATCGGTGTGCATGACCTGCAAATTCCGGCTGAACAATCAGCGGACGGATTCAGGCCAAAGCAGTTTTCAAGAGGGCAGTTGCAATGTCGCGAGAGCTGATCGAAGTGTCAGCTTTTAATGTTTGGCGATCAGTCAGTTGGCACTGATGTTCGGGATTTTCTGGCAGTTGCCAAGCCGTGTTTTCTGTGATCATTATTATTAGTCGGCGATGTTTTTGTTGTTGGACACAGATTGTTGAACATTGCGCCAGAGGTAAATCAGCATTATGGAAACCCCACTTTCCAATTCCGGAAACCCGCCGGTCAAAACGGCTCACCGAGCACCGCTGGCCCTCAGCGGACTGGACTTCAAACTGCTCAAGGTGTTCAAGGCCGTGGTCGAAGCTGGAGGCTTCAGCGCCGCGCAGAACGAGCTGAATGTGGGCCTGGCGGCCATCAGCAAGCAGATCTCCGATCTGGAAATCCGTATTGGCATGCGTTTGTGTACCCGTGGGCGCGAGGGGTTTCACCTCACCGAAGAAGGGCGCCTGGTGTATCAGGCGTCAATTGATCTATTTGCCTCTGTCGACAACTTCCGTGACCGGCTTAGTTCTGCACAAAACGAACTTATTGGTGATCTGGGTGTGGGCGTTATCGACAATACGATCAGCGATCCTGGTTCGCCGTTAGTTGCAGCGCTGAAGAAAATCAATGAAGAGTCGCCAAAAGTAAGATTTCAACTTCAGGCGTCGCAGCTGGATGAGATTGAAAGAGGTGTCGTAGAAGGTCGATTAGTTGCTGGAATTGTTCCGGTTTATCAACGCCGTGAAGAGTTTGATTATTACTCGCTGTATGAGGAGCGCTCGCAAGTTTACTGTGCGCTCGGTCATCCGCTGTTCGATATGCCCGAGACGCAAATGAGCGGCAATGTGCTGCAGGATTACGAGTGCATCAACCACCGCTATGCGATCCACCGCGATAAGCTCAACTATGCGCGCTATGACAGTTTTTCCGCCTCTGCCACTCAGGTCGAGGCCGTGGCATTGCTGATCAAGACCGGCCGTTTCGTGGGTTTTCTGCCCGAGCATTACGCTGCAACACTGGTCGCGGCCGGGGAGTTTCGTGCGGTGCTGCCGCAGCGGATTCACATCGTTACGCCGTTCAATCTGATCCTGCGTCACAACACGGTGCGCAGTCCGTTGGTCAAGGCGTTTGCCCAAGCGTTGGGGGTCGATCTCAAGGCTGCGGTTTGAGTTCAAGATGCATGGCGCAACGCCGTTCAATCGGCAATCCGTGGGCTGCTTCGCTGTTTAACGCATCGAGTAGATGCGCCGGTGTTTCTTGCGGGGTTAACAGGCTAAAGCCGATTTTTTGATAAAACGGTGCGTTCCACGGCAGATCGGAAAATGTTGTCAGGGTGACGGCGCGAAGTTGCTGCTCAGCGGCGTACTCAATGGCCATCAACAGCAACTTGCGACCCATTCCCTGACCCTGAAAATGTTGGCTGACGGACAGTTCCTCAACGTGCAGTTGGTTGTCGACTTCCACCGCCCGCAGAAAACCGCCAAGTTGCTGATCAGTGTGTTCGGCCACCCACACCAAAACGCTGCGGATTGCCTGTAAGCGCTGTTCGGCATCGGGCACGGGGGCATCGGCCAGCCAGGCGAGGGTAGGGTCTACGCGAAACAATTCGGCGGCCGAACGTTCGATGGCGGGGAGGGCGGCGGCATCACGCTGCTGCGCCCGACGTACAACAAAATGCATGGTCACTAAATCCCTTCAGGTGCTGCCACTGGCGGCGATCTTTTGCTGCTGATGCTTAAACAGCAAAAGATCGCAGCCTTCGGCAACGCCTACAAGGGCTTGAGGTACAACAGGACGTAGTCGTTTTTGTCGAAGCTGCCAGTCAGTACCGGTTTTAATTCACCGATTGGCGTGCCTTGCAGGGCCTGGAAATCGCTGCGATCCATCATCAGCCACGCCGGGCCGTGAACCGCCTCGAGTTGCTGGATGCTGTCGCTGAACTGCGGTTGCAGGTCCTGCTCGAGGTTGACCATGAACTTGATCGCCTTCGCATCCTTGCCCATGCCGTGCAGCACCACCGGCGCGGGATTGCGCTGAATCTGCGCGAAGGCGTCCCGGCTGAAGGTTTGCGTGTCGTACAGACGCCGCTCGGCCGGTTCAAATACCGCGACATAAACCGTCCACAATGCCAGGACCGCCGTCAGTGCCAGGACTTCCGGGCGCCAACGCGGCATCAACAGCCGTGACAGCGCCACCAGTTGCAGTGCACCGAGGCCGATCAAAACAAAGGTGACGTCTTGCAATTGCTCGGGAAAGCGCCGGCGCGCCACGAACAACAGCACCATCAGGACACCCGGCGTCAGCAGCCACAGGCCAAGCATCAACCCGCGCAACCCGCGAAACACCCAGCCATGTGCCACTTGGAACGGATACGCCGCGATGATCGCCGCCATCGGCAACATCGGCAGCAGATACCGCGCTTTCTTCGCTTGCGGGATCGACAAGCCGACCATCACGATCAACCCGGCCGCCGCGCAATACTGCACCAGACGCAACGCGGGGCCGCGCTGCTGCGGTTTGCCCAGCCATGACGCCGCCAATGCCAATAACGCCAACGGGTAGGCCAGCGCATAGTTGCCGAAGGAACTGGTGAAGTAATACAGCGATCCGCTGACCCCTTCGCTACCGTCCATGCGCCCCATGAACTGCATGCGGATCACGTCCTGCATGAATCCCGGACCGCCGCTGACCCGGGCCAGCCACAACAGCAGACCGACGCACGCCACCAGCAACACCGCTGCCAGCACACCAAACACCAGCAGACGCGACCACTGTCGATTGAGCAGGTAATAACTGCAGAGCATGCCGGTCGGCACCACCAGGCCGATGGGACCGCGAATGCCGAAACCGAGCAACAGCAAAGCGAAAATCAGCGGCCAACGGCGCCCACCCGCGAAATGGTCGTGGGCATAACCGAGGTAAAACAGCGCAAATGCCACCGCCGCCAGCAGCAGATCCTGCGACACCGCGCGCACTTCGGTCACGAAGCCACTGGTCAACATCAGCAACGCGATACTGATCAACGCCCAGCGCCGCGAGTACGGCGCCAGCAAGCGATACATCAACGTGACGATCACGGCGCCGGCCATCGCGCTCGGTGCCCACGCGGTCAAGGCATTCACCGTTCCGAACGGTAGCGACAGCAGCCAGACAAACAGCGTCGACACTGCCGAATAATCCGCGTACGGCTGGCCATACGTCGTGGGAAAGACCGTCGGCCCGTGGCGCAGCATTTCCTGTGCGAACAACACAAACCGCGAATCGAAACCGATAGGGGCCTGCCCGTAGACCCCGGCCATGCACAATAAAAACGCCAACAGCCCTGCGAGCAGGGACTGTCGGCGAATCTCGGGCGACAACGTGATCAAGCGACGTACGCAGTGGCGGACCACTGCTGCAGCGGGATCGGCAGTTTGCGCGAATCGCCTCGGCCGATCGGGAAGTACTTGAAGCCATTGCGAGCCAGGCGGTCGGTATCGTACAGGTTGCGGCCGTCGAAGATCACCGGGGCTTTCAGGCGTTGCTCGATCAGGTCGAAATCCGGCGCCTTGAACTGTTGCCATTCGGTGCAGATGATTAGCGCATCGGAACCCGCCAGCACTGATTCCGGGGTGCCCATCAGCATCAGTTTTTCTTCGTTCGGGTACAGGTGCTGGGTTTCCTGCATCGCTTCCGGGTCAAACGCGCGAACACTGGCGCCGGCGGCAAACAGTGAGTCGAGCAGCACGCGGCTCGGTGCGTCGCGCATGTCGTCGGTGTTCGGTTTGAACGCCAGGCCCCACAGGGCGAAGGTCTTGCCGCGCAGGTCGCCTTTGTAGAACGCATTGATGCGGTCGAACAGCTTGTGCTTCTGCCGCTCGTTGATCGCCTCGACCGCTTGTAGCAGGTCGCTGGAGCAGTGCGCCTGTTCGGCGCTGTGGATCAGCGCGCGCATGTCTTTGGGGAAGCACGAACCGCCGTAGCCGCAGCCCGGGTAGATGAAGTGATAACCGATGCGGCTATCGGCACCGATGCCCTGGCGTACCGACTCGATGTCGGCGCCCAGGTGTTCGGCCAGTTCGGCGATCTGGTTGATGAAGCTGATCTTGGT
>OFQU01000138.1_pt1 | contig 16111 bp, 11 predicted proteins | sample 1542981 | NCBI WGS metagenome assembly OFQU01 (sample SAMN07774233, study PRJEB24372) | wastewater metagenome | isolation source: Exp Tend CN 90WW | collected 2016-02
TCGGGTTCCTTCGCTACGGGATTGATCCGGGCGCATCGCCTCCGGTTTGCTGCGCTGCACCTCCTCTCGATGTGTTTGGCTTCGCCAAACGGTCGCTGCGCTCCCACCCCCGGATCAATCCCGGAACGAAGCCTGCCGACGGGGCCGGTGGATCAAGATCAGAGCGGCAGCCGAGCTTGCGCTCATCCTGTTGAGTGGTGGAAGAGCATGCGATCGGCTTTTGTTCTGTGTTGGGGCTGCCCCTCACGCCAGCCCTCTTCCGAGGGAGAGGGGGCCGATTTGTGGGCTTTTCAAAATCGGAGTGCGGCTGAGTATGTCCTGTCGGCGTAGTTCATCCAGACGCCTCGGTCAGTCCCCACTGCGATTAGCTTTTTGGATACAACTCACCCTCGACCATTCTGAGCACGGCACTGTGTAAGCGCTTGAACAGCCCTTCTAACGCGCGGGCAGACTCTGGATTCAAGCGCTCATGCAGCAATGTGACTTCACAAATACTGCACGCCGCCGCTAAATCCTGCGCACCTACCGTGGCCAACGATCCGTTTATCCGATGCAAATGGCTAACCAGTTTTGAGTTGTCAGACGCTTGCATGGCCAGTTCGGCCTGCATCAGGTCTTCTTGCATGGTTGCGACAAACAAACGGTGCATGGCTGGCGATAGCGTCATCCAGCCCTCAAGATCATCAGTTTGTAGATCGGGTGCATCTTCCTCGACTGCCTGCGGAGCAACGGGCGCAGGTTGCCGGGTAAAATCTGACAAGGTCTGAAGCAGTGTCTTGAGGTTCAAGGGTTTGACCAACCATGCATTCATCCCGACCGCGAGACAATGTTCTCCCTCTTCACGCAGGGCATTGGCGGTTACACCAATAATCGGCACGTCCGGGTCCAGATGGCGCAAGCGTTGAGTGAGCTGATAACCATTGAGCTTGGGCATGTTGACGTCGGTGATAACAAGATCAAATGCAGACTCCTGCCAGCGCTGCAAGGCTTGTTCGCCATCCTCAGCCAAGGTAACCCGAGCACCAAGTGCCTCAAGTTGTTCCTTGAGAATCTCGCGGTTAACGGGGTTGTCTTCTGCAACCAACACATTCAAATCCAGTTCTTCAGCAGGCTGAGAGACCTTGAAACACAGCTCAGGGGCGGCGCCTTGCGCCAATTGCATCAGGGTTCTGGCAATAGCGCGGATGTCATAAGCGTTGACCTCCCAGCCGTACACCGTTTTTTTCGGATGACTCGTCGCAGTTCCCTTTGCAACGACGCTCACACCTGACCATGGCGCTGCCGTCAGTGGATCCGGCTCGACGTCCAGTAATACGGCATTGCTGTCTTCATAGCCTGCCGCCGGCAAAGTCTGAGCCCTTGCGCCCCAAAGGCTGAGCCATTCGATCAGGCTCTGCCCTAGATCCTTGAGCGGCGCTCGCACATAGAGACTCACCCCATGAAGATCAATGTCCGCACAGTTGGACAACGTGCCTTTAACCACGGGCAAACGTATATGGAGTGAGAAGCTGCTGCCCAACCCGGGCTCGCTGACCACGCGCAAGTTAGCGCCCATCATTTCACTCAGTCGAGCGCAGATAGACAAACCCAAACCAGCACCGCCAGAGCGCTCGCTTCCTCCCACTTGAGAAAAAGGCTTGAACAGGAGGGGCAACTGCTGATCGCTGATCCCGACTCCGGTGTCGGACACCTGCCACTGCAGCGACACATGGTCGTCTTCGATGTCCGTCACTTTCAGCCTGAGGACCACACGACCGAAGTCAGTAAACTTGATCGCGTTACTCAGCAGGTTGTTAATGATTTGCCGGATTCGCACAGCATCGCCGCACAACAGAGGCGGTAAGGATGCGTCCGCACAGGCAAATATCTTCAGGCCTTTATTGCTTGCCGCTGCGGCATAGCTGCGTACGACGTCTTCAAACAAATCCAGAGGACTGAACGTTTTGGGTTCGACCGCCATTTGCCCGGACTCGATCTTGGATACATCCAATACATCGCTGATAAGTTGAAACAACACGGCCGATGAACGCTGGATCGTGTTCAGGTATTCGTGCTGACGGTCACTAAGAGGGGTTCTTTCAAGCAACTCAAGGTTGCCGAGCACGCCGTACAAAGGTGTGCGAATTTCATGGCTCATGGTGGCCAGAAACAGGGTTTTGGCTTTGCTGGCCTCATCGGCAGAACGCCGTGCCTGTTCCATCATATTGGCATCGTCTACATGCCGAGTGATGTCGTTAAAACCGCACAGAACGACGTCTCTGCCCTGATAACGGGTGAAGGCAAAACAGACCTGGAGATAACGACCGGCAACCTCAAGTTGAACCTCACCCGGTTCGAGGTTCGCATAATTGCGCCTCAAGAGGGCAATCAGTTCAGGTGTGCCCTGCCATTGCTGTGCACGCTGATTTTCCAGCAACACGGCCCTCGTATCGCGCAGTACCACACACAGCCCGACGGGTGCATTGTCGAGCATGACTCGATTGAACTCTTCACTTTCAGCCAGTGACTGACTGGAGCGTTGAGCAGGCTCAATAATCCGCAAGCGATACCAGCGGTTCAGATACCAACCAAGGATCCCGAACAGCAAGACCAGAATTGCAGCGCCTGACAACGGCCACTTGGCGTAACCAAAAAACTTCTGGTAGCTGATGGTATATAAGCCGATCCAGGGGGCCGCCCCGCCCGAACTCAACTTGAAGTGCAAACCGTCGGGCTCAAAGCTCAACCCAAAAGGCAGCTCCTGTACATCCTGATCGTTGCCAAGCAATACATCACCAGCAGGCGATATCAACGTCAGGCGACTGTTGCTGGAGCGCATCAATAACCGCTCAAGATCATTGATATCGCTGACATCCAATAGGGCGGTCAGTATGACTGAGTCATCATCCTCAGGCGCAGGCAGGAAGCGATGTGAGAGGTCAACACCGATAGCCCCCACAATATATTTACGTTTTTGGATGAGTCCCGCCGGGGCTCGCATCCATAGTAATTGCTGGTTCTCAAGCATCCGGCTTTGGGGTATCAGTTGGTCATACAGGCGTTTGGTGATATCGAAGAAATTATCTTTCTGCAGCAGTGGAAGCTGCCGCGCCCCCTGAATTCCAGGCACTGCAATGGTGAACTGGGCCGTTGGTGAAAACACAAACACTTGCGGCGCTGCGTAATAGGATTCGGACCAGTACGCGGCAAAAAGATCGGTCAGTTGAACGCCAAACGAGTAGACCCCCGTCATTTGATCAGAGGTGAACTTGTCTCTCTGGCTGACCGTAAAAGGCAGTGATTTGGCCGTGTCGCTGTTCTGAAACAGGCGTTCATCGGCTTGGCTCATCAACTCGATATGTGAACTCGGTTTGCTATCCGGCAGCAGGTTCTTACCGCCTTGGCCATAGCTCTCTGCGGCAGTGCGCAAAAAAGCTTCATGCTCCTGAATGCTTTCCATCAACCGCGCAAAGTGAAAATCGGTTTTCTCACTCTCTTCTTTCAACACCCGGTTAACCGCCCAAAAACTCATGCTTACCAGCAACAGGGCCAGCCCGGTCAGCAGGAACAACAGTTTATTGAGTCTGAGTGAGCTCAGTGCCAATGCACCGAGGCGTACTTTTGCTTGCTTCATGGAAGGTGCCTATCGAGAGCTTTACAGACCAAGGATACAGAGCGTTCTAAAACAGGAATCGTCTGATGGGGTTCGCCACCCACACGTTGCATCCTTTGCAACACCTGCTGCGGCGAGCCCATGGCAGGGAGGGGCTGTTAAAAACGGATATGACACATAACTTTGTAGAGGATATCTCTCATGTTTCAAACAATCGGCAAATACACCGCTCTGTGTGGTTCAACGCTGCTGATCGCCATGGCAGCGGCTACTACTCAAGCGGCCGATGGCCAAGTTGAATTCACCGGTACTGTTAACGATAACGCCTGCACCATTAACAGCGAAAGCGTGAAAAAGTCGGTTGATATGGGCCAGGTTCGTATCGCTGACTTTGCCAACACCGTAGGTGCCACTGCCGGAGAAACGCCGTTCTCGATTTCTCTGGAGAACTGCAGCGGTTCGACCCTGAAAAACGCTTCTATCAAGTTCAGCGGCCAACAGGCTGCAACGGACGCCACCGTTCTGGGCATGGTCGGCGCTAACCAGGTCAAAGGTATCGGTATCCAGATCGCCGACGCCCGTACTGGCGACAAACTGCCGTTGAACACCGCGAGCACCGATTACGTGTTGCGCCCACAGTCCAACACGTTCGACTTCAAGGCGTCCTACGTACGTCTTGTTGCTGATACCCCGGGTGCAGATGGCGCTCCTGATACCCGCGGCATCGGAACGGGTACGGTCAATGCGCTGGCTACCTTCGACGTTACCTACAAGTAACGCGTTTTTTTAACGCAGGAGTCCGTGGCTCGGCCCGGGCTCTGGCGTTGAACAGAGGACATATTAATGCGTTTAAAAGTTGCAGCCTTTTTGGCTTTGGCAGCAGGTTTCTGGCTGCCGCAAGTTCAAGCGGGCGTCAATGTCGGCTCCACGCGGGTCATTTATCAAAGCAAGGAAAAAGAAGCCAACCTTTCACTTTCAAACTCCGGTGAAGACGGTGTTCCGTATCTGGTGCAGTCCTGGGTCAGCCCTTATGAAAATCGGGATGAGAGTGCCGATGAGTTCATTATCACTCCACCCTTGTTTCGTCTGGACGCCAAAAGCCAGAACATCCTGCGAATCATCGCGACCAATGCGCAAAACCTGCAAACAGATAAAGAAAGCCTGTTTCTGCTGAATGTCAAAGCGATCCCGGCCAAGAGTACCGAGCAGAGCAGTCAGAACGTATTACAGATTGCGCTCAAGACCACCATCAAACTGTTCTACCGCCCCGCGGGTTTGCAAGGTTCTCTGCAAGAGACTGTGGAAAAACTGCAATGGCGTGCTGAAGGCGGACACCTGACTGTGCACAACCCGTCAGGTTTTAACGTGGTCGTCAGTGATTTGCTGATTAACAACAAGGCGAGCCAAGGCATGCCTGAGGTGATCAAACCCGGCAATACCGTCACCACGGCGATACCGCTGAAAAACAGCGACAAGCTGGAACTCACCTACATCAATGAATACGGCAGCACCGTCAAGGCAGCACCCATCACCGTTCATTGATGCCTGATTGAATAGTCGAATAGAAGGACCTCCTCATGCTGCGACTGCGCATGTGCGCCTTCGCGCGCCGAGTAAAAACCTGGAGCACTGCAGGCCTTGGTGCTATCGGTCTTACAGCGACCGTCGCGCATGCAGATTACAGCTTCGACTCATCCTTTCTGGAAATTGGTGGTGGCAATGCTTCAGCCGAAGTGGCTGAACAAGTAAAAGCCATGAGCCAGGGCCAACTGCCGGGGATTTACCGAGTCGACCTGTCAGTGAATGACCGACCGATCGAGCAGCAGGACATGAATTTTATTCGCGAAACCGCCAGTCAGGTATCAACCCCTAATGGCCTGTTCCCCTGCTTCAGTCTTCAGGCGCTGACCGAGTTGGGCATTGATCCCGCACGCTTGAAAGATGCCGAAATCAGCAGCGACAAATGCGTGTACTTCAATCGCGAACTGACCGGTATCACCTACGACTATGACTTCAACAAGCAGCAGCTGAACCTGCAAGTGCCTCAGGCATTTATTGGCGATGTGCCCTTTGAGTCCCGTCGTAAAAACTGGAGTGATGGCGAGCAGGTCGCGTTTGCCAATTACAGTTTTTCCGGCAGTCAGTCCGAAACCCGCAACGGCAACCGGCAATCCCAGTTCGGCAGTGTGCACAGCGGATTTAACAGTGGGGCCTGGCGCTTTCGCAACTTTTCGACCTGGCAAAAAAGTACCAACGTCGAAGGCAACTGGAAATCGGTGGACACCTATGTCCAGCGCGACCTGGGCAACATGATGGCCATTGGCACCATCGGTGAAAGCTCAACCGACAGTGACCTGTTTGACACGATCTCCTATCGCGGCGTGGGCATCGCTTCCGATCTGGATATGTTGCCCGATGATGCGCGCAATTTTGCGCCGGTTATCCGTGGCGTCGCCAACGGCCGCTCACGGGTAACGCTGCGCCAGCGCGGCTATGTCATCAGTGAACAGTGGGTGCCCTCGGGTCCCTTTGCACTCAAGGGGCTGTATTCGACTTCAAACAACGGTGACATCGAAGTCACCGTTGAAGGTCCCAATGGTGAGCGTCAGGTGTATATCCAGTCGTTCTCGTCTGTGCCTTACATGCTGCGCGAAGGGCAGCAGAGCTACAGCGTGACCGCAGGCCAATATCGCCCTGCCGACGGCACCCTCAACAGGCAAAAACCGGGATTTGTACAAGGTACTTACCGCCGCGGCCTGACCGAAGGCACCACCGTATTCGGTGGCAGCATTGTCAGCGAACAATACAAGTCCGCGCTTTTGGGCTTTGCGCATGACTTCGCCGGTTTCGGTGCCATCTCGCTGGACGTCACCCATGCCATCAGCGATGACATCGGCACTGATGCCAAAACCCTGTCGGGTCAGTCGTACCGCTTTCGCTACTCCAAGTCCATCGACCTGACGGACACCAGCTTCAGCCTGGTGGGCTATCGCTACTCCACCAGCGGTTACTACAGCTTTAACGAGGCCATTGATGCGCGCGCCAACAACACGCTGACGCCCTATGTCGATGAAACCATGATCAACAGCGGTGCTTTTTCGCCTTACCTGGGTGGGCACATGAAAAGCAGCTTTACCGCCAACGTCTCGCAACAACTGGGCAGCTATGGCGGCATGTACGCCAACCTGACCAAAACCGACTATTGGAACCGGGCCCAAAGCAATACCTCGATTCAGTTGGGCTACAGCTTCAGTGTCGGCCAAGCTTCCTACAACGTGGGTTTGGCACAGAACAGTGGCACCGGCGATGACGTTCGCAGCCTGTCGTTGAGCGTGAGTATTCCGTTGGGCAATCCAGGCAATAGCAGCCGGATTGGCCTGAGCACCAATCAGGACTCGGCGGGCAATGCCAGTCGTAACGCCACGTTCAGCGGCTCTCAACTCAAGGACGATGCACTGTCTTACAGCGTGGGCATCAATCAACAGATCAGTGATGAAGATCGCATGCTCGGCAGTTCGATTGCCGCGCGTTACAACGCAGCGAATGCCATTTGGCACGGCTCTTACAACAGAGATCAAAGCACCCGGCAGATGGACTACGGCGTAGAAGGCGGGGTTGTTGCCACGCGTGACACCTTGATGTTTACCCAGCCTCTGGGCGAAACCAACATCATCGTGGCCACACCGGGGGCCGGCGATGTAGGCGTACTGACCAAAAGCGGGATCAAAACCAACGGCAGTGGCTACACGGTTATTCCTTCCGCCCAGCCTTACCGTAAAAACAAAATAGCGCTGAACACTGACTCGTTATCGGACAACACCGATATCGCGAACCTGGTTCAGGTAGTCACCCCTAACCGCGGCGCGTTTGTCATGGCCAACTTTGAAACCCGCAACGGCCGCCGTCTATTGATTAGCGTGAACGCCAACGATGGCAAGCCTGCGCCCTTTGCGGCCGAGGCTCAGCTGTTTGACCTCAATGGCGTCTTGATGAACAGCGCCATGGTGGCAGACAAAGGCCGGGTGTTCATGACAGGCGTGCCGGACAAAGCGCAGCTGCTGATCAACGTCAATGGCAAGCCGTGGTGCTCCAAAGCGTTGGATCTGAACACTTACAACCTGGCGGAAACGGGCATCGGGCAACTGCAGATCCGTTGCGATGCACAGCTGGCAATGCCGGCAGACACTCAAGGTACTCCCGATGCATGACTCAACGTTCAAACCCCAGCGCCCGAAATGGGCAACCATGATCCTGTTGTCAGTCGGCTTGTTGTTCAGTTTTGCAAGCCAGCAGGCGTTCGCGATTGTCCAAAACAACATGACCTGCACCGCGACAGGTGACCATGGCATCGTTGATTTGGGAACTCTGGCTCCTTCCGAGAACATTCAAGTACACATGACGGCAAACTGCCGAGTGACGCGCTGGTATCCCAAAGGTTCTAACCTTTCGTTTACGCAGCAATACAATCAAGGCAAAAGTGCCGACTTCGTTGCGTTTCATACAAACAGCAACCAATTCCTTAAAAGTGGCGGAATGGGAACAACCGGCACAACCTGTGTGCCGACCAGTTGCGTGCCTTTGTATGTCGGCAACACGTTTTCATATGACGTGTTATTCGCGGGCTCTGCGGGGACAACTCCGGGCGACTACATGGTGAGTTTAAACCTCTTCGATACGTCTATCGGCGGGTGGGAAAACTACGCGGACTATCTCCAGACCATCGTTCTCAGTTACACCGTGGCTCAACCCGCCTGCTCTTTGGGGTCGGCTAAAACCATGAACCTGTCTTTCGGTACGTTGAACAGCAACGACTTTGCCTCTACCCAGCAAGTGGCCAACGTCACGATGAACTGCATCCGGGGAACTCAGGTCACTGCCACGCTGGTCCCGACCCAAGCCGCCGTCAGTGGCAGCGCGGGAGTTTCTGCGACTACGTTGGCCGGGCTGTCGATGGCGGCCACCTGGGCTGATAACGATAGCGCCGTGACCTTCAATAGCCCGCGCACGTTAACGCTCGCACCAGGCGCCAACAGGATTAGCCTGGGGTTTCGGCCGCGATTGAATACCAGCGTTTCGCCGACCGGTAATTTCTCAAGTCAATACACCCTTAACATCACTTATCGCTGATCAGGCAGAGGAACTCGTCCATGAGATTACATTTATCGTTAGCCGCAGCGCTCTTTGCTGGCCTGGCCTGCACATCGGCCAACGCGGTGACTGACACTGTGACCATTAACGTCAGCGGCACGCTGACACGCCCCCCTTGCACCATGACCAGCAGCAAAACCCTGACCGCAAACTTTGGCACCTTGCGCTATGACCAGGTGGACACAGCTGCGCAAATTGATTTGCCGATGACCATGACCTGCCCGCCCAACTCGGCGTTGAACATCAGTGTGACGGCATCCTCTGCGCTGACCGACACCGTGGCCTCCGCAGGCAGAACCAACCTGGGCTATTCACTGTTCTGGAAGAGTGACAATTCAGTCATCAACATAAGGGGGACCAAGAGAAACGTGACCAACCTCAATGGTGCGGTTGACCTGAGCATGAAGGCAAAACTGATTGCTCAAGGCACATTGTCCGAAGGCGCTTTCTCGGCCTCCGCCGTTATCAATATCGATTACTTGTGACATGAGCATGATCGCCAGAACAAGCCTATGGTCAGCATTATTCGCTGCACTTGTACTGGGTGTTAGCACCGCAAGCTGCGCAGCCGATACCTCTTCACTGGATATCACCGGAACGCTGATAAAACCGCCTTGCTCGGCTGACTTCCCGGCATCGCAAAGTATTGACATCCCCAAGGTCAATCTTAATTCACTGCGCTCCGACACCAGCGAGTGGACCGATGTGGCCCTGGACTTCAAGTGTGTCAAAGGCAGTCTGGTGCAACTGCGTTTTAGTGCAGGTAGTGGCTCGTTCGACAGCAGCACACTGCGTACTTCACTCGATAAGCTAGGATTGAAAACCCGCCTGAGTGACCTGACGACGACCGAAAAAGTCGTTGATTTGAAGCTCGGCGAACAGCTTGTCTTCCCTGTCGAAGACACGCTGCTCAAACTCAAACTATCGGTCAGACCGATAAAAACCGGGCAGGAATTGCCCGAGATCGGAAATTACAGCTCAATGCTGTTGATGGAAATGATCTACCTCTGATCAAGCCAGTCAGGCGAACAGATTAGCTTTGATGCACAGAATCAAAAGGGCTTGATCACTGTCGACATCCAGCTTGCGCATGCCTGAAATTTTCAGGGTGCTGATGGTTTTGATACTGCGATTGAGACTCTGCGCCACGTCACTCACGCTCATCCCGGAGGCAAACAGGCGCAGGACTTCAAACTCCTTTACCGTGAGCTGGCTTAACCTTTGCGCAATACCGTCCGCGTCAGCATTCAATGCTCCATTTAGTGGGTCGTGCTGGTAGTGCCCCTCACGATAGAACGCATCCAGAGCCACCAGGATTTGCTCCAGCCCGGCATTCTTGGAAATCACCCCGCTAATCCCTAACTCATATAACCAGTTCAGAATCTTCGGGTTGGAGATAATCGTCAGTATCAATACCCGAGGCTCGGGAAAATGCCGCCGCAAGTACTCCACCAGGCGGGTGCCGTCGCCATATTGCTCATCCCCCGGCATGTTGTAGTCCGTAATGATGACGTCAGGACGCAGTTGCAAAACCTTACTGATCAATTCAGACGAATTCATCGCTTCTCCCACGACCTTGAAGCGCGGATCACGCTCAATGATTTCGCGTACGCCCATCAACACAATCGGGTGATCGTCGGCCAGTAAGACTCTCATTTGGGGCATGACGTATATGACTCCAGTCCTGAAAAGCAGATAGCTGTGAACTTGTGCGACAGATTTTTATGATTCGAAGGGATCAGCCTTGATGCAGTAAGTAAGCAGTGCATGGTCAGTGAGCACTTCCAGCTTTTGCATGGCAGAAACTTTTTGGGTGCTGACAGTTTTAACGCTTCGATTGAGTAGGCGGGCAATCTCGCTCACGCTGCTGCCCGCGACAAACAGCCGTAACACCTCAACCTCACGAGGCGAAAGGTTGGAGAAGCGCTCGTCAATCACTCTAGGATTGGAAAGTACGGACGTTTTCTGAACCGTCGGCGCGACATAAGGCCGATCATTGGCCAATGCATTCAGTGCTTTACCGATTTCTTCGTGGATATGGTTCTTGGCAATCACTCCCGCCACGCCCATTTCCAGCAAGCGCGAAATAATCAACGGATTGCTAACCATCGACAGCACCAGGATGGTCACCTCTGGAAAATGCTCGATGATGTAGGCGATCAGCTTCAGGCCATCACCGTAGGTATCGTCACCTGGCATATTGAAATCGGTGATGACCAGATCAGGTTGATTCAAGGCCAACAACTCAACCAGTTGCGATGAACTGACGGCTTCGTCTACGAGAGTGAAGCGTTCATCGCGTTGAATCATTTCCCGAAGACCTACTAAAACCACCGGGTGATCGTCGGCAATTACTGTCTTGATTACGCGCATTGCCTGGCTCCAAATTAATGACGCACTGCTGGAGTCTGTGGATATTCATTGCGAGCGCGACGAATGACCACGCCGTGCAGAACCTGGCGTGGGAAGCATCGCTTTACGTGCGAGGGTTTTTCGTCCCTTCGAATCGGGTGTCAAATTCAGCCAGGCTACTTTGCAGTGCTCACAGAAAGGTGAACCTCCCCAGTCCCGCTGCACTGAGTCTTGCCTGGTAAAATTTGCCTCCGCGATGCGGCTCGCAATAAAACATCAACAGACCCTGTGTATCGCTGAGTGAATTCAAGGTTTGGCCAGTGTTCGCCAGTCAATCGGGAGCACACTGAACAGGGCATGAACAGAAGAATACTTCACAAATCCAGAGTTCGTAGGCAGACGACGGTGCAAGCCCGCCGTGACTTTCCTTCTGCAGGACAGCAGAAGGCTGCTGCCCATCCTTCTTCTAACCACTGATGCGTTTTTTAATGAGTCAGACGGTTGAACGAGCGGCCAGCCCATCACCCTTTGCGCCGAATCAGCTCCATGATGGCTTTGAGCTATCCTCAAACAGAAGAGTTCCAAAATCAGCCGGTGAAACGGCTCCACAAATCAGAAACCCTTGCGCCTGATCACAGCCAATGCTACGCAGGAAAGCGAGCTCTGCCTGGGTTTCGACCCCTTCGGCAACCACCGTCAGGCCCAGTTTTCGACTCAACTCAACCAAACTGCGCAAGGCTGACGCGAGGTTTTCATTTTCGACGCAGCCATGGACCAGAGAACGGTCAATCTTGAGTTCACTGAAGGGGGTGGACACCAAGTTGAAGTAAGAGCTGAACCCTCTGCCGAAGTCATCCTGAGCCAACCCAAAACCCATCATTCGCAGGCGACAAGCGCCCGCGTAGTAATTGCTGAGTTCCTCCGTGACTGAGCTTTCCATCAGCTCGAACACGATGCTTCGCGGGTCCCCGCCATCGGCTACCACGTAATCACGCAAACGATCGGCCAACTCGTGGTTATCCAGCAAGTGTGTCGGCAAGTTGATGGAAACAGGGATATCCCAACCTTGATCGCGCCATTGCCTTTGCGCCCGCAAAGTTTGCTCCAGCATCAGCCATAGCAGGCGCTCCTCTAACCCCTGGTTGATCAAGAGCGGCAGAAAGTCTTTGGGCAGCAATACACCGAGTTCAGGATGCAACCAGCGAACCAGCGCCTCTGCACTGAGGATATTGCCGTTGTGCAGAGATTTCTTGGGCTGGAACCAAGCCTGAATCTGGCCATTCTCTATCGCCTGCAGGGTACTCAGCGGGTCCAGTTCGATGGCCAGCGCGGGGTCGGTCACACCGCGCGTACGAAAAATGGCCATCCGCTCCTTTAGACGCATGACAGCATTGAACTCGACCGGCTTGGATATCAACCCGACAACGGACATACCCAGATTTTTCGCCACCAGCCCTGCGCTGATCAACATTCGACGTGACGATGCACTCATCAGTGCCAGCGCCGGTCGTTTTTTCAGGGCGGCAATTTTCTGGATCAGTTGTACCCCATCCATAACGGGCATCAGCAGGTCAGTCAGTAGCAGGTCATATTCGCGGCGCGTGAGACACTCCAGTGCCTCGTCACCACTCCATACGGTGTCAACTTTAAAGCCGCCGACTTCACTGAAAACATTCAGTAAATACTCATGCTGAAAAGGATGATCCTCAACGACCAAGACTCGATAGGATTTCACTGGACCCTCCTTTAGAAGTGCTGAAGACAGTTGTACAAGGTGTGCAGCGTAAAAGGCTTGATCAAACAGTGATTCATCCCCGCGCTCAGGCAGCGTTCGCCCTCATCGCGCATGGCGTTGGCCGTAGCACCGATAATGGGTTGCGTGACATTCATCTCGCGCAGTTGGGCCGCCAATTCGTAGCCATTCATTCTTGGCATGTTGACGTCAGTCAGCACCAGGTCGAACTTGGCATCCTGCCAAAGCCCCAAGGCCTCCAGGCCATCACTGGCCAAGGTGACCGAGCAGCCGAGTTCTTCAAGTTGATCACGCAAAATGAGCTGATTAATGACGTTGTCTTCGGCAACCAGAATTCTCAAATCAAGTTTGAGCTCGTGCATTGCGGCGTCAGCGTCAAGCAGCGTATGGGTTCTCGTGCCTTGTGCCCGGGACAGGGCTCGGTACACGTCCTGCAAACTATTGAGGTCTGCATACCAGCACGTACTGACTGGGTTGGGCGGTGATGAGAGGTCGCTGGCGGCGACGACGACCGAACCTGTCCATCCGGGCTCCAGAACGTGCGTGACCGCACCTGGATGCAGTTCCAGCAACACCGCGCCTTCCAACGCGTCTCCAGACTTGGGGGCTCCCAATTGAGCGCGCGCACCCCAGCGACGCAACCAACCGCAATAACACTCGGCCAGCTCGCGCAGTTGAGACACGACGTACACCACATTAGGTGCCAACTCGCCCACAGGGCTTATGTGCCCCGAATCTCGAACCTGTTCCAAAGGCAAATGCAGGGTGAAGCTACTGCCCAGTCCAGGCTCACTGACCAGTCGCATACTGCCGTTCATCAAGTGCATAAGACGCTTACAGATGGATAGGCCCAGGCCGGTTCCCGCGACAACATTCTTGGCCGACTCCACTTGATAAAAAGGCTCGAACAATCGAGCCTGCTCCTCAAGGGCGATCCCTTTTCCCGTGTCCGAAACCTGCCAGTGCAACATCACGCGCTCATCGTCACGGCTATCGAGTTTTAGCCGCAGGACAATTTTTCCGTTGTCAGTGAATTTCAGAGCATTGTTGAGCAGGTTATTGAGGATCTGACGGATTCGCGCGACATCCCCGTTCAGCCACTCAGGCACTTTTGAATCAATCAACGCAAATAATTGCAAACCTTTGGCTTGTGCCGCGCCGCTATAACCCTGAATCACTTCTTCTATCAGCTCCATGGGGCTGAACGTGTTGAGTTCCAGTTGCAACTGACCGGCCTCAATACGCGACACATCCAGCACGTCACAAATCAACTGCAGCAAGTTGCCGGAAGAACGCTCGATTGCCTTTAAATAGTTGTTTTGCTGATCGTTGAGTTGGGTGCGCGCCAACAGCTCCAGCGTGCCTAGAACACCATAAAGCGGTGTCCGGATTTCATGGCTCATGGTCGCCAGAAACAGCGTCTTGGCCTCATTGGCCCGGTCCGCCAGTTCACGGGCGCGTTCCAGCGTTACTTCAATCTGTTTACGTGCAGAAATGTCACTGAACGCGCAGATCAGCACGTCTTGACCGCTGTAACGGGTCGGCGCGAACGCCAGATAGAGCAGGCGGCCGTCATCCATTTCGACTTCATCACTGGTGCGCCCGTCGGGCTGATCGAATGCACGATAAATCCAGCCATGGCACAGTTTGCTGCGTTCAGTGCCTTTGCCCAGCCATTGTTGCGATAGCGAGTTTTCCAGGACCACGGTGCCATCGGTGCGGCGAATCACGCACAAGGCGATCGGTGCTACCTGCAACACGGCGCGATTGAACGCCTCACTTTCAATCAATGCCTGAATGCGATTTTCACCCGGGGTAATCAGCCGTCGGTCGATGCGCAAAATGAGAAGGCGCAAGCCGATGCATGCGGCGATGCATAACAGCAAACAGCCCAGCAAAGGCCCAGCCAGAACAGGCAGCAAAGAGTGAATATCCACAGCGTAGACAATTTGCCAGCCTGAATAACCGAGCTTTTTCCTGATCGCCAAACTGTCAGGAAACCACCAATGCCCGATAAATCCGAAGGAGGTTTTGGGCTCCAGCGCATGCAATGAATCCACCCGCGTGGAGGGCGATGCATTGGTGAAAATGATGTGCCCTTGACCATCCAGCAGCATGAAGTCGCCGGCACTTTCGCTGCGCAAGGCGGCTACCAGATCGGTGACTTCGACCTCAATCCCCAACCAGCCTGAATCCATGTTGCGGTTATCCAGCCGGGTAAACAGATAGAAGGGCGAGTCCAGGTTGCTGCTGTCTGTCAGCCACAGGTCATCGCCAAAGGTGTATGACTTGCCGCCCTCATCCATCAATTGCTGCAACACGGTCTTTGGCAAAGGCTCTAGATGGCTTGAGGTGTCAAACACGCGGACTACCTCAGGGTTTTCAGTTTGCGGCACATACAGCAAATTAACTTTGCTCTCGCGCAGATACTCCTTCATCCGTTGGGTCAGCCAAATGCTCCAGCGACCTGCCTCGCTGCCCAAACTGATGTTCACCTCTTCTTCGGGATCAACAGTGATGAAAGGTTCGTTTTCTGATTTTTCAGGCACTGCGGCCAACACCAGACTTCTGAGCAAGGTCTGACGGCTGACGAAAAAATCTTGAGCACTGAACACCGCTTCGTTCATGAAACTGCGACGCAGCGATACCTCTTGGTTGAAAACGGCCCGCAAGTAGATAACCGAACCCGCAAAGACCGCGATGATCAGGCCAGAGGCAAATAAATGAAGAAGTTTTCGGGCAGCTTGAGGAGTTGATTTCATGCCGCGAGCCTAAGCGTCGGGCATGTTAAAAAAAATCAGACAATTCCTGAAGCTAACAGGGGTGGTCCAGACGCTGACGGGTGCAACGAGGCAGAAGATGGAGGGTTTAAGTGCGTGTGGAAATGCCAGAACCTTCCCACAAGGTTTTCAGGTTGTCCGTCGGACGTCGGGTCTCTAGGCTTTGTTTGTCACCGCAAATCGGTGATCGGGTGTGAGAACCCGGTAAGAGGTTTTAATCAAACGTCAGTAGCACCATAATCGCCGCCAGCTCATTTGCTGCCGGTAATGTTCTATGGCGGCTGTGTGCGGGCGGACTTCGGTTCGGCCGGGTTGATCTCTTACCGGTTTCTCACTCCGTACATAGCTGCCACCTCTTCGTCGCGTGAGAAACGACCAGTGATGGCTTCATTCATTTGATTAGAGATCATTGCAATGACCAAGCCCGTCCCCGACCCACCCGAAACCAAAACCCCACTCGAAGAAGCCCTCCGCGCCGAAGAGCAG
>OFQU01000139.1_pt1 | contig 15935 bp, 12 predicted proteins | sample 1542981 | NCBI WGS metagenome assembly OFQU01 (sample SAMN07774233, study PRJEB24372) | wastewater metagenome | isolation source: Exp Tend CN 90WW | collected 2016-02
CGTGAAGCCTTGGCGACACGCCACGAAGCGGTGCTCGAAGCACCGCCCGGCGCCGGTAAAACCACCCGCGTGCCCTTGGCCTTGCTCAATGAGGCGTGGCTGGCCGGGCAGACCATTCTCATGCTCGAACCGCGCCGTCTCGCCGCGCGTGCGGCGGCTGAAAGGCTGGCCAGCGAACTGGGCGAGAAGGTCGGTGAAACCGTCGGTTATCGCATCCGCCTCGACAGCAAGGTCGGCCCCGACACCCGTATCGAAGTGGTCACCGAAGGCATTCTCACCCGGCGCCTGCAGGACGATCCGGCACTGGAAGGCGTAGGCCTGCTGATCTTCGACGAGTTCCACGAACGCAGCCTCGATGCCGATCTGGCATTGGCCCTGAGTTTGAACGGCCGCGAACTGTTCCGAGCTGAACAGCCGCTGAAGATTTTGCTGATGTCCGCCACGCTGGAGGGCGAGCGCCTGTCCGGGTTGCTCGATGACGCGCCGATCCTGCGCAGTGAAGGGCGCATGTTCCCGGTGACCATGCGCTGGGGGCGGCCGTTCCAGCCCGGCGAATACATCGACCAGCGCGTGACCCAGACCGTCCTCGAAGCCCTGCACGATGAGACCGGCAGCCTGCTGGTGTTCCTTCCGGGGCAGGCGGAAATCCGTCGCGTGCATCAGCAGTTGAGTGATGCCATTGGCGAGCGCAGCGATGTTTTGCTGTGCCCGTTGCACGGTGAACTGGACCTGAATGCCCAGCGCGCCGCCATCGACCCGGCCCCGGCGGGCAAGCGCAAAGTGGTGCTGGCGACCAACATCGCCGAGACCAGTCTGACCATCAATGGCGTGCGCGTGGTGATTGATGCCGGGCTGGCGCGGGTGCCGCGTTTCGATCCCGGCAGCGGCATGACCCGACTCGACACGCAGCGCATTTCCAAGGCCAGTGCCACACAGCGCGCAGGACGGGCGGGGCGTCTTGAGCCGGGGGTGTGTTATCGCTTGTGGTCGCAGGATCAGCACGAGCAACTCGCCGCTTACGGCAGCGCGGAAATCCTCTCGGCGGATCTGGCCAGCCTTGCCCTGCAGCTTGGTCGCTGGGGCGTGACCCCGGGCGAACTGGTCTGGCTGGATGTTCCGCCGGCGGCAGCGTATGCCCAGGCGCAGGATCTGTTGCAGCGCTTGGGTGCACTTGAAGATAAAGCGCTGACTGCCCACGGTCAGGCCATGGCCGAGCTGCCGGCACATCCGCGCATCGCCCATCTGTTGCTGCGCGGTCAGGCGCTGGGGCTGGCGAACATGGCGTGCGACGTCGCGGCGCTGCTCGGCGAGCGCGATATTCTGCGGGGTGCCGGCGCAGATCTGCACAGCCGATTGCTCCTGCTCTGCGGTGAGGAGCGCGCGGCGCGCGGTGCTCAGGGGGGCGTGCAACGGGCGCGGCAACTGGCGCGACAATATCGTGGTTACTTGCGCGGCAAGGTCAGCGCGCCGGTCAGCGATCCTGATCATCCGCGCTGGCTCGGTGCGCTGCTGGCGCTGGCCTACCCGGACCGCGTCGCCCAACAGCGTCGCGCCGGTGGCGCGGAATATCGTCTGGCCAATGGACGCGCTGCGCTGTTCGCCGAAGCCGACAGCCTGATGAAGGAGTCGTGGATTGTGATTGCCGACCTCGGCAGCCGACAGGGCCAGCGCGAGGAACGGATTTATCTGGCGGCTGATTTCGATCCGGCGCTGTTCGACTCAGTGTTGGCCGAACAGGTGAGCTGTGTCGATCAACTGGACTGGGACGAGCGCGAAGGTGTGTTGCGCGCCGAGCGCCAGCGCAAGGTCGGCGAACTGATCCTCAGCCGTGAACCGTTGACCGGTCTCGACGAAGCGGCGCGCAGTCAGGCGCTGGTCAATCTGGTGCGACGCAAAGGTCTGGAGCTGCTGCCGTGGACGCCGGAGCTGCGTCAGTGGCAGGCGCGGGTCGCCTTGCTGCGGCAATTGGACCTCGACGCTCAGGCCGAAAGCCAATGGCCGGATGTCAGCGATGCGACGTTGCTGAACACGCTTGAGCATTGGTTAATGCCTTACTTGGGCAAGGTCTCGCGGCTCAGTCATTTCGCCAACCTGGACCTGTCGAGCATCGTGCGCAATCTGCTGCCGTGGCCGTTGCCGCAGAAGCTTGATGAGCTGGCGCCACATCACCTCAGCGTGCCGTCGGGATCGTCGGTACGTCTGGATTACAGCGAGTCACCGCCGATTCTTGCCGTGCGTTTGCAGGAGCTGTTCGGCCTCGCCGAGACGCCGCGAATTGCCGGCGGGCGGCAAGTGGTCAAGTTGCACCTGTTGTCGCCGGCGCGGCGGCCGGTACAGGTGACACAGGATCTGGCGAATTTCTGGCGCAGCACGTACGCCGAGGTGAAGAAGGATTTGAAGGGGCGGTATCCGAAGCACTATTGGCCGGATGATCCGTTGGTGGCCGAGGCCACCGCGCGGGCGAAACCCCGGGGCACTTGAGCCGGGGCTGCGCCAACACGGTTCGCCGCCTCAGGCGCCCACGGCCGCGGTGCTCGAAGGTCCTCGGGCGAAACGTGTAGCCGAGGTCTGCAACAGCAGCGCGACGCTCAGTGTCACCAGCAGGAACGGGAGCAGCCAGGCATTGTCGATCATGGCCAGTTGCAGGCTGAGGATCAGCAGCAGAACCGGCGTCGCCAGGGCATTCGCCCGGCTGACATACAACCCCACCGCGGCCTCGCTGTAGCGGCAGGCAATGGCGACGCGGATATGCACCCGCGCCCCACCGAACGCCATGCCCAGGATCAGCAGGCTCAGTGCTTTGAGAAGCAGATTGTCCGGCATCAGCAACCACATCAATGTGGCGATCAGCGCCAGTGCAATCAGGCCTGACAGATAGGCCGTCAGATTACGTCCGGTATTGGCGATGATCACCAGCACGCCGATCAGCGCCATGCCCAGACCGAACACGGCATCGAGCACGCCCAGTTCAAACAGGGCCCAGCCGTGGCTCGCCACATACACCGGCAGCATGAAATTGAATGCCCCGAGGATTGGCCAGATCAGTACCATCGGCACAAACAGCGTCAGTGGCAGTCTGGTCGCAGCTGTGACTTCGACAGTGGTCTGCACCGCCGAGGGCTGACTGTGACGGGTAAAGCAAATCGCGGCGACCATGAAGAAGCCGGCGCTGAGCACCAGCGAGAAACCCATGCCGCTCAGAATCGGCATCAAACCTGCCGCCAGTAAAGGTCCGGTCATCAGTGCGGCCTGACTGGTCGCCGTGGTCGCACCGCTGATCCGCCGCACTCTGGTTTCATCCATGCCCCTTTGAATCTGGGCGAACCACATATCCAGGCTGGCCTCCAGCGACATGATCATCAGCCAGGCAAACAGATTGGTGATCAGCAGGCCGAGGGTGAAATCCCGCGACACGCCCGATATCAAGGCCAGACCGGCCAGCCCCAGCACAAACCAGCTGCTCATCTGCCGTCCGTTCATACGCAGCGACAGCCGCTTGATCATCGCTGGCGTGATGAACGCCGGGATGAACGAGCAGAAAATCGCCAGCGCCAAAGGCAGGTATCCGCCTTCGTCCTGATTGAGGATGGTCCAGGTCAGCGAGACCATCAGTGCACCGGAAAACAACCGATAAACCGTCGAGCAGAACAGGAACATGACCAGTTCTTTTGCAGCGTTGCGGGTGACGGCGGATTTTTCGTTCATGTAATCGATCCTTGCCCTTGGGCACGCGGCGATTCTTCAATTGAATGGCGAACGTCGGCGCCCGCACCGGCGTTGAGCCAGTGCGGGCAACCGATGTCGGTTCGAGCGGGTGTCAGACCAGAGTGCGCATCACTTTGAGGGTTTTTTCGATGTCTTCGGGCGAGTTGATGATCCCGGCCGAGAAGCGCACCGTCGAATGCCGATAAGGCGTGGCACTGGCAATGATCTTCTGTTCCTTGAGCTTGGCGACGATCTCCTTGGGGCTGCGATCCTTGACATCGCAGCAGACAAAACCTGCGGAGAACTGTGCAGAGCGTGGTGTGTGCAAATACACGTTGGGCAGCTTCGCCAGGCCTTCCTTCAACTGGCCATTGAGTTCCGCGATGCGATCGGCAATGCGCTTGCGCCCGATCTGCTGGATGAACTTGAACGCCTCGATCATCGCCCACTGGTTTTCAAACGCAAGGAAACCGCCGGGACTGACCCAGGCTGCCTGCGTCTGGCCCTGTGGATCGCGTTGCTCGCGCCAAGCATTGGCGGGTTCTGCGGCCATGATCGTGGGAATGGTCGGCGTGATGTGTGCCCATTGACCTTCACGCGCCCAGACCAGGCCGGTACCGTGCGGCCCGAGTATCCATTTATGCGTGCCGGCGCTGAAAAAGTCGCAACCCAGGCTCGCCACTTGCGCCTCGGAGCAGCCGAAGCCATGCACACCATCGATCACGTAGATGATTCTGTCCGCCTCGGCCCGATCGCGATTGACCCGCGCCACCAGTTCGCCAATTTCCCGAGCCGGCAACCGCACGCCGGTGCCGGAATGCACCCAGGTCATCGCCAGAATGCGCGTGTGCGGCTTGATGGCCTTTTCAATGCGCGCGACGATCGCGTCGACGCTGACATCGTCCGGCCCCTGGTAGAGGTCGATTCGGCGAATGCTGCCGCCCCACTTGACTACCGCCAGACGCATCGCCTCGTCGTGGGTGTACCACTCGTGGTTGGTGGTCAGGATTTCCTGGTGGGGTGCAAGCTTCAGGCCGTTGTAGACCATCGACAGGCCCTGCGTGGTGCTGGTGGTCAGGGCGATGTCCTCGGCACGTCCGCCGGTATAGTCGGCAGCCGCAGCGCAGACCTTGCGCCAGACCATGTCCTGCGGTGAGGCGAACATGTTGTCTTCGAGATAGGTGTACGGGTTTTCGTCGAACGCCTGCCGGTGGCGCGCCATTGCCTCGCGCACAGGCCTGGGGTTTGAGGCAAGAAAGAAGTTGGAAATGTGCACGAATTCCGGCGCCAGATTGAACTGCGCCCGTACGGATGCCCAGTCATTGGGGTTCAGTGCTGTTACTACGTTATCCGGAGCAGGCTGGTTACTCGCCTGTGCCCCTCCTGCCACGCCTGCCATCATGCTGCCTCCCACCAGGGTCGCCCCCATGGCGGCCCCCACGAACTCACGTCTTCCCAGACTCATACCCATTCCCTGTCGATTCATATTGAAGTGCGCGCAGAACGCGCAAACACAGTATTGAAAATTCGCTGTCCATAGAGGCCGACGGCCAGACCGAGCACGATCAGCACCACTGCCATGACCTTACTCGCCGGTACGCTCTCGTGAAAGATCAGTACCGAACCGAGCATGCCGAAAATCGGCACCAGCAACGACAGGGGCGCGACCGTCGAAACCGGGTAGGTTTTGAGCAGCGAGTTCCAGATCCAGTAAGCGAACAGCGTGTTCGGGTAGACCTGAAACAGGATCGACAACACGGCGGTTGCATCGACCTGATTGACGAACGTGGTGTAGCCGGCGCTGCCGTTCACCGCGTAGTCGAGTGCGAACAGCGGGATCGGTGCAAAGGCACTGGACCAGACCAGAAACCCGAAGACCTCCTTGGTGCTGGCCTTCTTGTTGATGATATTGGCGACGCTCCAGGAGGCCGCGCCCACCAGCACCAGCAATACCCCGGGCAGACTGACCGTGCCATCGCTGATCATGATGATGCACAACAATCCGCCCAGTGCGATCAACATGCCCAGTACCTGAAAGCGGGTGAGCGCTTCCTTGAACACCCAGCCGCCGAGCAGGATCGTGAAGAACGCGCTGAATTGCAGCACCAGCGACGCGATGCCCGCCGAGAGCCCGGCCTTGATGCCCAGGTTGACGATGCCCCACAGGCCGATGCCGAACACCAGCCCGTAACCGATGATGTAGCGCCATGGCACGTTTGGTTTGCGAATGAAAAAGATCGCCGGTAACGCACAGAGACTGAAGCGGATGCCCGCGAGAATGAACGGATCGACGGTGGCCAGTCCCAGTTTGATCACCGAGAAGTTGACACCCCAGATTGCCGTTATCAGTACAGCCAATACTACGTGCAGTGGTTTCATTGTTGAGTCGCCTTCATGAGGATGGGCCGGATCATGCGACCGATGTCAGGTTTTCTGCGAGGTATACCCGGGAAAACAGAGTTTGCATCCAGGCCTTGGTCTGTAGCGGGTCTGCGGTCTTGACGATGCCTGCCAGAGGGGCTTCGAACGCCGAATAGGTCACATGGCCCGGTAACAGCGCACCGGTCTGCAGCTCGTTCCATTGCACAACCAATGGGCTGGCGCGAAAGTCCTCCGCGCCTTCCAGACCTTGATAAATGCGCTGGTGGTGGGTGTGCCCGGGGAACACAAACCAGCCATAACCCAGATCTGGCTGCTGTGCGCTGAGCGGCACTTTGTCCACCAGTCCTTCGACATGAATGCGCAGCTCCAGCGATGGCAGGTGGATACCGGTCGCCAGCTCGTAAGTCGCGACTACATCGGCGCCGCCGACGCGGTTGCCGACTTCGAGGAATACCGGGTCGTCACCCTCCATGATGGCCTCGAGATGGAAGGCGCCGTTGCGGATCTGCACCGCATCCAGAACGGCACTGACCCACATTTGCATCGGCGTGGTGGTTTCCAGGTGCCACGAGCCCAATGGATGGCCGCGCTCCATGTAATCCAGGCAGGTGCCGACATATTGGCTCGAGAGCATGGTGAGAATTCGCCCGTCCTGAACCAGACCGTCGAAGTGGCGGATGGGCCCGCTGATAAATTCTTCAACCTGAAATTCATCAATGTTCAGGGACAGATCGCTGATCTTGCGACTGATCTCGTCAAATGCGCGTGCAGGCTGCTGATGAATACTGACGTCCATGCTCGACGCGCCGCTGTGCGGCTTGAGCACGGTGGCTCCCTGCCACGGCACCTGGCCGTTGAGCGCCAGGTAGCGATCAAGCGGCATGAACTGCGGCACCCGCAGATTTCCCGCTGCAACGGCGGCCTTCATGTCCAGCTTGTTGCGCGCCAGATTCACCGCCGCCAGCGACGCGCCTTCGACGTTCAGCGCCTCGCGCAAGCGTGCCGCGTCGAGCAATTCGTACTCGGACATCGAAATGATCCGGTCAAATGACTGTGGAAACTGCGCCAGCCATTGCAGGGCCTCTTCGCAGGCACTGGCCTCTCCCGGGCGAATCACGCGCTGGCAGCGCAGGTCGCTCGGCAGCGTATCGATCGCCGCTTGTTTGCCCAGATAAGTGACATCGTGCAGGTCATGATTGATGCCACGGTGGTACTCGATGCGCGGGTAGGGCACCCGGTGAAGAATGAGAATTTTCATGCAAACGGTCTCGCAGCGAAAAGGGCAGGGATCAGGACGCAACTTTCAACAGCAACTCGGGCGCCAGGCAGCGCTCCAGGACCAACAACCATTGCTCGCGCAGCACGCGTACCAGATCGCGGATATCAACCGATGGGGCGTGCAGCGCAACACAGGCCTGGGCGACGAAGTCGCTGTTGTCTCGGGGGATGGCATGGATCAACCGTGGCTCGCCGGCGATCCAGGTGCTTTCGAGCAGGGCGATGTCGTCCCTGGACAGCGCCAGTTCCTCTGCCGCCCGTGTCAGTGTGTCGCGGACCAGCGCCTGTACATCGCCTAGCGTGGTCACGTCGATCGTCACATCGTGCGGCACACCGAACATCACCGTCGCGGCGCTGCAGGTGGCGGCAGGCAGTTCTTCCGGCACAGGCCCGGCGAATACCGAGTCAACCCATGCCGCGTACAGGTCAAGCCCATGGACGGCGTGCGCCAGGGTCCAGATCTTCATGCCGCCAGGACGCCGGTTTGGCTCGATCACCGCTGTCTGGTCGCCGCTGTCGCTGAGTTTGATCTCGTTGTGAAACGGCCCGATGCGTTGGCCGACCAGGCGGTTGACCTGCTCGCCGGCATTGCGAATGGCCAGTCGCTCCTGTTCACTGAGGCGTGCCGGCAGAATTTGCGCGACCTCAACCGGATAGCGCCCGCTGGCACTGACTTTTTCAGTGACAAACCACAGTTTGCCCAAGCCGTCATAAGAGAACTCGCGGGTGAATGTGATGAAAGCTTCGGCCAGCACACCGCCGTCCAGATAAGGTGCGACTTCCGTGAACGCCTGCTCACAGTCGCCACCCGCTGAAACCACCACCACACCGCGATTGTTGCCCTCACACGCAGGCTTGATCACGAAGCTGCCTTGCTGACGCGCTGCAAAATTGCGTACGTCGTGCAAACCGTCGATCCGCACGAAGTCCGGCAGTGTCACCCCCAACTGGTTCAACTGCGTACGGACGCGATCTTCGGCGGTGCGGTATGCCAGTTTGTCAAAGGCCGCCAGTGCCAGTGCGGCATCGTCTACCGGCAAGCCGAGGCGCTCCAGCAGCGCCGCGCCACTGGCGACCGCGTTGTCGGAAAAGACCAGCCCGGCGCTGATCCGGCCCGCATCGTCGCCCAGCAGATTCAGTGCCTGATCGACGAAGTCGGGGTGCAGCGGATCGGCATCGATCACACGATCGCTGATGGTCCGGTCATGGTCCTGAGGGTTGGCTCTGATCAGCCAGGTCTGCGCGCCCCACTGTTGGCGGGCGTAGTCTCGCAGGTGCAGCACATCGCCGATCCGGCTCAGGTTGTAGTCCACTATCAGTAATACAGGCGCTCGCAACGGCATGTTTGTTTCTTCCTCATCCGTGGGGGTAGTCATCGGCAGCAGTCTTGTTCAGGCGATCGCCCGGGTTGTTATTAATGGCTGTCGGGCTGATAGCGGATATCCAGCGCGGTCGCGCTGATAGTGGCCAGACGTTCAAGCTCGGTTGCGCGGTTGGCGCGCTCGAACGTCCACAACAATTGCCCGAGGAACACTTCACGGGCGTGTGCTGGAATCACATCGCCGGCCTTGAGCAGCACGTGCTGCACCACCGGGGCCAGCGGCAATGGGTTAAGCGTCACTGAACTCAAGGTTCCCGGCTCGGCGAAGTACACCCGAAAGAACGTTGCTACGGACTGTGCACTGGTACCGTCCGCCTGCCACTCGAACTGCGCCAGATGCCGTACGAGATCCTCGCGCAGCGCAGTGTCGTCCTGGCTGGCGAGCAGCAGGTCGAGCCACAGTGAAAGCATGCTGTGTCCGTGGGTTACTGCTTCGACGCTGTGCGAGATCAGGCTGCCGCCGACGCGCGGGTTGATTTCGATCAGGTCCCAGTGCTGCCCCGAAAAGCGTGCCTCCACGTGGTAGCAACCCCACTTCAGCGCCATGCAAGCCAAGACATCCTTCAGCCATTGCAGCCCTGCGGCGATCTGCGCCTGATCAAGGCTGGCCGGTGGCGTGGTGCAGCTGTCTTCAAGCACCGTCGCGGCGGTCTCGGTCACTTCGTATTTCTCATGGATGGCCACGACATGCGCCTGACCATCGACCAGCAATGTCTCGAAACTGAATTCATGACCGGCGATGTAATCCTCGGCCATGAACGTCAGCCCGTCGTTGAACGCCGAGGCATATACCGTGTCTTCGGCCGAGGCCAGACGCAGGTCCTCAAGGGCATTCCACGTAGTGTCTTTGCGCATGGGAAAGGCTGCGTAGGAGGCGATCCCATGAACCGGTTTGATGAAATAACGCTGATCCTGCGCCTTGAGCCGTTCCAGCACGGACTCGGTCAGGGCATAGGCGTTAGCGTGCGACAGGCCTTTTTCGGCCAGTCGGTTACGGACATTGAGCTTGTTGCGCAGGGCCAATGCCTGCCCAGCGTCCATGTCGTAAGTGCCAAGCGAAGCGTTGGCAGCAGCCATCAGGTGGCGATAGCCTTCCCACACGCTGATGCAGCAACTGACCTGTTCACCAGACTTGCGCAGAGTCTCAAGGGCGGTCTGCACATCCTCCAGCTTCAACTGGTGGGAGTCGGTGGTGTAGAGCCGGTCCGCCCAGGCATGAATCTGCTCCAGGCGTTCCGGTATATGTTCTGGAAGCGGCAATGAAGACAGCACGAAACACCGGAGCTTTCGTCGATGAAGCTCCTGCTTCAGGTCTTCCAGGAAAGAAAAGCCGCAGTGGCTCAGGATCAGAACACCGGGTCGATTTGAATTCATTGCCTGCTCCATGGCTTAAGCAGCCTTGTCTTGCGGCTTGGCCAGGGTGTTGAGGTACAGCTTGTTGAAGAACATCGCGAGAATCGTCTGATGCTCCTCAAGGTATTTTTTCAGTGCTGCGATGTCCTGCTCGTCCTTGATCAGGAAGCGCAGGGCCGCCCAGACTTCACCCGGGTGGTCATCATTGATGTCGGTATGCGAGTGGGATACCTGACCGGCGATGTTGGTTTCGCCCACCGAGGATTTGAGCGCTTCAAGTTTACGGGGCTCGAGTTTCACGTTGACGTACTCGACCAGGTAGGAATAAGCGACGACGCCAAGCGGCCCTTCATGATCCAGCAGGTAGGAAAAGAAACCGACCAGCAGTTTGGTCTCCAGGTACGGTTCGGTGGCGAGGAACTCCTCACGGCTGACGCCGATACGGGTCAGGTCGGCGATGAACAGCTCGTCATGCAGCATTTCCTCTTGCTCGTAGTGAGCCCAGATCTGTGCTGCTGCAGGGCTGATCTTGGCCACTTCCGCCAGCGCCTTGGATTCAGCCACCCGCAGCAGGCGGATGCGCCATGCGGTTTCAATCAGGTGGCGCTTGTAGTACTCGCTGTTAACGTCCTTGCCTTCCAGATGCGCGGCCTCAGGAACGGTGGCGAACCATTGCTCTACTTGGCCGTCGATGATCTTGTCGATCTCTGCACGCAGGCCAGCCGAGCCGGCAGCGCTGAGGAACGGAGTGGTATCACCATAGCCAACATTTTTTACACGGTTAAGCATGAATAAGTCCTTTTTAGTTTATTTGAAACGCTTTGATTGAAACCGCAGTTAAACGCCAACGCTTAGCCAATTATTTCAATGGCTACTTTTCCTTTTAACAGGCACTGACAGGCCAGCCGGTATTCTTCACCGCTGTAACCCAACACCTCGATAAAAGCCTCTTCATCGTCATCGCGAGGACTTACCGCCTCGAAACCTGATGTAATCCTGATCAAACAAGCACCGCACGCCCCGATACGACAGCCCAGCGGGATGATGTTCTTGCCGTCACGTTCATATTCGATATCCGTGAACGGGGCGTTGGTTGGTAACTCGAACTCAATTTTATTCGCTGTAGTAGAAGTAACGGTTAGTGTGTGAAACCCTTCCATACATGCCTCATTTAATTGTTTAAGTTCGTGTGGCAGGCACACAGTTTCACGCCAAAGCCCGGCAGGCCATGGAAAGCAGTTTTAAATACTCAAGAAGTTAGCGAGAAGTCATTTGCAGATATAACCAGTACAACAACGCTGTACCACTGAACGCTGCGCCCAACAGGCAAACAGCGACCCAGCCAAAGTGGGCGTAAGTGTAAGTTGCCGCAATGGCACCGAGACCGCTGCCCACGGAGTAGAAGGTCATGTAGGCGCCGACCAGGCGGCTTTGCGCATCCGGCCGGGCGGCGAAAATCAGGCTCTGGTTGGTCACGTGCACGGCCTGCACTGCAAAGTCCAGCAAGACCACACCGATGACCATGGCCAGCAATGAGCTTTCAACAAACGCGGTGGGTAACCAGGACACGGTCAACAGCACCAGCGCAATGCCTGTGGTGCGATTGCCCAAACCCTGGTCGGCCAACCGGCCGGCCCTTGCAGCGGCCAGTGCGCCTGCAACCCCTGCCAGACCGAACAAGCCAATCTGAGTGTGGGAAAGTGACAGTGGCGGCGCACTTAGCGGCAGGACCATGGCGGTCCACAATACGCTGAATGCAGCGAATATCAGCAGGGCGAAAGTCCCCCTGACGCGCAGCGTCGGTTCGGTCAGATACAACTGCAAGACCGAGCGCAGTAACTGCAGATAACTGCCTTTGGCCGGTGGCTTGGTCGACGCCGGCATGGTGCGATAGAGCACCAGCGCCATGCTGATCATCAAGGCTGCCGAGACAAAATAGACCCCGCGCCAGCCCGCCAGATCGGCCACCGCGCCAGAGACGAAGCGCGCCAGCAAAATGCCCAGCACGACACCACTGGTCACCGTGCCAATGGCTTCGCCGCGTTGTTCGGGACTGGCCAGTGTCGCCGCGTAGGCAACCACCACTTGCACGACCACCGCCATCAGTCCGACCAGCACCATCGCGCCGAGCAGCATGCCCCATTCCTGTGCCAGTCCGACGGCACACAATGCCGCGGCCGACAGCAGCATCTGCGTGAGGATCAGTCCCTTGCGATTGAGCAGATCGCCCAAGGGGACGATGAACAACAGACCGACTGCGTAACCGGCCTGAGTGGCCGTGACCACCACACCGATGGTGCCGGGCGATACCGACAGACTGGCTGCCATCGACTCCAGCAGTGGTTGCGCGAAGTAGACGTTTGCCACGGCCATGGCGCAGGTAATTGCAAAGAGAAATGTCTGGTAACGACTTAGGCCAGGTGTGGTTGCATGCTCCTGAGGGGACTGAACAGTGCCGCCACCGGCTGATTTTTCGGCTTCGACGTCCATAATCGAAGGCTTTCGAGGGTTCAGCATCATCATTCCATCCTTGGGAATAACTGGTTTTTAAACAAAACCGATGCGTTGATTTTTATCAAAACTGGTTTTAATCTACAACTAGTTTTTCAAAATATTTTCTTCTGACGTTAGAACAGTTCTGACGCACTTTATTAATCAACACTGGAGACTCATGGCTAGGCAGCAGCTACTGGCACAAAGCGAATGCCCTGTGGCCCGGACACTTGAAGCTATCGGTGATCGTTGGGTTTTGATGATCATCCGTGACGCCTTCGATGACGTCCGTCGTTTCAGCGAATTTCAAAAGCGCCTGGGCCTGGCGAAAAACGTCCTCACGGTGAAACTCAAACGGTTGGTCGAGCTCGGTGTCTTCGAGGTGCAGCCTGCATCCGACGGCACCGCCTACAAGGAGTATGTGCTGACCGAGATGGGGCGTTCGGTGTTTCCGATCGTGATCAGCATGCGTCAGTGGGGCGAGCGCTTCCTGTTCAGCAAGGGTGAGAGCTATTCGATACTGCTGGACAACGAGCACGCCGAGCAGATCGAGATCATTGAGGTGCGGTCGAGGGCGGGCAAGGTATTGGGCCCGGCCGATTGCCATCGGCGTGTGGTCAAGCGCCGCAGTTGAATGTTCGCCATGGCCCGTGCGGGTCAGGCGCCAGCCTTGCGTGTCAGTTGTTCGCGGCAATAATCGGCGAACAACTGCGCCGGTTTGGTCAGTTGCCCACGTTTGAGCCACGCCGCTACCAGGCCTGAACCGGTGACATCTTCGACAATGTCGACGCACACTACTTTCTTGCCGTCATAGGTGCATTCCGAGTGCGGCTTCGTCACCAGCACCGAGAAGCCGAACCCCTGGCCGACCATGCCGCGGACCATTTCGATCGACGGTGAGCTGAACTCGATGCGCGGGGTCAGGCCGAGTTCTTCGAACAGGCTGACGAAGTAGGTCCGGCTCGGCTGCACATCGAGCAGGATCATCGGCTCCAGACACAAATCCCGCAGCGACACTTGCTTGTATTCGGCGAAGCGGTGATCGGCCGGCAGCAGTGCATAAGGGCGCTGCGCCGGCATCAAGGGTTCGGTCTGAATGGTCGCGTCGAGTTCGTGTTCGTACAAGATGACCAGATCGAACGCACCCGATGTCAGGCCTTGCACCAGTTCCTGTTGTTCACCGTCGCGGATGCGGATTTTCACCCCCGGATACAGCGCGCAAAACCCGGCGATCAATTGCGGCAGGTACAGCGGGGCGACGGTTTCGAAGCAGCCGATGTCGATCTGCCCGGCGACGATGTCGTTGTCGGCCAGGGCGTTCTGTTCGAACTCTTTGGCCATGCGCAGCAGTTCCTGCGCCTTGCGCAGAAAGCGTGCGCCGCTGGGCGTCAGGGACACGCCCTGGGCGTGATGGCGGATCAGCAGTTGCACGGCGAAGCTGTCTTCCAGTGCCTTGATCGCGGTGGAAATGGCCGGTTGGGCGATGTACAGCTTGCGCGACGCCTCGGCAACGCTGCCGCATTCGACGGTGGTGATGAAGTATTTGAGCTGACGCAAATTGTAGGCGGCCACGGCAAACCTCTGGACGAGCGGACTCGACTTCCAAGCAATTTGTGCGCCGCCACGTCCGCTGCGCGACGATGTGTTTATCTTTCAACCATAGCCATCTGGCCCGCGTTTGGGGCAAGTCATTGCCCAGTGTTTTTATTGCCTGCGAAGATATTTTTACTGGTTTTAGCCCGCACCGCCCTGAGCGACCATCAATGCACAATTAAAGCCCAGGGAGCATCCGAACGTGTTCGAGCTTGCAGAATGGCAGCGCCGCGCCGTTGCATTGAAGTTTCCCGATCAAGCCGTGATCGACGGCCAACCCTGCGCCGCACAATCGGGGCAGACCTTCGCCGCGATGAATCCCGCTACCGGGCAGTTGCTGGCCAATGTCGCGGCCTGTGGCGAGGCGGATGTCGATGCGGCGGTGCGCAATGCACGACAGGTGTTCGAGGCCGGTACCTGGTCACAACGCCCACCGGCGGAGCGCAAACAGGTGCTTCTGAGACTGGCCGATCTGCTGATGAACCACCGCGAAGAACTGGCCCTGCTCGATTCGCTGAACATGGGCAAACCGGTGATGGATGCCTACACCATCGACGTGCCGGGCGCTGCCGGGGTGTTTCGCTGGTACGCCGAAAGCATCGACAAACTCTACGATCAGATTGCCCCCGCCGCGTCCAGCGTGCTGGCGACCATTACCCGTGAAGCACTGGGGGTGGTCGCCGCGGTGGTGCCGTGGAATTTTCCGCTGGACATGGCCGCGTGGAAACTCGCGCCGGCGCTGGCGGCGGGCAATTCGGTGATTCTCAAACCGGCGGAGCAATCACCGTTTTCGGCGTTGCGTCTGGCCGAACTGGCACTGGAGGCCGGACTGCCGGCAGGTGTGCTCAACGTGTTGCCGGGGCTGGGTGAACAGACCGGCAAGGCGTTGGGCCTGCACCCGGATGTCGATTGTCTGGTGTTCACCGGCTCGACTCAGGTCGGCAAATATTTCATGCAGTATTCGGCGCAGTCCAACCTCAAACAGGTCTGGCTGGAGTGCGGCGGCAAGAGTGCCAACCTGGTGTTCGCCGATTGCCGCGATCTGGATCTGGCAGCGGAGAAAGCCGCGTTCGGGATCTTTTTCAATCAGGGTGAAGTGTGTTCGGCCAACTCGCGTCTGTTGGTTGAACGCGCTATTCACGATGAGTTTGTCGAGCGCCTAAAAGCCCAGGCCGAGCGCTGGCTGCCGGGGGATCCACTTGACCCGCAAAGCCGTGCCGGAGCCATCGTCGATCACCGGCAGACGACGAGCATCCTGCGCGCCATTCACGGTGCAGTCCAGTCGGGGGCGACCTTGGTCTGTGGCGGTCAGCAACGGCGTTTCAACGGCTCGGACAACTTCATCGAACCGACGATTTTTACTGGCGTCAGCGCCGACATGCCGCTGTTTCGTGAAGAGGTGTTCGGCCCGGTGCTGGCGGTGGTGCCGTTCGACGATGAAGACGAAGCGGTGCGTCTGGCCAATGACAGTGTCTACGCGCTGGCGGCGTCGCTGTGGACGGATGATCTGCATCGCGCGCACCGCGTGGCCCGACGACTGCGAGCGGGCACGGTGTCAGTCAATACCGTCGATGCACTGGACGTGACCGTGCCGTTTGGCGGCGGCAAGCAATCGGGCTTTGGTCGCGACCTGTCGCTGCACTCGTTCGACAAATACACCCAGCTCAAGACCACCTGGTTTCAGTTGCGCTGAAACCGCGTGGCCCCTGTCGCGAGCAGGCTCACTCCTACAATTGACCGTGCGCCCCTG
>OFQU01000141.1_pt1 | contig 15844 bp, 12 predicted proteins | sample 1542981 | NCBI WGS metagenome assembly OFQU01 (sample SAMN07774233, study PRJEB24372) | wastewater metagenome | isolation source: Exp Tend CN 90WW | collected 2016-02
TGATCCTCGAACAGCCCGGCATAACGATTGAACCGTCCGGTCGCGATCTTCGACTGGTAGAAGGCGCCGACGCTCAACCAGTCGGTAAGCTGCCCCAGATAGCCGACGCGCACGCCGACGCCTGCAGACCAGCTGGTGCCACGGTCGGTGAAATGCTGCGGATCGGCAGAGGCGGCGGCGAAGGGTTGCAGGCCGTTCGCGCGAAAGCTCTGTACCGCGATCACCGGCGCGATTCCGATGCCGTGACCGGGCGCGATGCGCGCCGAAAGGGTCGGCGACACGAACAGCTGCTGCAGATTGACCCCGGCCGGGCCGGTCGCACCGAAGCGGGCGAAGGGATTGGCCTTGTAGTTCGTGTTCATCCCGCCATTGCCGCTGATGGCGATGCCGACCGCGAACCTGTCCGACAGCGGCCGGACATAGCCGATTTCGGGCAGCACGAACGGATTGCTGCCATTGCCGCCGAACCGCGCGTCGGGCCCGGCCGCATTGCCCCTGATGCCTGCGCCGCGATCGGGGACGAAGATCTCCACACCGCCATCCAGGCGATGCCCGATGAAGGTCCCCGCCGCCGGGTTGGACACGATCGAAAGCGCGTCCTGCGGCAAGGCGATGGCGACGCCGCCCATACCCTTGGCCTTGGCGCCGACGCCGTTGAGGAAATAGCCATCGGTCGCCAAGGCCGGTGTCGCGGCCAGCAATGCCACGGCAGCGCTTGCCGTGCCGACCTTTACGAATTTGCGTCCCCACATGCGCACCACTCCCTTTTTCCTACCGTTTCGGTAGGCGATAAATGGGAGTCGCTGAGGGCGGCAAGATATCTTGGCTTTACCGCCAAAAATGCATCGTATTCGACGTATTCATGATCGCCGATCAAGAATATCACTTCGGACGCGATCCATACGGCGAGCGTGACCGCAATTACCGTCGATGTGTTATTGTGACAAATTGCCCGCCGTATCCGTATGTTACACATGCAGTCGAAGTGATAACTAGGCCTACACGACCAGAAAATTGGCGACATTGAAATGGCTGGACGCCCGTCGCGGAAGCACAACCGCTTCGCGACGGGCGATCATCCGAATACGCCCCTACAAACACCCCCAAAACCACGCGGCCGTCAGGCCCGAGCGATCACATCACCGCCGCCGCGTGATCGTCTGCGTATTGGTATATTCCGCCAGGCCTTCCAGCCCGCCTTCCACGCCCAGGCCGGACTGCTTCATGCCGCCGAACGCGGCGAACGGCGTCAGATGCTGTACCTCGTTGACCCAGACGGTGCCGCTCGCGATCCGCTCGGCGACCGCAAAAGCGGCGTCCTCGTCCGCACCCCAGACCGAGGCGCCGAGACCATATTCGCTGGCGTTGGCGCGGGCGATCACGTCCTCGACATCGTCGAAGCGGATCAGCGGCAGCACCGGACCGAACTGCTCTTCCTGCACGATGCGGCTGTCTTCGGGCGGATTGTCGATGATCGTCACCGGGATGAAATACCCCGGCGTGTCGGAAGCTTCGCCGCCGATCAGGAATGTGTAGCCCTTATCCTTCGCGTCCGCGATCAGGCTCAGCACGCGCTCATATTGCAGACGGTTGTTGATCGGGCCGATCTGCGTGCCCTGTTCCGACCCATCGCCCACCTTCACCGTCTTGGCATAGGCGACCAGCGCCGCCTTCAGCGGTTCGTACACGGCCTCGTGTACGTACATCCGCTTCGTCGCGATGCAGATCTGGCCGTTGTTGGTGAAGGCCGCCCAGAACAGCTTTTCCGCGATCGCCGCGACGTCGGCGTCGGGCATCACGATCGCCGGATCGTTGCCGCCCAGTTCCAGCGTCACGCGCTTCAGCGTCGCCGACGCGCTCTGCATGACCCGGCGCCCGGTCGCGGTCGATCCGGTGAAGCTCACCTTGTCGATGCCGGGATGCTCGGTCAGCCACGGTCCCAGCCGATCGCCGCCGGTCACCACGTTGAGCACGCCGGCGGGCAGGATCGTCGCGGCCAGCTCGCCGAATTTCAGCGTGGTCAGCGGCGTGAACGGCGACGGCTTCAGCACCATCGTGTTGCCCGCGAGCAGCGCCGGCCCGACCTTGAACATCGCGAGGATCATCGGGAAATTCCACGGAGCGATGGCGCCCACCACGCCGATCGGCACGTGCCGCGTCTCGCTGTAACGTTCGGCGGTATCCTCGTTGACCGTCACCGGCAGGTCGAGCATCGCCGCGCCCTTCAGCCACATACCCGCGCCGCCGACCTCGCCCTGGGCATCGGCGTGGGGCTTGCCCTGCTCAAGCGTCAGCAGGCGCTTGAACGCGTCGAGATTGGCGAGGATCGCATCCCCCAGCGCGTCGATCATCCGGCGGCGTTCCGCGATCGGTGTCGCCGCCCAGCCGGGGAAGGCATCGCGCGCCGCCTTGACCGCCGCATCCAGATCCTCGCGCGATGCCTCCGGGGCCTGAGCGATCACCGCTTCGGTGGCCGGATTGACGACGTCGAACGTGGCCGAGCCGGGCACCGACCGGCCGCCGATGGTCATGGTGTAGGGACCGTCGAAATCCATCTCGCTCTCCTATGCGGCGGCTCCGCGGCAAGCGGGCAACACCTTGTGCCAACGACGTAGCAGATCGGTGCAGCCGTGCAGCGGTGCGCGCAAGAAATGTGAAAAAGCGAAACAAGGCCATGCAAAGCACCGGACGAAGGGCTGCGCTACACAACAGCATGGAAGAGGCCACCCGAGAGCCTCCCAGCACAAGGAGAGGACCATGATGTCCAGGTTCGCCACGGCCCTGCTCGCCGGCGCCGCATTGACATATCCTGCGATGGCGCAGGCCCAGACGCAGCCTCAATCCACGAACGGCACGGATGCGGCCGCGACGGCGCCGGCCGCCCCCGTAGCGGATGACCAGCAGCAGCCCGCCGCCACCCCGGACCAGGGCGGCGACATCGTCGTCACCGCGCAGCGCCGCGAACAATCCGTCCTCGCCGTGCCGATCGCGATCTCGGCGATCGGCGGCAACACGCTGACGACGAAGGGCATCACCAATTCGGCGAACCTCGCCGCCGCGGTGCCCAATTTGCAGGTCAGCAGCCCTTATGGCTCGACCCAGCCCAATTTCTCGCTGCGCGGGATCAGTGTTGCCAACGAATACAATTCGAATCAGGCCTCGCCGATCGGCGTGTATGTCGACGATGTGTACCTTGCCAGCCGCACCGCGCACGGCATGGGCCTGTTCGATCTCGAACGCGTCGAGGTGCTGCGCGGCCCGCAAGGCACGTTGTTCGGCCGCAACACCACCGGCGGCGCGATCAACTTCATCACCAAGGGGCCGACGCTCAGCGGCAACGAAGGCTATGTCGAAGGCGGCTACGGCAACTTCAACACCTATACCGCGCAGGCGGCGATCGAGACGACGATGGTCGAAGACCAGCTCGGCCTGCGCATCGCCGGCAATTATGCCAAGGGCGATGGCCAGATCCAGAACGTCTTCCCGGGCGGCCGCGACGGCAATTCGCAGGACACGCTGCAAGGCCGCGCGACCCTGCGCATCCGCCCCGGCGCCGGCCCGCTCGATATCAAGCTGAAGGTCTATGGCGGCCGCGACCGCGGCGCGCAGGCGGCGATCCACGGCCTGCTACCCTATCGCACGGGCCTCGGCTTCTTTCAGACCAATGAAAATCGCATGGGGCTGAACCGCACCGAGGCCTATGGGGCATCGGCGACAATCGCCTACGAATTCTCGCCCAAGCTGATCTTCACCTCGATCACCTCGCGCGATGGCGGCAAGCAGAACCTGCAACAGGCGGCGGACGGCTCGCCGCTCGACGTGCTCGACATCAACTGGCGCTCGTCCTTCCAGCAGTTCAGCGAGGAAGCGCGCTTCAACTACAGCGCCGACAAGCTGAAGCTGGTCGCCGGCGGCTTCTACGGTTGGGATCAGGTCACCACCGACAATACGTTCAACATCGGCCAGGCACTCGGGCCGAACGTCAACGGCGGCTTCTTCCAGCATTACCGTCAGGTGCGGCGCAGCTACGCCGTCTTCGCCCAGGGTGATTACGACCTCACCAGCCGCCTCGTGCTGACGCTGGGCGCGCGCTACACCTGGGATCGCAGCCAGTATCGCGACGGCTATGCCTATCTGTTCGCCGGCAACATCGGCGGCACCCAGACGCCGTTGGCGACGACGGTGCCCTGCCCCGGCGTACCCGGCACCTGCGCCTACAATCCGGCGGCGCGCTTTGCGCTCGACGGCCGGAACAACGCGCTCACCGGCCGCGTCTCGCTCAGCTACACGTTCGACGGCGGCACCCTGGTCTATGCCAGCTACAACCGCGGCTATCGCTCGGGCGCGTTCAACGGCGGCGGCTACACGTCGTCGGCGGGCATCAACTATATCGCGCCCGAACGGGTCAATGCCTATGAGGTCGGGCTGAAGGGCCGCTATTTCGACAATGCGCTGACGCTGACCGCCGCCGCCTTCTACTATGATTATGCCAACCAGCAGGTGCAGGACACGCGGCCTGGCCCGGTGTCGTTCCTGGTCAATGCGCCCAAGGCGGAAGTCTATGGCGCGGAGGGCGAGGCGCGGCTGCGCGTATCGCCGGCGATCGTGCTAACCGCTGCGGCGGGCTACCTCCATTCGACGTACAAGCAGCTGACGCTCCAGAACACGGTGCTCAACGGCAACGACCTGCCGTTCGCACCGCGCTTCACCGCACAGGGCGGCGTCGACCTGACCGTGTTCAAGAACGGCACCAACGGCCTCACCGTGTCGCCCAGCGTCGCCTATTTCTCGCGCCAGTATTTCTCGCCATTCAACGCGATCAATGCGGTGGGCACCGGGCAGCGCAACAGCGAATTGCAACAGGGCGGCTATGCCAAGGTCAATCTGACCGCCGCACTGACCACGGGTCGCTTCACGATCAAGGCGTTCGCCAACAACCTCTTCAACGCGCGCGTCTATGCCTATGGCCTCGATCTGCGCGGGGCGGGCTTCCCCTACAACTTCCTCGTTCCCGCAACGCCGCGCACCTACGGCGGCTCGATCCGGGTGGCGTTCTGATGGCGACGCTGCTCGCCCCCGACCTGAAGGACCCCGGCCTGTACGAAGCCGGGGTGCCATGGGACCTGTTCGCGCACCTGCGGCGCGAAGACCCGGTGCATTGGACCCCCGAAAGCGACGGTGCCGGCTTCTGGTCGGTCATGCGCCACGCCGATATCGTCGAGGTGTCGCGCCAGCCGCAGCTGTTCTCGTCGGCCTATGAGAATGGCGGCCATCGCATTTTCAACGAAAACGAGGTCGGGCTGACCGGCGCCGGTGAGTCGGCGATCGGCATCCCCTTCATCTCGCGCGATCCCCCCATCCACACCCGCTACCGCAAGTTCGTCATGCCGGCGCTGTCCCCCGCCCGGCTCGGCGACATCGAAACGCGCATCCGGACGCGTGTCGCACAGCTGGTCGCGGACATCCCGCTCGGCGAGACGATCAATCTGGTGCCGGCCCTCGCCGCACCGCTGCCGCTGATGACGCTGGCCGAACTGCTCGGCGTGTCGATCGACCTGTGGCCCAAGCTGTACGACTGGACCAACGCCTTCGTCGGCGAGGACGATCCGGAATTCCGCCAGAGCCCGGAAGCGATGGGCGCGACGTTGGGCGAATTCTTCGCCTTCGGCCAGGAACTGTTCGAGGCGCGCCGCGCCGAACCGACCGGCGACATCGCTTCGCTGCTCGCCAATGCCGAGATCGACGGCGTGCCGGTGCCGTTCCGCGATTTCATCGGCAATCTGATCCTGGTGCTGGTCGGCGGCAACGAAACCACGCGCAACTCGCTCAGCCACAGCGTCACCGCCTTTTCGGCCAACCCGGACCAGTGGGATGCGATCCGCGCCGACCGCGACGTGCTGAAGACCGCCGCGCCGGAGATGGTCCGCTATGCCAGCCCCGTCATGCACATGCGCCGGACGGCGATGGAGGACACCATCGTCGGCGGTCAGGCCATCGCGAAGGGCGACAAGGTCGTGCTGTGGTACATCTCCGCCAATCGCGACGAAAGCGCCTTCCCCGACGCCGATCGCTTCGACGTTCGTCGCAAGGGCGCGCAGCATGTCGGCTTCGGGGCCGGCCAGCACGTCTGCGTCGGATCGCGCCTCGCCGAAATGCAGCTGCGCATCGCGTTCGACACGCTCGCCGATCGTGTTACATCGTTCGACGTGCAAGCGCCGCCGCGTCGGTTCCGGTCGAACTTCATCAACGGCCTGAAGAACCTCGACGTCGTTCTGCGGGCTGCGTGATGGAGAGGGACGCGACGGGCATGCCCAGCAACGAAACGATCATCGCCAAGACACTGGGCCGCGCGCCCGATCGCAGCGTCAACATCGGCGCGTGGCAATTCGCGCGCTGGCGGCAGTTCATCGGCAGCTATGAACTGCCGGCGCTGGTCGATCCCGTCTTCGTCGTCCATGTCGGCGGCAAGCCCGATACCCGACTGTGGGAAGCGGATCAGTGGAGCAAGTCGCGCTCGATCCCCGGCTGCGCGACGATCGTGCCCGCTGGGGTCAGCACGGGCTGGCGGATCGACGGCGAACTCGACGTCGTCACCGTCTCGGTGCCGGTGGACGAATTACAACGGCAGAGCGCGGTCGATCAGTTTCGCGCGATGCGCTTCGCCTTCGCCGACCCGCTCGGCATCGCGCTGACGCGGCAGATTCTGGGCGAATTATATGCCGCACAGACCGAGGAACGCGCGAATTACATCGATACGCTGCTCGGCGCACTCCGCGCGCACACGCTGCGCGGCACCACGCCGGTCGCCGACGCCGCCTTCCCCAGCACCGATTTCTCCGCCTATCGCATCCACCAGATCATGAACGACATTCTCGCCCACCCCGAAGGCGACCATACGCTGGAGGCGCTGGCGCAGCGGGCGGGCCTGACGCCGTCGCATTTCTGCCGCGTGTTCAAGAAATCGACCGGCACGACGCCGCATCAATATGTGATGAAGGCGCGTCTCGATCGCGCACAGGAATTGCTCGGCGCGTCCGACATGTCGATCGCCGCCATCGCCGACCGGCTGGGCTTCACCAGCCAGAGTCATTTCACCCGAGCCTTCCGCCAATATGCCGGCCAGACGCCCAGCGGCTGGCGCCATACCATCCAGTAGGGACACTCATGCAGACCATCGCCGCGGTTGCCCGCACACCCAAGGGCGCATTCTCGATCGAGGAGGTCACGGTCGAAGCCCCGCGCGCCGGCGAGGTCCGCGTCAAGATCGCCGGGGTCGGCCTGTGCCACACTGATCTCGTCTTTCGTGATCAGTTCGCCCCCTACCCGCTGCCGGCCGTGCTCGGCCATGAGGGTGCAGGCGTAATCGAAGAGGTCGGCGAGGGTGTCGAGGGGCTGGCGGTCGGCGACCGTGTCGTCCTCGGCTTTTCCAGCTGCGGCCATTGCGCGCGCTGCCAGGAGCATCTGCCCAGCTATTGCCGCGATTTTCCGCCGCTGAACTATGCCGGCATGCGGCTGGAGGACGGGTCGACCGCCTATTCCGCCAATGGCGAGTCGATCGCCTCGCACTTCTTCGGCCAGTCGAGCTTTGCCGCCCAGGCGATCGTCCGCGCGGGCAACGTCGTGAAGGTCGAGGACGCGGACGCACCGCTCGAAATCCTTGGGCCCCTTGGCTGCGGATTCCAGACCGGCGCCGGCGGGGTGATGCGGTCGATGGCCTGTCCGGCGGGCAGCTCGATCGCGATCGTCGGCGGCGGCCCCGTCGGCCTCGCTGCGGTGATGGGCGCGAAAATCCAGGGCTGCACGACGATCGCGCTGGTCGAACCCGTTGAGGCACGCCGCCAGATCGCGCTGGACCTCGGCGCGACCCACGTCATCGATCCCAAAGCCGGTCCCGTCACCGAAGCGTTGCGCGGCATCATCGCCGATGGCTTCGACTTCGCCTTCGACACCAGCGGCCGGGTCGAGGCGATCGAGGCGGCGCTCGGCGCGCTCGCCTCCCGCGGCATGATCGGGCTGGTCGGCGTTCCCCCGAAGGCGGAGGATGCCGTCGCGATCAACATCGCCGCGATGATCACCTTCGGGCAGCGCGTCGTCGGGATCATGGAGGGCGACAGCGATCCGCAGACCTTCATCCCGCAGCTGATCGCGGCGCATCGCGACGGTCGCTTCCCGTTCGACCGGCTGGTTCAGACCTTCCCGCTCGCCCAGATCAACGACGCCATCGCGGCGCAGGCGCGTGGCGAGTGCATCAAGGTCGTGCTCATTCCCTGACCCTGCCATTCGATGGCGTGATCGGCGGCGGCGGCCGCGCCGTCGATGCCGAGCGCCGGGCGGTGCCGAGCGCCGGGCGCAGTGATCGGCGACGCCACACCGATGGCACGGCGGCGCCGACGACGCTGATGGCCGTCCGACGCCGCGCGGTTAGCGGCAATAACGTTCGCGCAGCACGCGCTTCAGCAACTTGCCCGTCGGCTCGCGCGGCAGCTCCGCCTGGAACACCACGCGCTTGGGCGTCTTGACCCCGCCCAGCTCGCGCCGGGCGAAGCTGCGCAGCTCTTCCGCCAGCGCATCGTCCGCCCGCACGGTCGCGGCCGGCTGCACGATCGCCAGCACGCTCTCCCCCATCTCTTCGCATGGCACGCCGATCACCGCGACGTCGGCGACCGCCGGATGCGTCACCAGCAGATTCTCGATTTCCTGCGGATAGACGTTCACCCCGCCCGAAATGATCATGAAGCTCTTGCGATCGGACAGGAATAGATAGCCATCCGCATCGACATGCCCGATGTCGCCCAGCGTCGCCCAGCCTGCAGCATTGTGCGCCTCCGCCGTCTTCACCGGATCGTTGAGATATTCGAACTGCGGCCCGTCGCCGAAGAAGACGTTGCCCGTTTCCCCCGGCGGCAGCTCGACGCCCGCATCGTCGACGATGTGGATATTGCCCAGCACCGCACGCCCGACCGACCCCGGCTTGCGCAGCCATTCCTCGCTCGACAAGGCGGTGATCCCGCAGCTTTCGGTGCCCGAATAATATTCGTGGACGATCGGCCCCAGCCATTCGATCATCGCGCGCTTGACCGGCACGGGGCACGGCGCCGCCGCGTGCACCACCGCGCGCAACGACGATAATTCATAGCGGCGGCGCACCGCCTCGGGCAGCTTTAGCATGCGCACGAAATGCGTCGGCACGAACGTCGCCTGCGTCACCCGATACCGCTCGATCAGGCGCAGCGCCTCCTCGGCATCGAACCGCTCCATGACGATCACGGTCCCGCCCAATTGCTGCACCGCCATCGCCCAGCGCAGCGGCGCGGCGTGATAGAGTGGTGACGTCGACAGATAGATGCTGTCCGCACCCATGCCGTATAGGCCGCTGCCCATCCGCGTCAGCGGCGTGTCCGCGCCGATCGGCCCGGTCGGCAGCGCGCCCTTCACGCCCTTCGGCCGCCCGGTGGTTCCGGAGGAATAGAGCAGATCGGTCCCCGCGCTTTCGTCCGGGATCGGGGTGGTCGGCCGCGCCGCCACCGCCGCGGACCAGTCCGCAAGCCCCTCGGGCGCGCCCGTCCAGCAATAGGCCGGCACATCCGGCGCTTCTGCCAGAGCCGCCAGCGCTAGTTCGGCATAAGCGGGCGAGACGACCAGCAGCTTCGCCCCGCAATCGCGCAGGATATAGGCGATGTCACGCGCGCTCAGCTTGTTCGAGATCGCGGTCTGGTACAGCCCGGACCGCTGCGCCGCCCAGCCGAACACGAAGACCTCGGGCGCATTGGCGAACACGGTTGCGACGACATCGCCGCGGGTCAGGCCCAACGCCCGCAACTGCCACGCGCTGGCATTGGACTGCGCATCCAGCGCGGCGAAGCTGATCTGCTCGCCCGACGTCGCCAGCACGATCGCGGCCTTCTGCGGATGACGGACGGCATGGTCTGCCGGATGCATCGCACCTCTCCCTTATCGTTATGACCGGGTCGAACCACAGCGCAGCATCGCCCGGCAATCGCAGCGCAAGAAATGTGAAAAGCGGCGCGAGTGCCGGGCAAAGCCCAAACGCCTCGCGTCCGCTATCCCGGCAGGCACGGCGACCCGACAACCGGGCGCTACGGGAGAGGCAGACGTGATCCTGACCGACGACCAGATCGCCATCCGCGACATGGTACGTGCCTTCGCGCAAGAGCGTCTTCGCCCGGCAAGCGCCGGTTTCGAAGCGGCGGGCGGCTATCCGCCCGACCTGTTCCGGCAGCTTGGCGACCTTGGCCTGATGGGCATGACCGCGCCTGCCGACGTCGGCGGGGCCGGCACCGATTACGTCTCGTACGCGCTCGCCCTGATCGAGCTCGCCGCAGCCGACGGCGCGCTGTCGACGATCGTGTCGATCCAGAACTCGATCATGGTTTCGGGCCTGCTCAAGGACGGCAGCGAGGCACAACAGGCACGCTGGCTGCCGCGACTGGTATCCGGCGACGCGATCGGCGCCTTCGCGTTGACCGAGAGCGATGCGGGATCGGATGCCGCGGCGATCCGCACCACCGCGACGCGCATCGATGACGGATGGCGGTTGAACGGCGCCAAGCAATTCATCACGTCGGGCAAGATCGCCGGGGTTGCGATGGTGATCGCCGTCACCGATCCCGCGGCGGGGCGCAAGGGGATGTCCGCCTTCCTCGTCCCCACCGACACGCCCGGCTATGTCGTTGACAAGGTCGAACACAAGCTCGGCCAGGCCGCCTCCGACACGTGCGCGCTGCGCTTCGTCGACTGCCACGTGCCCGCCGACGCGCTACTAGGCGAAGAGGGCCGCGGCTATGCCATCGCGCTCGCCAATCTGGAGGCGGGACGCATCGGCATCGCCGCCCAGTCGGTCGGCATGGCGCAGGCCGCACTCGATATCGCCGTCGCTTATGCGCGTGACCGTCGCAGCTTCGGCAAGCCGATCATCGATCATCAGGCGGTCGGTTTCCGCCTCGCGGACCTCGCCACGCAATTGGAGGCGGCGCGACAGCTCGTGCTGCACGCCGCCGCGCTGAAGGACGCGGGCGAGCCGGCGCTGACCGCCGCATCGATGGCGAAGCTGTTCGCGTCGGAGGCGGCCGAACGGATCGTATCCGGCGCGATCCAGACGCTCGGCGGCTACGGCTATCTCGAGGAATTCGGCCTCGCCCGCATCTATCGCGACGTCCGCGTCTGCCAGATCTACGAAGGCACGTCGGACATTCAGCGCATGGTGATCGCCCGCGCGCTGTGACGGCGCCCTCCCAAACCCACCAAACCCGGAGAGACGACAGGATGAACATCGATGGCATTGCGGCGATCGTGACGGGCGGGGCCTCCGGCCTCGGCGGCGGCACCGCCAAACGGCTTGCGGCTCAGGGCGCCAAGGTCACGATCTTCGATCTCAACGCCGATCTCGGCACGGCGCTGGCGCAGGAGATCGGCGGGCATTTTGTGCGCGTCGATGTCACCGACGAACAGGCGGTCGCCGGCGCTATCGCGGAAGCGGAGGGCGTCAACGGCAAGGCGCGCATCCTGGTGAATTGCGCCGGCATCGGCCCGCCTGCGAAGGTGATCGACCGCGACGGCAACGCGCTGCCGCTCGCGTCCTTCTCGAAAATCGTGACGATCAACCTGATCGGCACGTTCAACGTCCTGTCGAAATTCGCCGCGGCACTCCACACCGCGGCGCCGATCGGCGAGGAGCGCGGCGTCGTCATCAACACCGCCTCCGTCGCCGCCTATGACGGTCAGATCGGGCAGGCTGCCTATGCCGCATCCAAGGGCGGCGTGGTCGGTATGACGCTGCCGATCGCGCGGGAACTGGCCCGTTATGGCATCCGCGTGATGACGATCGCGCCCGGCATCTTCTGGACGCCGCTGCTCGCGACGCTGCCGCAGGAGGCGCAGGACAGCTTGGGCGCGCAGGTGCCCTTCCCCAGCCGCCTCGGCCAGCCCGACGAATATGCGCAGCTGGTCGAATCGATCGTGACCAATCCGATGCTCAACGGCGAAACGATCCGCCTCGACGGCGCGATCCGGATGGCACCGCGATGACCGCGCCCACCGAGCGGGCGCGTACGATCGGCGCGGCGGTGGAGGCCTTCGTCCGCGATGTCGTCGCCCCCTACGAAAGCGACCCGCGCCGTGACGCGCACGGGCCCAGCGACGCACTGGTCGACGAATTGCGCGGCAAGGCGCGCGCGGCGGGCGTGCTCACCCCGCACATCCTGCCCGATGGCACGCATCTGACGCAGCGCGAGACCGCCTATGTCCTGCGCCAGTCCGGCCTGTCCCCGCTCGGCCCGATCGCGGTCAACACCGCCGCGCCGGACGAGGGCAACATGTACCTGCTCGGCAAGGTCGGCAGCGACGATCAGAAGCGCCGCTTCCTCGATCCGCTGGTGCGCGGCGACGCACGCTCGGCGTTCTTCATGACCGAACCCGCGGCGGACGGCGGCGCCGGCTCGGATCCCTCGATGATGCAGACCATTGCGACGCTCGACGGCAATCACTGGGTGGTCAACGGTCGCAAGGCGTTCATCACCGGTGCCCAGGGCGCGAAGGTCGGGATCGTCATGGCGAAGTCCGACGCCACCGACGGGACCGGGGGCGCCTGCATGTTCCTGGTCGATCTGCCCGACCCTGCGATCACCATCGAACGCGTGCTCGACACGATCGACAGCTCGATGCCCGGTGGCCATGCCGTGGTGCGGATCGACAATCTGCGCATCCCGGCGGACCAGATGCTGGGGCACAGCGGCGAAGGGTTCAAATACGCCCAGATCCGCCTCGCCCCTGCCCGGCTGTCGCATTGCATGCGCTGGCTCGGTGCGTGCGTCCGCGCGCATGAGATCGCGACCGACTACGCCAATCGCCGCCATGCCTTCGGCAAGGTGCTGATCGATCACGAAGGCGTCGGCTTCATGCTCGCCGAAAACCTCATCGACCTGAAACAGGCCGAATTGATGATCGACTGGTGCGCCGACGCATTGGACGGTGGTGCCAACGGCGGTCCGGAAAGCTCGATGACCAAGGTCGCCGTGTCCGAAGCGCTGATGCGCGTCGCCGACCGCTGCGTGCAGGTGATGGGCGGCACCGGCGTCACCGGCGATACGATCGTCGAACAGGTGTTTCGCGAAATCCGTGCCTTCCGCATCTACGACGGCCCGACCGAAGTCCACAAATGGAGCCTCGCCAAGAAGATCAAGCGCGACTGGAAGGCGGCGCAGGCATGACGCACCGCTATATCCCGATCGCGTGCTGGGGCCGGCTGACGATCGCCGCGCCTGACGCCCGCGCCGCCAAGCGTGCGTCCGTCTGGACGGCGCTATGACCGAAGCGCTCAGCCAGACCGCCAACGCGGGCACCACCGCCGTCCGGGACGCGCACCGTTTCGACGAAGCCGCGCTCGCCCGCTGGATGGTTGACCATGTCGATGGCTTTTCCGGGCCGCTGACCGTGGACCAGTTCAAGGGCGGGCAGTCCAACCCCACCTATCGCCTGACCACGCCCGGCGCCGCTTACGTCCTGCGCCGCAAACCGCCGGGGCCGCTGTTGAAGGGCGCGCACGATGTATTGCGCGAGGCGCGCGTGCTCACCGCGCTGGCGAATACCGACGTGCCGGTCGCGCCGGTCCACGGCATCTGCGCCGACGACGGCGTCATCGGCACGCCGTTCTTCGTGATGGGGCTGGTCGAGGGACGGATCGTCTGGGACGCGACTTTCCCGGACGTGCCGCGGGAAGAGCGTGCCGCCTATTTCGACGCGATGAACGCGACGCTCGCGGCCCTGCATGGCGTCGATTACGCCGCCGTCGGCCTCGGCGATTACGGACGGCCCGGCAATTACTTCGCGCGGCAGATCGCCCGCTGGTCGCAACAATATCAGGACGATGCCGACGCCGGCCGCGATGCGGACATGGACGCCCTGGTCGCATGGCTGCCCGACAACATCCCCGCGGACGACGAGACACGGATCGTCCACGGCGATTTCCGCTGCGACAACATGATCTTCCACCCCACCGAACCGCGCATTCTCGCGGTCCTCGACTGGGAGCTCTCCACGCTCGGCCATCCGCTCGCCGATTTCGCCTATCATGCGATGATGTACCGGATGCCGCCCGACATCGTCGCCGGGCTTGCCGGCGCGGACATTGCCGCGCTCGGTATCCCCAGCGAGCGGGAGTACATCGCCGCCTACTGCGCGCGCACGGGCCGCACCGCCATTCCCGACTATGATTTTTACGTCGCCTTCAACGTCTTCCGCCTCGCTGCGATCTTCCACGGCATCAAGGGCCGGGTGATCCGCGGCACCGCCGCTTCCGCCCACGCCCGCGAGCGCGCCGCAGCCTTCCCCCGCCTCGCCCGTCTGGCCCGCGAAGCCATGGAGAGCTGCCGATGAGCACCGTCCTGCTGCGCCGCGACGGCGGCATCGCCCATCTCACGCTCAACCGGCCAGAGGCCGGCAATGCGATCGACCCGACGCTGGCCGCAGACCTCGCCCGTGCCGCGACCGACGTCGCCGCAGATCCTGCCGTCCGCTGCGTCCTGCTCACCGGCGCCGGCCGGCTGTTCTGCGCGGGCGGCGATGTCGGCGGCATGGCGGCGGCGGGCGAGGATGCGCCGCGCTTCCTGCGCGACTTGGCCGATACGCTGCACGGCGCGGTCGTGACGATGGCGACGATGACCAAGCCGCTGGTCGTCGCGGTCAACGGCCCCGCCGCCGGCGCCGGCCTCAGCCTCGCCTTGTTGGGGGATGTCGTGATCGCGTCGCGCTCGGCGCATTTCACCGCAGCCTATACCGGCATCGGCCTCAGCCCCGACGGCGGGATGAGCTGGCTGCTGCCCCGCCTCATCGGCCTGCGCCGCGCCCAGGCGATGATCCTGACCAACGCTCGCCTCGGCGCAGACGAGGCGGAGCGCATCGGCCTCGTCACCCGCACCGTCGACGACGCCGCGCTGATGATGAGCGTGCTGTCGCGCCCGGATCGCCGCGACGGCATGAGCCTGCCGGCGCTTGAGGTGAACTGGAAGGCGCTGGAGAAATCGCCGCGCAAGCTGCGTATCGGGCTGATGCTCGATGCCGGCTCCGGCCAGAAGGTCGAGAAGGACGTTCGCGAAATCGCCGTCAAGGCGGCGAAGGCGTTCGAATCCGCCGGCGCCGTCATCACCGAGATCGACGGCATCCTGACGCCCGAGATGCTCGAAGGGCTCGACAATTTCTGGCGCGCGCGGACCTGGGACGAGCTGTCGAAATTGTCTGAGGCCGATCGCGGCAAGACGCTGCCCTATATCCTCAACTGGGCCGAGGCCGGCGCAAAACTCTCTGGCGTCGACGTGGTGCGCGGATTCAACCAGACGATGGCGATCCGCGCAGCCGCCGCAAAATTGTTCTGCGAGGTCGACTACGTGATCTCGCCGGTGTCGCCGGTGGTGAACTTCCCGGCGGAATTCGCATCACCGCTCAACGATCCGGCAAAGCCGTTCGAGCACATCTGCTTTACCGTGCCGTGGAATATGTCGGAGAATCCTGCGTTGTCGATCAACGGCGGCTATGACAAGAAGGGCTTTCCGATCGGCGTCCAGATCATCGGCCGCCGCTTCGACGATATCGGGGTGCTCGGCATGGGCAAGGCGTTCGAAGGCCTGCGTGGCCCGCAGAAGCCGTGGCCGACGCCGCCGAAGAAGTAGATACCTCCACTTGTCATTCCAGGATGGCCCGAAGGGCTGGGCCCGGAATCCATTTCCCCGCAGGTCCGGCTGTGATTTGTGGAGCAATGGATTCCGGGCTCGCGCTTCGCGCGCCCCGGAATGACGTGCTAGAGATCAATCAGAAACGAACGAAGGAAGGAAAT
>OFQU01000142.1_pt1 | contig 15826 bp, 18 predicted proteins | sample 1542981 | NCBI WGS metagenome assembly OFQU01 (sample SAMN07774233, study PRJEB24372) | wastewater metagenome | isolation source: Exp Tend CN 90WW | collected 2016-02
ACGCGCGGGGGTAGGCTGGGTCAGCCGCGTCAGGCCACCCGCACACGGCGAAACGTCAGGTTGATGCGCCTGTGCCCCAACAGCGCATGCTCGCCATCGGCCAGCGGCATCACACCGTGGTAGGCCAGGCGCGAGGCTCCGCCCAACGCAGGCGGTCAATCCGCACCAGTCCCTCCCGCTCGCCCTCGCTGCCGACCGCTATCAGGAAACTTCCCCAGCAGATACCGAGCAGCCCACCGGACATGACGATATCGCCGCGATGCGCGAGGCTGTGCGAGACCCCCTCGAACTTGGTGTCTAATGTCGCCGCGAGCGTGCCGTGCCCGAAACGACGCAGCGCGCGTGCCGAGCCGATTGCGGTGGCGTAGCGCCCACGAAACTCCGGCATGGGATCAACGCCGGTCATCGCCTCGACCGCGCCCGCCGTGAAAGTGCAGCAATCGTGCTGCCCCCAGGCGAACGGGCGCAGCCGCAAGGGTTCGAGATACGCGGCCATCCGCGCCTCCCAATCAGGTTTCCGGTACATGACGGCTCCGTCAGCTGCGCTTCGACGCGCCGTTGGCGATGGCGATCGACAGCTCAGCCGACTTGTCGTTCGGATCATATTGATCCTGATCGAGGTACGTCCGGTTCGATGCCTGGTTGAAGAAGGCGAGGTAGGTCTCGACGTCGAGGCTGATCGTCTGGCTGTTCTGGTCGCCGATGATCTTCGGCACGGCCATATAGCCGGTGTAATAGGCCCAGACGGCGCCGACGAACTGGAGCGTGACGGGATCGAGCAACGCCTTCCACAGGCGCGCATCGCGGCCCTGCCAGTTCGCACGGACGCCGATCTGGTTCATCAGATCGCCATCGACGCCGTCGAGGCCGGAAAGCTTCAGCGTCAGCGTGTCGGTCCCGCCCTCCTTCGCTTTCACCACGCCGACCGAGACAACACGCGCGTCGACCGCCATGAAGGTGAAGCCGTCGAGGTCCTCGTCGCCGGTATCGACGAACGTCACGTCGTAGGGCGCATCGGTGACGCGAACCGGCTCGCCCGCGATATCGAGGAAACAGAACGTCACCGGCCGGCGGACGTCCGCGGCCAATGCCGCGGCCGCGATGGCATCGGGGCCGCTCATGCGCCCTCGCAATCGAACGACACGGTGTATTTCTGACCGACGTCGACTGTCCAACCCTGCTGATCGCTGGCGAGCTTCATCAACGCCCAAGGGCGCCGCGTCTCGATTGCGACGCCGTCGGCGACACCGCCAGCGATATGCGGCATGATCGCGATCGTCAGCTTGCCATCCGGGCCGGCGAGGCCGGTGTTGGCAACGACCTGATGCAAGTCCTCACCGATCGTCACGAACATGCCGTCGGACAGGCCAGTCCCCGGATACCAGCCACGGGTCTTAACCGTATAACCGGTTTGTCCGGAGCCATCGACAACAACGCGCTGGAGGATGCGATGCTGCGGCCCCTCGCATGCGGACAGGCGGAAGGCATTGACGCGCCCCTGCAAGCGCATGAGAGCCGAGCGCCAGGACCTGAACTTCGCTTCGCCGATGATTTCGGGATAGCTGACTGACGCCGCCCAGAACGACGCCTCACCGAGGATAACGGTGCGTGTCTTGCCGGTAAACTCCGAGCGGTTGACCTGGCTAGGTTGCCGGGGCTTCCACTCAATTTTTGCCGGGGCCGGCTCTTTGGGCAAGTCTACGATCATCCCGGCGCTCCCGGCAAAGTGGGGCGACGGATCGCGCGGAGTGTGCGCCCCTGCGCGCCCGCCATGATGGGTTCGGCTGCGGCCGCGACAGTACGGACCGATACCCGCTCCATCTTGGCGTCGAACTCGGGCGACGCCTTCACCGCGATCTCACCATCGACGACGAGGCGCTGCGGCTGCTGACCAGCACCCCGCGCCTGCGCCGGCAGCGACGGCGCGCGCAACATCGGCAGGTTCGGCATCCCGCCGATGCTGCCGCCGGCTGCGAAGCTGCGCACACGGCCGGAATTGATCGCGTGTAGCAACGGCAGGTTGCGTTCGGTCGCCGCGGCGTTGACGATGAACTCCTTCGTCGAGACGCGGATCGCACCCTTATTGCCGCCGAGGATGGCGAGGATGCTGTCGGACGTGCCGGTGCCGGGACCCGTGATCTGGCCGCCGGGCGAACCGCCGCCTGCGAAGCCGGGCAGATCGGCGATGGCACCGCCACCCGCTAACCCAAAGAAACTGTTGCCGATCGCCGCCACGATCGCCTTCTGGATGGCGAGTCGTGCCAGATCGGCGATGACACCCCCAATGACGTCACCGGCCACGCCCTTCAGGTGCAGAAGGTTCGTCACCGCGTTCGCGGTTGCGCGGGCGCCGCTGTCCTCTAGGGCGCCGAAGCCGCGAACGGCCGCCTGCTCGATCTCGGCGCCCATCTCGGACGTCGTCGCCTTCAGCCGTTCACGATAGGCCGCGAACGCGCCATGATGACGCTGGTCGAGTTGCCCGCGCTCCGCCACTTCCAGTTTCGGCAGCGCATCAAGCGACCGCTTGGCGGTGAGGACCGCGACCGGGTCCTTCGACGTGTCGCGGATGCGTTCCAGCGCCTGTCGGCGTTGCTGCTGCTCGGCGTCTAGGATCTGCCCTGCGATGTGACGACGATCGCGTTCAGTGACCGCCATGTCCGCCTGGATGCGCAAGATGGCTAGTTGACCGTCAAGCGTTTGCGCATCGGCGTCGTAGCGCTCGCCCAGTATCGCAAGCGCGCGATCGGCCGCGGCGTTCTGCAGTTCCTGCTTGCGGGTCTGCTCGTTGAGCGACCGAAGGGTATCATCGCGGGGCTTGGACAGGCCCTTTTCCTGTTGCAGGTCGATCTTGCCCTTGCGCGCGTCTGCCTCAGCATTGATGCTCTTCACCAGCTCGGCGTAGCGATCTTCTTCGGTTTGCGCCGACTTCCGCGTCGCTGCGGTGAGCCGTTGCCGTGCCGCCTGCTCTTCCTGCCCATAGGCGATATCGTCGCTGAGCACCTTCTGCCGGGCGGTCTCGGCCTTGCGGTCGATCGATTCCTGTGACGGCCCCTTCTTTCCGAAGGCGACGTGAAACACGCGCTGGCTTCGCTCGTCGATCAACTGGCGGATCGCGACGCCTTCACGGGCAAACGCCTGTCGGATTGAGGACACGGTGATGCCAGGACCATAGGCCACGTCGATCGCCTGCCCCCGCTCATGGTCGCTGGTGCCGGGCTTGGCGACCGGGCCGACATGGCGACCCGCCAGCTTGTCGGCATAGATGCGGCGCTGATCGGCATTCGAGCGATATCCGCTGGTCACGCGACCGCCGATGCTGGCGATGATGCTGGTGGCCTCCGCGACGTCGACCTCGCGGCCGATCTGGTTATTGTTCGGCTTGGCGTTGGCCGCCCTCTGGCGGGCCTGCGCGGCGTCGACGGCCGCCTTCTTCTCGGCCTCAAGCTGTTGGAGCCGCGCCTTCGATTCGGCGCCGATCTGACGACCCAACTTCGCTTCCTCGCGCTGCTGCGTCTTCAGCGCCCGAATACGATCATCGTATAGCTTGGTGACGGAGCGCACGGGATCGATGGCGATGGCCGCCTGTTCGGCTGCGAGGTCGACGCGAGTTACATTCAAATCCCGTTCCGCCCGCGCGACGGCAGCCTGAGCGCCGGTAAGCTTGGTCTCCAATGCCGCCACAGAGGCGGCGACCTCATCGCGGGCAGGGGCGAGGCGCGCGTCGCTGGCGCCGGGCGTGGACAGCACAGCGAGGCGCGCCTTCGCTTGATCCAGTAGTGCGACCGTTTCCTGACGGGTTGCCAGCGCACGGTCCCGCGTCGCCTTGGCCGAAATGTTGGCGCGCTCGGCCGAGGTGCGCTCGGCATCGGCGCTCTGCTTCAGCGCCTTTTCCTGATCGACCAGTGCTTGTGTCAGGCCCTCGACGCTGCCGGCGAACCGCGCCTTGGCACGGGCCGCGACGTCGCTTTCGACGGCGTCCTTCTTCAGCTTTTCGACCGCCTTGTCGGTGGCATCGCCAAACTCGAACACACCCTTCGACAACGCTGCCGTCACCAGCAACGCGCCTGTGATCGCGAGACCATACGGGCCAATGAAAAACCGGGCGACCGATCCTGCCTTGCCTTCGATGTTGGCGAACTGGCCGGCCAGCTGGCCACCCTGAATGGCCACGACAGACAGGACGTTTGCCCCCATGCTGATCTGCGTAAACGTGTCCTGCACCTGGTAGGACGCGCCCTGCATGGCATAGCGCAGCGCGTTGGTGTTCGTCGTCAGGGCGTTCGTGCCCGCGCCTGCGCCAGCGACGGACTGGGCATGGGCGTACAGATTGCCGCGGGCCAAGGCGACCGCGGCGGCATACTCACGATGACGGAACACGCCGGCAGCGAGCAGGGCGTCCGCCCGGTTCATCTCGTCGTCGAACCGCTTCTGCGCGAGATACATCGGATCGAGTTCGGCGCGGACGATATCGGCGGCCGCGGCAAGCGCGCGCTCCCCGGCGGCCGCTTCGCGGGCGCTCAGCGCTAACCGCTGTTCGCGATCCGCTACGCCGGTGACGGTCGCGGCATGCGCCTGCAAAGCCGCGGTCGCCACCCGCACCGCCGCGTCATACTCACGCGTCGTGATCGTGCCGGCAGCCAACAGCGTCTCGGCGCGCGTCAGCTCGCTGTCGAACCGATGCTGCGCCGCATACATTGGGTCAATCGACGCCCGCAGGGCATCGGCCGACGCGCCGAGCGCCTTCTGCTCTCGCGCCGTCTCCACGGTCGCCGCAGCCAGCCGCTGCTGCTCGGCCGCCGCCTCGGCAATGCGCTGGTGCTTGGTGACGAACAGTTCGGTCGCTTCCGCGCTTTGGCGCAGCTCGATCTCAACCCGCTCCAACGCACCCGCTTCGGCGAGCAGCGCGGCGGCTTTCTGTTCAGCCTCGATTCGGGATGCCCGCGTCGCCTGAATGAAAAGGCGCGTCGCTTCCGACGTATCGCCCTGCGCCCGCGCCGCCCTCTCGGCCGCTTCCTCGATCAGCGCAAAGGCGCGGGCCTGATCCTGTGCCGCGGCGGCACCAGCCCGGATATCCTCAGCGCCGAGGTTGATACCGCCGTTGATCGTCGGACCTTTGATCGCGGTCGCCGCCAACCGCTGCACTTGGCTGAAGCTTGCCTCGAACGACTGCTGCGCGCGCGTTGCGGCGTCGTCCGCCAACTGGGCAAAAGCGCCGAAGCGCTTACCCATGTTGGCGATCGACCCCTCGACATTCTCCGCCATCTTGGCGGCGCGGCGTTCAAACCGGTCAAGCGGCTGTTCCGCCTCGCCAAGATGGCGGCGCAGCAGTTCGGTCGCCGCGTCGACCTGCAACAACAGGCGCTCGGTCGTATCGGCCATCGTCGCCTCCCTATTGCGGCGGTAGTGGTGGATTGGCGCGTTCGAACGCCTTCATGGCGGTCCAGAACTCGACGGGCGTCGCCGCCCAGAACTGCCGCGGACGCCACCCTAGGATGACGTCCGCCGCCCCGCTCAGCTGTCGACGGGGGCTGGTTCCGTCGTCATCGTCGTCGTCGACAGCTTCACTTCCCCCTCCGACGTGTATCCGCCGGTGATCGCGAGCGAGAGCATCGCCGCCACGGTCTTCATGGCCGCATGCAGCCCGCCGGGGCTGTCGATGATGAGCTTGCCGATACGCACGGCGTTCGCCCCCGCGGCGCCGGTATCGTTGACCTCGCGGCCCCAGGCACGGACGCATTCGGTCGTGACCTGCGCGACTTCACCAAGCTTTAGCCGGCCGGCGATCCCATCGCGTGCCAGTTCGACGAGCCCGCGGTTCGTGACGACCTCGATCTGGTTCAGAGCCTCGAACGTCGGGCGCAAAACCATCGGCACACCGGCGAGGATCAGCGACAGCTCTCCCCGCTCTTCGTTGGCGGGCCGTGCGGTGTCGACGTCGCTCACTTGGCCCCACCCTTCTCGTCCGCCGGCACCGGAGCCGCGTCCGTCGCACCATTCGCATAGAGGGTGCGAATGACATCGGCAGCGCCGGGGTCGGCCGCGATATCACCCGCCAGCTTGTTGAGGTCCGGCACGTCCTCGACAAGGAACGGCAACACGGCATTCGCCATGCGATCCGGACCGGAGGCGAGCAGCGATTCGATCTCCCGCGCGCCGTGCCCGGTCGCCGCGATCAGCTTCCCATCGAGGTCGGCGGGGCGCTTCGTTTTATGGGCGATCCCGTTGATCGTAATCATGGGTGCGGCTCCTTATGCGAGGGCGTCGACGGTCGGGACCGCCGCGGGCTGGAGCGTGATCGGCGCCTTCACCGATGCACCGCCATCGTCGAAGCCGGTGCTGTCGAGCGCGGTGTACATCGAGCATTCGAACACGACGTCGGTATTGGCCCACGGCCGTTTGCGGATTTGGTAGACCTCCGCCGCGTTCGACTTGTCGAGCGTTTCGATGCGCGTGTAGGCCGGGTCGGGCAGATCAGGCGTCAGGTCCTGCTTGATCGTCAGCGTCCGCAGGTTCGGCTGCTGCGTATCGATGCCCTCGGTGTCCTTCGTCGCATTCGACGTAAAGCTCTTGCCCCGGTCGATCGAGAGGTTGCCCTGGCCAAGGGGCTGGGTGAACGTGCCGGCCACCGCGGACTGCACGAACAGCCGGTAGTCACGGCCAAGCTTCTTCGCCATGCATCGTCTCCCATGTTGAAAGGCCGCGCAGGCGAACGCGCGGCGGAGGGTGGTAAAAATTAGGGTTGGAGAGCGACCACCGTGAAAACGGTGAGACCGGCGTAAGTCGCGCCGTCCTCGTCGAGCACGGCGTCGTCATCCTGAAACGTGTAGGCGAGCGTCCAACCGTCCGATGTTTCGAACGTCTGCGCATCCAATGCCTTTTCGATCTGCTCCTGAAGCCTGAGCAGGGGCGCCCGCTCCTGCGCTTCGACCAGCGTCACGATGGTGATGGTGACGATCCGATCCCCATCGGCACCCTTGCCACCGGGCCGCACGCTGCGCAGGTCACCGATGATGACCAGCGGATAGGGCGCGTTTTCGGGCGGGTCCTGATAGACGGCCGCCCCTTCGACCGCATCCGCGAGCCGCCGATAGGTTTCACCCTCGACGATCGATTTCGCCGCGCTCATTCCCCACCCCCTGCGATCGTGCCGGCCGCGCGGGCGAAGATGCCGCGCAGGTTCTGCCGCAGCGTGGAGCGGAGATCGGGATAGCGCCCGGTGATGAACCGCTTCGCTGACATGCCCCTTACCTTCATCAGGTAGACCGACGTCAGGCCCGAAGACTTTCGCCCGCTGCTGGCGAACTGCTTGAAATCGGCTGCGCGCGTGCCCTTCCGATAGCGGCGGACGCTGACGACCTGCTCACGCCGGCCGAGGTCCTGAATGCGGCCATAGAAGAGGTTTGCGCGCTCGGCCTTCGTGCCGAGGATGCCGACCTGCAAGCGGAGGGACGCCGGCAGCACCTTTGCGCTGATGCCCCGCCGCAAATTCCCACGCCGCTTGGGCGAGCGCGCCAGAACGGCGTTGAGGATCTGCCGGCCGGTGACGCGCAACTCGACCAATATCTCGCCGCGCACGGCATCGGGCATGCGACGCAACAGTCGACGGAAGCGGGCGATGCCGCGCAGCCGCGACCGCGCCATTACGAGGCGACCCCGGTTTCCACCGTCATGACGATACCGTCGCGGGTGTCATTGAGCGCGGCGCTGCGGATGTTGCCGATCAGTGGACCCAGCACCTTGTCGTCCCACAGGAGGCGCATGGCGGGCGCGACGCCGGGGCGGACACGGATCGTGACGCGCCATAGTTGCTTCGATCGCTGCACGAGATGGTCAAGCGCCTCGTCTCCCCGCAGCGCCATGGCTTCCCCCCGGACCTGGGCGACGTCCTTCCATGCCGGTTCGCCGTCCGGCGCCCGTTTCCCTCCGCGGCCATTGTCGACCAGGTTGCGGACCTGCAGCGTCATCCGCTCCCGCAAGCGCCCGGCGGCAAGGCCCGGCATCAGCGATATAGCCGGTAAGGCGACAGCAGCGCGGCGACGGCGCGGGGCATGTCAGCATCGCCGTCCGCATCACGATTGCGGTACGCGTGGCCTACCATGAGCAGGATCGCATCGACGATCGGCGCCGGCACCCTTTCGTATCCGGCGCGATACCGCACGCGGATGGCCTCCGGCTTCAGCGAGCAGCCCACCCAAGGATACATACCGCTGTCCGGCCACAGCCGATCGTCGATAGCATCCAGATCGGCCACCTGTCCCGTAACCTCGCGACCGTCCGCCGCGAGCCACGAGGCCGACAGCAGGGTCACGACCGGCCCGCAGGGCAACCGGATATCATCGCCGGAAAAGGCGTCGAACCGCGCCTCGAGCACCTGCAAGCCGAGCGATCGCCCGAGCCATCCGGCCGGCCCGTCGATCTGCGCCGTTGCCGAGGCGATCATCGCCTCAACGTCGGTTTGCTCGTCGGCGTCATCATCCAGCCGCAGGCGAGCGACAGCGTCCGCATAGGTCACGATCGGCTGCGGCGGGGTGACGACGACGACGCGCATAGATCAGGCCGCCCCGCGCTTCGAGCGGATTGCGGCGACGATGTCGGCTTTCAGCGTCTTGCCGGAGAGGTCGACCTGTTCGTCTTCGGCAAGCTTCTTCAGCTGCTCGACGGTGTTGTCGTCGAGGCCATCGGCGTCGTCGCCGCCTTTCCCCTCATTGCCGCTGTCGTGATCCGCGGCCTGCCGTTCCCGATGGCTGGCGATGCCGCTGCGCAATTCATCATCGGAGACGTTGGCGATCTGCTGGCGGGCAATGGCGAACGCGATGTTCTCCAGATGCTCGCGGCTGAGCTCGCCGAGCGGCAGATCGCCGATATCGCCGAGCGGATCGACCTCATCTTCGCCGAGGCACCCGGCCTTCACCAGGCGCTTCCGCTGCTTTTCGTTCGCCGGCATGAACGTCTCGCCGGGAAGGAACCGCTTGCCGCTGGCTTCATCGACCAGTTCGGCGATGACAGGGTAATGCTTCATGGTCATGACGCTCTCCTGCTGTCACCGCCGGGGGCGTCAGACCCCGACGGCAAGATGGTGGGTGTTGGATGGTGCGCCGATCAGCCGGGCGGGTTGGGCGTGGGGATGAAGCGACCGTCGCCGAGCAGGGCCAGCGCCGCGATCGGCGCGGCGGCATTGTTGCCGGTCGGCGTGATCTTGAGCCGCACGTAGCGCTTGGCGCCGGTGTAGCCGATCTTGCGGGCCTTGCCGTCGGCGGTCTGATCGAAGCTCGCCAGGGCGAGGGTTCCGGTCAGGTTCGCCGCGGCGACCGGCGCCGCGTCGGACAGGTCGGCGGCATCGCCATGCTCGACCGTCACGGCAAAGGTCGCCGCACCTGCGGCGAGAACGCCGATCAGGATCAGGAACGCAAGGCTTTCATAGCCCGCCTTGTCGATGATCGCAGACGTCAACACCGTGTTGTCTGTCGTGGGCGCGGCCGGCGCGATGGCGACGACCGGATGGATAAGGTTGGAAAGGTCACGCATCGGGGGATCGTCCTCATGGTGTGAGGCTGGGGGGATGCGGGCGGCGTCACCGCCGCCCGTGGCGGGTGAGGGATCAGGCGGGGACGTCGAGCGCGACGAAGGGCGAGACCTCGTAGCCATTCTCTTCGCGGATCGGCTTGGTCAGCCAGGGCGATCCGTCGACGTTCCAGAAGATCTTGATGAGCGTCTTGTTGCTGGTGAACAGGACGTGTTCGGACGCCGCCACGAAGGGACCGGCACCGTCCTTGATGAGGTAATAGCTCCAGTCGGCCAGGACAACGTCGCCCTTGCCGCCGAGCAGCGGCGCGCGGTTATTCCACCGCACCGGATAGCCGAGCAGCGTGCCGGCAAAGCCGGTCGCCGCGGCGCCCTCGGCCGTGCTGGCGACCCAGATGTAATGGCCGGCCGGATCGGTCATCGTGAGCAACTGCGGCAACACCGATTGCGGGATAGACCAGACGGGCGCCGTATCGCCGCGCATCAGACACACCGCCACCATTCCGACCAGGTCTTCATAAGTGACGCGATTTGCCAGACGCCGGTTGACGTACTTGGTCGCACCGGCGTTCAGCACGCCCAGCGGCTGTGTAGTGCCATTACCGCGAAAGTAGGACCAGTCCTCCGCCGCGGCCACACCCGCACGCATCTGCGTTTCGAGGAAGGTGGTGGCCCCCGACCAGTTGCGCAGCAGCTTGTCGGTGACGGTGATGAAGCCGGCGATTTCGTGCGGCGTCAGCGTGATCTCACGCAGCTTGGCGTCGGTTTCCGGCTTCTCGTCGCCCTCGCCGATCCACTTGAACGTCATCCCGCCGAATTGGCTACCGGGACCGCTGCCATTCTGGTCGAGCGCCCCCATGGTCAGCGAGGCGTCGGGCTGGTCGCCCGCGGGGATGACCGTCGCGCGGGGGCGGACAAGCGCCGCCTGCGGCGGAACACTCATGATCGTGTTGCGGAACTCGGTCGGGATCATGAAGCCGCCCGACGGGCCGTTATCCATGCGCATTTCGGCGCTCATTTCGCCCGCGGCGTCTTCGGCCGTCCCGATGCCTTCGACGAACGCCAGACGCTGATCGTTGGGACGGAAGCGGACGGCCGACATGAACTCGCCGAGGCTTTCGAAACTGGTCTTCGCCTCGGGACCGCGCTGCATCCGCTGGCCGCGGGCGACCGACCCCGTGCTGGCCGACAGCGACACCGTTGCCGCGGCGACGTCGGCGATTCGATCGATCCGGGCCTTCAGCCCGTCCGCCTCCGCCTTCAACGCGTCATACTGCGACGTCTCTTCCGCGGTCAGATCACGGTTTTCGGCCTCGGCCGTATCGATCAGCGCCTGCATCGACGAAATCGCGGTCGCACGACGATCGCGCAGCGCTTGAAGCGAGGCCTGCGGGTCCGGCCGGTTGCCGTGACCCTCCGGGCTGCGCATGTAGCGGCCGCGTCGACGTTCGATCGCCGACATGGGGCCGAGCAGGCACGCGGCGGACGCTGCGGCCAGAAGCATGGTCTTGGACATGAATGTTCTGCCTTTGGTTTGCAGGGTGCCGGACAGGATCGACCCCCGCTCGCGCCGGCGCGCGAACGGGGCTATTTCTTCCGCCGAAGCGGGAGGTTCAGAGCAGGGCGAGCGCCTGCGCGCGGCGACTGCGCGCCGACGGGCCGGGCCGCGGGGCGACAGGAGCGGCGCCGAAGCGGGCCAGGGTGTCGTTCATGGTGCCGATGCGGTCCGCCATGCCCTCGCGCACCGCAGCCGCGGCGCCGAGCATGCGCCCTTGGCCGAAGCCGTCGCGCACCTTCGACACCGGGACACCGCGGCCCGCGGCGACGCGATCGACGAACATGCCGTAATAATCGTCGATGCGGCTCTGCATGTAGGCGCGCGTCTCGTCGCTAAGCGGACCCAGCAGGCCTTCGCCCTTGTACTTGCCCGCGGCAATGATCTCGCGCGCCACGCCATCCTTGGCCATCTTTTCCGACAGGTCGTCGTAAGCGGTCCGCACCCCGATCGCGCCCGCCTGAGACGATGGCGTCATCACGATCTCGTCGGCCGAGCAGCCGATCCAATAGCCTAGGCTGGCGAGGTTGCCGTTCACCTGGACGATGATTGGCTTGATTCCCTTCACCGCCGCGACGGCTGCGGACGCTTCGTCACCGCCCAGCACATTGCCGCCGGGCGTGTCCGCATCGATGATGATCGCCTTTACACCGTCGTCGGCGGCCATCTGCTCGATTTGGGTCGTGAAGGTCTCTGCCGTCGTGCCCCCGCTGCTCGACGAGTTCGGCACCATGCTCGCGCGCGGCGAGATGATGCCGCGCAGCGGCACAATCGCGACGGCGCCTTCCTTGCGTGCCACGGCCGCGGCGGTCTGCGGCGCGATCCGGGCCTCAATCTCCTGCGCGGTGAGCTTTGTGCCCTCGGCCTGCATCGCCAGCAGGTCGACGATTGCGAGCAGCTTGGCTTCTTCCATCGCCCAATATTCGGACGCGAAGGCGGCAAGGATGTATGGATACTTCATGGCTGCGGCTCCGGTGTGACGATCGACCGTGGCGTCTCGGGCGGGTCGATCGCGCGGCGGATGGGTTGCACGTTGTTGGACACGAAGCTGACGTCACCATCGGGGCCGATGCCGTCCTCGTCTTCCAAAGCGAGGATCTTGTTCATCGTCATGCCCAGCTCGAACATCGCCTTGTAGAAGGCGGATCGCGCGGCCATGTCACCGCGCAGCAACGCCTTCATGTTGAAGTGGACGTAGAGGCCGCTTTCACGCTCCCTTTCCGTGAACAGCTTCCAATTCATCTCCTGTTCCCAGGCGTCGACCCATGGGCCGATCGTCTGCTGTACGAAGCCGATCATCAACTGCTCGACGCCGGTCCCCCAGCTCGTCGACTTCTCGTGGCTCTGAAGCAACACGAGCGGCACGTCGTAGATGCGCGCGATCTCGGCGATCTGAAACTCGCGGCTCCCGAGAAACTGAGCGTCCTCAGGCGGGATCGTCGTCTGGACGAACTTCATGCCCTCTTCGAGCACCTTCACCCGGTGCGCGTTGTCGAGGCCGCCTTGCGCCTCCAGCTTAGCGGCGGGGTTGTCTGCCGCCGCCCTGCCCGTTTCGCCCGGCCGCCCCGATCCGCGCAAATTGCTCTGCGCATTGGCGCTGAGCTTGCCGGGGTGCGTGAGGAAACCGCCCGACTTGGCGTCATTACCAAAGAACTTTGCCCCAAACTTCTCCATCGCGAGGCCCATGCCGATCGCCTGACGGAACAAGGCCACTTGGCTCATGCCGATATAGCCGTCGCGGCTCAGGTCCATGACGTGGATGGTGTCTTCTGCCGCCAGAGGAAACGTCCGGCCATCGATCGTCGTCTCGTATCGCAGGCCATCTCCATCCTTCACGGGCCGCGTCGCGTTAGGCAGCAACGGCCACAGGCTGATCGCCTCGCCTCTGCCGTTGCGCTCGATCTCCTGATAGGCGTTGCCCCACATCAGGGCATGGCCCTGACTGGTCTTTCGCAGCGTCCGCGACGACATGAAGTCGTTCGGCCGCAGCCCGAGACGCTGCGACATGGGGTGCTCGGTCACCGGCGAACTGCCACTGCCGCTCGCATTCTTCTGGCGCAGCGACAGCGGGAAGTATGCGAACGGATTCGAGATGCGGTTGATGCAGGCATAGACCGCCGGCAGCGTGACGGCGGTATAGTGGTTGACGTCGACGCCGCTATCGGTGCGGCCGCCGATCCACCGGACCCAGCCCGATCGATCGGACCCGGCGCCAATGTCGCCGATCGATCGCGACGGCCCGAAGAAGGCGGCGCCAATGTTCTGGAACCACCCCATCCGTCAGACCTCATCCAAATCGATTTCGAGCAGGCCCCGCCCCTCGTACACGGACCCCGGTTCTTCTTCAGCCGCCGTGGCGACGGCAAGACACATGACCGCGGCGACGATGCCATCGATCTTTTCCGCCGACCGCTTCTTGGCCGGCGCGAAATTCAGGTTCTCGTCGAACCGCACGACGGCGTTCTTGGCCATCCAGCGAAGCACCGGATGGCCACCGTGATCGAGCTGGCCCGCATAGACCATGCGTTCGAACGTCTTCGTCGCTTCGCCTAGCGAGGGGATGCCTTGCCGGATGCCGAGCATCATGTCGGGCTCGATGCCATCCGATTGCAGATCGGCGACGAGCTTCATGGCGTTCCACGGGTCGTAGCCGAAGCCCAGCACCTCGAATGCTTCGAACGCATCGAGCAATCGGCGCCGCACGAAATTCTGGTCGACGAAGTTACCAGGCGTCGTCTCGATCGCATCGGCGGCCAGCCACTTGTCGTAGGGCACCCGATCGTTCTTCACGCGCTCGGCAAGCGTGTCTTCCGGCACCCAGAAAATCGGGATGACCGTCCATGCCGTCTCGACACCCTCGGGCGGAAACATGAGCAGTAGCGCGGTCACGTCCATGGTCGACGACACGTCGGCCGCCGCATAGCAGCGCCGGCCGCGCATCCGCTCCCAAGCGGTCCGCCACGTTTCCTTGCCCGACTTGCAGGCGTCGTACGCCTTCATGTTCAGCCAGCGAACGACGACGTCGACCCACTGGTTGAGGTGGTAACACTTGAAATGCGCCTGCGCGCGCGGGTTGTCCTTCGCAATCGACGCCTCGCGTCGCAGGAACTGCAGCGTCGGCGACAGGCCGAGCGACGGGTTAGCCACGGCCCATACCGCCTCGTCATCCCACGCGGCGTCCTCCGGGGCAGCGAACACGACGACCAGTGTTGTCGGGTCGGACACCCGCCCTTCGATGATCGCGAGGCTCTCATCCCACAGTTCGACGCCGGTCGCGTTCGTCTTGAGGCCGGCAGTCGAGGCGTAGAGCTCGATCGGCTGAAGCCGGGCGCCAGTGCCTTGCCGCAACGTGTTCTCAACGGTGCGGCTGCGCCACTCGTGCATTTCGTCGCCCGCGATGACGGTCGGCGATTTTCCGTGCTTGCCCTCCTCCGACCCGGTGATGACCTCGAACAGTGAGGCGCTCGGCTTCAGATAGAGCGATTTCTTGTGCGTCTGGCATTCCCGCGCGAGGTCCGGCGCCTGCGCGATCATCGACTTCATTTTGTTGAAGATCGTGAACGCTTGTTTCTCGTCGCGGGCGAACACGAACCCCTGCCCGCCAACGACCGCGTCGAGCGCCCAGAACAGCAGCGACAGCGCCGACAGGAACTCCGACTTACCGTTCTTGCGCGGCACCCACAGCAGCAATCGCCGGAATATGCGTACATGCTCTTCCATCGGCTCGCCGGTGTCGGGATCAAGCACCTCGATCGGCGCCTTCCACCCGACCAGCAGCCGGACGATGATCTCCTGCCACGGCACCAACCGGAACGGCTTGCCGGCGAACCGGTCTTCCGTCAGCCGGAACACCTTTGGCCACAGGTCGATGACCGCGTCGGCCTTGGCATGGTCGAACCACGCACCCGGCACCGCCGCGGCGCGATCCCATGCGAGACGCGCCCATTCGTAGATCGGCTCGTCCGCGTAGCGGATCAGCCAGGGCGGCAGGTCCGCGTCCCAGCCGCCCGTCTTGTATGCCACGTCAGTGCGATCGGGTCGGCGGCCTCGAATCCATCCGGCCGAGCGCGCCGATCAGCGTGCTCGTCCCTTCCGGCTCCGACTGCGGGGGCTGCTCGCCACGCGGTGAACCCGGCAGGTCGAACAGGCCGGGGTTCTGCGCCGCGGCCACCGCCTGGTCGCGGAACAGCGAATATTCGTCCGACGGCGTCAGACCGAAGCGTTCGGACAGCTTCATGACCATGTCGAAGGCGCGGTCACGGATCGCGACGATCGGCCGCGTCCGCTCCATCATGCCGCCGGCCACGGTCTTCACCTTCTGGGTGTGGCCGTTCCGGGTCACGTCCTCATTCGCGACGACCCATTCGGCGAAATAGACACAGAACAGGGCGAACATAGGCCGATGATGCGGCTGCAACCGATGCGTCGACCGAAGCCGCGGGGCCAGATCGCGCCAGACAGCGACGGCCGCGGCGGAGCCCTGCTCGATGATCGCGGGCGCAGCCAGTGGATCGGTGCCAGCGGGGGCGTGCGCAAGCAGCGCGGCTACGCGCTCGGCTTCGTCCAGGCGCTTCTGCACCGCCGACTTGCGCCGACCCGGATTGCCCTTGCTCACTTGAAGGCCCGGAGCGTCGGGCTTGCGTCCGCGCATCGCGCACCTCCACTAAAAAAACATTCCCGCCAATTCCGCGCCGAAATTTTCCTTGTTGACCACCGGTCTTAGCCGGGGCGGCCCTGAACTTTTGACCG
>OFQU01000144.1_pt1 | contig 15789 bp, 13 predicted proteins | sample 1542981 | NCBI WGS metagenome assembly OFQU01 (sample SAMN07774233, study PRJEB24372) | wastewater metagenome | isolation source: Exp Tend CN 90WW | collected 2016-02
CGGTTGCACGGGCGGGATGCGCTGCATGGGCTCGATTGCATCGGGGTGATCGCGGCGGCGTTGCGGGCGGCGGGCTGGGAGGGGGAGGTGCCGAGCGGCTATCCCCTGCGTGGCGGCGATCCGGCGGTGGTGGCGGCGGGCTTCGATGCAGTGCTCGCGCGGGGCGACGGACGGCGAGCGGGCGATGTGCTGCTGTTCGCAGTCGGGCCGGGGCAGATTCACGGCGCGGTGAAGACGGCGGCGGGCTTCGTCCATGCCGATGCGGGATTGCGCCGTGTGGTCGAGCGACCGGGGGCGGCGGACTGGCCGCTGATCGGGGCGTGGCGCTATATCAGGGGAGGGACGGATGGCGACGCTGGTGCTGACGACGGTCGGGCGGGCGATCGGCGGACCGATCGGGGGCGCGCTGGGCGCGCTGGCGGGGCAGGCGATCGACGGGCGATTGTTCCGCGGGGCGGCGCGCGAGGGGCCGCGACTGAGCGACCTGTCGGTGCAGACGTCGAGCTATGGCACGCCGATCCCGAAATTGTTCGGGACGATCCGGGTGGCGGGGACGGTGATCTGGTCGACCTACCTGATCGAGACGCGCACGACCAGCCGCAGCGGCAAGGGGCAGCCGGGGACCAACACTTATAGTTATAGCGTGTCCTTCGCCGTCGCGTTGTCGGCGCGGCCGATCCGCAGCGTGCGGCGCATCTGGGCGGAGGGCAAGCTGCTGCGCGGGGCGGCGGGCGACTGGAAGAGCGTGACGGGGTTTCGCTTGCACACCGGCGGCGAGGATCAGGCGGTCGATCCGCTGATCGCTTCGGCCCTGGGGGCGGTGCCGGCGTATCGTGGCATCGCCTATGCGGTGTTCGAGGGGATGCAGCTGGCGGATTACGGCAATCGCATCCCGTCGCTGACCTTCGAGGTGGAGGCGGACGCGGCGCCGGTGGCGAGCGGGGCGGTCGCCGCAACGCTCGCCCCGGAGGTGCGCGGCGGGGGCGGGGTGATGCTGGGTGGCTTTGCGGCGTCGGGCGTGAGCGTGCGCGGCGTGCTGGAGACGCTGACGACGATCGATGGCGGCTGGTGGCGGGCCGAGGGCGCGACGCTGGTGCGATCCGATGCCGGTGGGGCGGTAATGACGATCGCCGATACCGGCAAGGAGCGCAGGCGCAGCGTCGCGGCGGCGGGCGGAACCGTGCGCGAGGTGGCGGTGGCGCATCATGACCCGGCGCGGGACTATCAGATCGGTGTGCAGCGCGTGCGGCGGCCGGGGGCGGGCCAGGCGGTCGATCGCGTCGATCTGCCGGCGGTGCTGGCCGCGGCCGAGGCGAAGCGCGTGGCGGCGGCGCTGCTGGCCCGCGGCGAGAGCGAGCGGACGCGGCGACGGGTGACGCTGGGTCGCGAAGGGCTGGGGATTGCGCCGGGTGCGATCGTGACGATCGCCGGAGAGGCGGGGCAATGGCGCGTGGCGCAGGCGGCGATGGCCGGACTGGCGACGACGCTGGAGCTGATGCCGCTCGCGCCGGCCGCGCTGCCGGTGCGGGCGAGCAGCGGGACGGTCGCGGCGGCGCCGGATGTGCGCATCGGGCGGACGATGCTGGTCACCGCGGAATGGCCGGGGCTGGAGGATACGCCGCTGAGCCAGCCGCGGGTGTCGGTTCTGGCCTGTGGTGAGGGGGCGGGATGGCGGCAGGCGGCGCTGCTCTACAGCCTCGACGATGGCGCCAGCTGGACGGGTGCGGGCGGGACGGCGGCGCCCACGACGATCGGGGTGATCGAGGGGGTTCCGGATATGGCGTCTCCCTGGCTGATCGATTCGCGCAGCCGGCTGATCGTGCGGCTGAGGCGGGCGGACATGGTGCTCGGCGATGCCGACGCGACGCGGCTGGCGCAGGGCGGCAATCTGGCGCTGGTCGGCGACGAACTGATCCGGTTCGCGCTCGCTGAGCCACTGGGTGCGGGGCGCTGGGCGTTGACCGGGCTGCGACGGGGCGTGCGCGGAACCGAGGCGGCGATCGGCACGCAGCGGCCGGGCGATCGCTTCGCGCTGATCGAACGCGATGCGGTGGCGACGATCGATCTGCCGGTGACGGCGATCGGGCGGCGCGTGCGGTTGATGGCCAGCGGGGTGGGCGATGCCGATGCGCCCGCCACTGCCGCGGTGATCGTGACCGGCGCATCCGTGGCGCCGCCATCGCCGGTGCATCTGGGGCTGCAGCGCGATGCGGACGGCGGGCGGCGGCTGGGCTGGATCCGGCGCAGTCGCGCGGGGTGGACCTGGCGCGATGGGCTCGACGCGGCGGTGGGGGAGGAGAGCGAACGCTATCGCGTGACGATCGAGCGGCCGGATGGCGGCGTGCGCAGCGTCGAGACGACCGCGCCGACGCTGTCGATCGAGGCAGGCGATGCCGGTGCCGTCGTTAGCGTGGTGCAGCAGGGAACGCTCGCGATCTCGTCGCCGGCGCACCTGACATTTTCCGATCTGGGAGCTTGATCGATGAACAGTCTGACGACGTCGCGATTCGCTCTGCCGCTGTTGGCGGCGGGGCAGGCGGACAAGGAGCTGACGCACAATGAGGCGCTGACGCGGATCGATATGCTGCTCCATCCGGTCGTGCAGGCGGTCGGGCTGTCGGTTCCGCCGACGACGCCCGGTGTCGGGCAATGTTGGGTTGTCGGGGTCAATCCGACCGGCGCGTGGGCGGGCCAGGCCAATCGACTGGCAGGCTGGAGCGAGGGGGGATGGCGCTTCGTCGACCCGCGCGAGGCCCTGATCGTATGGGACGTTTCGCAAGCGATACCAATCGCTTATCGGGGAGGGCTGTGGCAAGAAAGTGACGTCCGCGGCGCGCGCCTGACGGTGGGCGGGCAGCAGGTCGTCGGCAGCCGCAAGGGCGCGATCGCCGACCCGCAGGGCGGAGGCACGATCGACGACGTCGCGCGCTCCACCCTGGTCGCGATCCTTGCCGCGCTGCGCGGCCACGGTCTGATCGGCACCGGCTAACCTGTGACATTGGCGCAACAGTTCCAACCTTTTGTCGGCTTGCGTGGAAACCAACCCTCCGATAGTGAGTTTGCGCTGTCCGTAGTGACACTCAAGAAAGGGGACTTCTATGCGGAAGCTTGCCGTCGTTCTGGCACTGGCCTCCACCGCACTCGCCACTCCCGCCCTCGCCCGCGACAAGTCGTGGTACGTCGGCGTCGAAGGCGGTGCGATGATCGTCGAAGACATCAACTATGACATCGGCGCGTCGCGCAATGCGGCCACCGTCGATCACAACTATGGCTATGACGTCGATGGCGTGATCGGCTACGATTTCGGCGGGTTCCGCGTCGAAACCGAAGTCGGCTATCGCAGCGCGACCGTCGATGGCTACACCTCGACGCTGACCACCCCGGCGTACACGTCGACGGGCGCTCTCGTGAACGTTCCGGCCGGTTCGTACAGCTATGCTGGCGGCCGCACCTCGGCGCTCAGCTTCATGCTGAACGGCCTGCTCGACTTCGGTGACGATGACGGCATCCAGGGCTTCGTCGGCGGCGGTGTCGGTGTCGCTCGCGTGAAGGCGAACTATCAGCTGAACCAGCGCGGTAACTTCGTCGACGATTCGGACACCGTGTTCGCATGGCAGGGCCTGGCGGGCGTTCGCGCTCCGCTGACCGACCACATCGACGCGACGCTGAAGTATCGCTTCTTCAACGCCGACAACGTCAAGCTGGTCGACGTGACCAACCGCACGTTCGACGGTCGCTTCCGTTCGCACAGCATCCTGGGCGGCATCACCTACAACTTCGGTTCGCCGACCCCGCCGCCGCCGCCGCCGCCGCCGCCCGCTCCTGAGCCGGCTCCTGCGCCTGCTCCGGCTCCGGTTCCGGAACAGCCGGTCTGCTCGCCTGGTCCGTTCATCGTGTTCTTCGAATGGAACAAGTCGGACATCACGCCGGAAGCGGCGTCGATCCTCGACAACGCGGTCAGCCAGTACCAGAGCTGCAACAACGCGCAGGTCATGGTTGCGGGTTACACCGACACGTCGGGTACGCCGAAGTACAACCTGGGTCTGTCGCAGCGTCGCGCCGACTCGGTCAAGGCGTACATGACCTCGCACGCCGTCCCGGCGGCGCAGATTTCGACCGAAGCGTTCGGCGAGACCCGTCTGCGCGTTCAGACCGCCGATGGCGTTCGCGAAGTGCAGAACCGTCGCGTCGAGATCACCTACGGCCCGGGCGCTGGTCAGTAAGACCAGTCCCACCGTTGGGATTACGATCGGGGAGGTCGGCGCAAGCCGGCCTCCCTTTTCGTTTGGGGTCGGTAATCCCCGTCAAGCGCATGCGGATCGGCCGCGACGTTCGCTTCGCACGGTCCACTCTCGTGTCGTAATGCGCTGACGATGAGGCGTTTCCGGCCCTTCCGGTTGGGAGGGTGGCAATCGCGCCCTGTTTCGCTAGAGAGCGCGTGACCGGGGATCACCCCTCCACGACGAGGTATCGATGCGCATTACGATGATCGGTTCGGGCTATGTCGGCCTGGTGTCGGGCGCCTGCTTTGCCGATTTCGGGCATGAGGTGATCTGCGTCGACAAGGACGAGGGCAAGATCGCCGCGCTGAAGGCGGGGCGGATGCCGATCTACGAGCCTGGTCTCGATACGCTGGTCGCGAGCAACGTGGCGGCGGGGCGGCTGACCTTCACCACCGATCTGGCCTCGTCCGTGGCGGGCGCCGATGCGATCTTCATCGCGGTCGGCACGCCCTCGCGCCGCGGCGATGGCCATGCCGACCTCAGCTACGTCTTTGCCGCGACCGAAGAGATCGCCGCGGCGGTCACCGGCCCGACCGTCGTCGTCACCAAGTCGACCGTCCCCGTCGGCACCGGCGACAAGGTGGAGGCGATCCTGCGGGAGAAGCGCCCCGAAGTCGATGTCCAGGTTGTCTCCAACCCCGAATTCCTGCGCGAAGGTGCCGCGATCGGCGACTTCAAGCGCCCCGACCGCATCGTCATCGGCACCGATGACGAGGGCGCGCAGCGGGTGATGCGCGGCGTCTACCGCCCGCTCTATCTCAACGAATCACCGATCCTGTTCGTCAGCCGCCGCACCAGCGAGCTGATCAAATATGCCGCCAACGCCTTCCTCGCGACCAAGATCACCTTCATCAACGAAATCGCCGACCTGTGCGAAGCGGTGGGGGCGGACGTGCAGGACGTCAGCCGCGGCATCGGGCTCGACAACCGCATCGGCAAGAAATTCCTGCATGCCGGCCCGGGCTATGGCGGATCGTGCTTCCCCAAGGACACGCTGGCGCTGCTCAAGACCGCCGAGGATTTCGAAAGCCCGATCCACATCGTCGAGGCGGTGGTGAAGGTGAACGACAGCCGCAAGCGCGCGATGGGCCGCAAGGTGTTGCACGCGCTGGGCGATGCGCCCAAGGGCAAGACGGTCGCGCTGCTCGGCCTCACCTTCAAGCCCAACACCGACGACATGCGCGACGCGCCGTCGATCGCGATCGCGCAGGCGCTGCTCGACGAGGGCGTGACGGTGCGGGCCTATGATCCCGAGGGCGTCGAGCCGGCCCGGCGGATGATGCCCGACCTCACCTACTGCAGCGACGCCTATGATGCGGCCGAGGGCGCCGACGCGGTGGTGATCGTCACGGAATGGGACGCCTTCCGCGCGCTTGACCTGACGCGGCTCAAGACGCTGATGGTCGCGCCGGTGCTGGTCGACCTGCGCAACGTCTACCGCCGCGAAGAGGTGGAAGCCGCCGGCTTCGCCTATACCGCTGTCGGGCGGTGAGCGTCAGGCGATCGCCGGGGCCAGCCAGTCGGGGATCAGCGCATCGCCGAGGGCTTCGACCCGGCGGTGTTCGATCATGAGGGCGAGGTCGGGATAGGTCGCCCGCGTGCGATCGCCCGGCTCGGTCAACGGCGCGACGACCAGGCGCCGGTTGACCTTGGCCCGGTGATGCATGCGCGCGGTGTTTTCCTGGCCGATGTAGCAACCCTTGGTGAAGCTGACGCCTTTGAGTTCGCGCGCATTGCATTCGAGCCAGAGCGTTTCGCCATTGCCGAGTTCGCCGATCCCTTCGGTCACGCCGAGCGACAGGCGGTGGGCCCGCCAGCCGTCGACGGGGTCCGAGGGGGGCGCGATCCAGCGCTGCCCGAGCGCGGGCAGGCGGGGGTCGGCGACCCCTTCCGTCCCATCGCGCGACCAATGTACCGCCAGCACCGTGTCGATCGCAATCCGGATCGCCCGGCGCAGACGATAGAGCGTCAGCCGTCGGACGAGCGCCTCCGCCTGGGACGCTTCGACGTCGACGAGCAGGTCGTCGCCATCGGGCCAGACGAGAAAATCGAACAGCGCCTTGCCCTGCGGCGTCAGCAGCGCGGTCCAGACCGGCAGGGCGCCGGCGACGTCGTTGGTGACGAGGCCCTGCAGGAAGCCGCGCACATCCTCTCCGGATAGGCGGATGACGGCGCGATCGGTGAGCGTGGTGGCGTTCATGCCACTGCACCTAGGCTGTCGCCGTCATTTTCCAAGGTGGCGACACGGCGCCGACGACGATAGGAGGGCGCATGACCGATCGCCTGACCATCCGCCGCCCCGACGACTGGCACGTTCACCTGCGCGATGGCGCGATGCTGACGCAAGTCGCACGGCATACCGCGCGGCAGTTCGGACGGGCGATCGTGATGCCGAACCTGACCCCGCCGGTGACGAGTGTCGCCGCGGCGGAGGCGTATCGGCAGCGGATCCTGGCAGCGGTCGGCGATGGTGGCGGCTTTACGCCGCTGATGACCTGCTATCTGACCGACGGTATCGAGGCTGCGGAGATTGCGGCGGGGCATGCGGCCGGCGTCTTCACCGCCTGCAAGTTATACCCGGCCCATGCGACGACCAATTCGGCGCATGGCGTCACCGATATCCGGGCGCTGACCGATGTGCTGGAGACGATGCAGCGGATCGGCATGCCGCTGCTGATCCATGGCGAGGTGACGGACAAGTCGGTCGATATCTTCGACCGCGAGGCGGTGTTCATCGAGCGTGTGCTGATGCCGCTGATCCGCGACTATCCGGCGCTGAAGATCGTGCTGGAGCATATCACGACTGCGGAAGCGGCTGCCTTTGTTGGTGAGGTCGATCATCCGATCGCGGCGACGATTACGCCGCAGCATATCCTGATCAATCGCAACGCGATGTTTGATGGCGGTCTGCGGCCCCATGCCTATTGCCTGCCGGTGCTGAAGCGCGAGGCGCATCGGCTGGCCGTGCGGCGCGCGGCGACGTCGGGCAGTCCTCGATTCTTTCTGGGCACCGACAGCGCGCCGCACGTCGTCGGCGCAAAAGAGTCGAGCTGCGGTTGCGCGGGCATCTTTAATGCGCCCTTTGCGCTCGAGGCGTATCTACAGGCCTTTGACGAGGACGGCGCGATCGACCGGTTCGAAGGCTTCGCGTCGGAACATGGCCCGCGCTTCTACGGCCTGCCGCTGAACGAGGGCACGGTGACGCTGGTGCGCGAGACGGTGATGGTGCCCGAGCGGATCGGCGAGGGTGAGACGTCGGTCGTGCCGTTCCTGGCCGGCGATACGGTAGGATGGCGGTTCGAGGGGTAAGTCCTCGAACCCCACCCATCCGTCAGAAGGCGTCGTTGATCGAACAGGCCGCCGGGCCGAGGATGACGATGAACAGCGTCGGCAGGATGAACAGGATCAGCGGGATCGTCATGATCGCGGGCAGGCGCGCGGCCTTTTCCTCGGCGCGCATCATGCGTTCGTTGCGGAATTCGGCCGACAGGACGCGCAAGGCCGACGCGAGCGGCGTGCCGTATTTCTCGGTCTGGATCATCGTCGTGACCACGCCCTTGATCGCATCGAGCTCGACGCGCGTGGCGAGATTTTCGAACGCCTGACGCCGTTCGGTGAGGAAGCCCAGCTCGATCGCGGTCAGCGTGAATTCGTCGCCCAATTCGGGATAGGCGCGGCCCAGTTCCTTGGCGACGCGATGGAAGGCGGCGTCGACCGTCAGGCCGGCTTCGGCGCAGATCACCAGCAGGTCGAGCGCATCGGGCAGCCCCTTGCGGATCGCATCGGTGCGCTTGGTTATGGCGTTCTTGAGGTAGATGTCAGGCGCTTTGTACGACAGCACCAGCGTCCCCGCGACCAAGGCATAGCGCTTCAACGCGGACCAATCGTCGAAGGTCGAGGTGCCGTAGACGATGAACGCCATGATCCCGCCGAACACGATCGGCAGCACCATCCGCCCGAAGATGACGCCGACGGCCCAATCCTTCGACCGGATGCCGGCGCGCATCAGCTTGAGCTGCGCTTCCTTGACCTGGCTGTCCTGCAGCACCTTCAGCGACGACAGCATCGTGCGCATCAGGTCGGTGGTGTCGTTGCGTTGGATCAGCTTGGCGCGCCGCTTGGTGGACGCGGTAATGCCGGCCTTCAGCTGTTCGCGCCGGTCGTTCAACGACTTGACGCGTTTGCTCATCGGGTCGCTGACCGTCGTCGCCGCGTAGATCGCGATCATCACCGCGAAGGCGGCGACGCCCGACAGGATCGTCGCGACCCACAGCACGTCGATACCCATCAGTGTCGGACCGGAAGCCTGCATGTCTCTACCCGTTCCCGCCGTCAGATTTCGAAGCTGACCATCTTGGCCATGATGAAGACGCCGATTCCCATCCACAGCAGGCCGCCGAGGCCGGTGATGATGAGACGCGGGTCGACGAAGAAGTTCTGCATGTAGCTGGTGTTGATGAACCAGATCATCGTGAAGACGATGAAGGGCAGCGAACCGACGATATAGGCCGACGCCTTCGATTCCGACGACATCGCGCGAATCTTCAGCTTCATCTGGCCGCGCTGGCGCAGCACCGTCGCGAGGTTGGCGAGCGTTTCGGCAAGGTTGCCGCCGGTTTCGCGCTGGATCGCGATGGTGATGACGAAGAACTGGAATTCAGGCGTGCCGAGCCGATCGGCGGTGTCCTGCAACGCCGCGTCCATCGACTTGCCGATCTTCATCTTGTCCGCGACCATGCGGAATTCCTCGCCGACAGGGCCTTCCACTTCGTTGCCGACGACCTGGATCGTCTCGCTGACGGGCAAGCCGGAGCGTAGGCCGCGGACGAGTAATTCGATCGCGTCAGGGAATTTGGCGGTGAATTTGGTGATTCGGCGCTTGATGAACTGGCCGACGAGCCAATGCGGTATCCCCGCGCCGACCGCGAGGCCGAACAGGAGTGCGAGCAGCAATGGCGCGCCCTTCAGCCACAGCAGGCCGGTCATGACGGCGACCAGCCCGGCGCTGACCATGCCATATTGGCCGACCGTCCAGTCATGACCGGTCATCGCCAGTCGCTTGGCGAGTTGTTCGGGGTTGGGCAGCAGGCGGCCGAAGGCGATGTCGGACCGCGTCTGTTCACGCCCCGCCGCGATCCGCCGCATCTGCGCATCGGCGACGACGCCGCTGTCGCCGTGCCGTTCGCGCATCGCGGCGATGCGCCGCGTCTGTGCGCGCTGCGGCGAGGGGCCGGCGAACACGAACAGCACCATGCCCAGCGAGATCGTCGCGCCGAGACCCAGCATCAGAAGGGAGAACAGATCCATCGCGGCGCCCTTGCCCGACGTTATTTCTTGCTGCGCTTCGACAGCATCGCCGACATGCCGCCGAGCAGGGACTTGCTCTTGGGCTTGCCGGTGCCGCCGTCATCGTCACCCACGACCATGTCGTCGGCGGCGTTGAGCACATGGCGGGTCAGCGCGATGATCGGCGCGATAGTCCGCGAATTCTTGCCGGCCTCGGCCAGCGGCTTGCCGAGCTTGGCCGCCTGCGCCGCGAGCTTCTGGTCGAAGGGGATCAGGAAATCGATCTTGCGTTCGATCGACCCTTCGAAATCCTTGCGGCTGATTTCGAGCTGGCCGGCGGCGTGGACGCGATTGGCGACGACGGTCACCTGCGTCTGCGGCGCATTGGCCTTCAGCCAGGACAGCAGCCGGATCGTGTCGCGCGCGGCGGCGAGCGTCAGCTCGGTCACCACGACCATCGACTGCGTGTCGCGGATCAGGTGCGGGTAGAGAATCAGCATGCTGCGCGGCAGATCGACCACGGTCGCCTCGAACGCGGCGCGCATTTCCTCCTGCAACTGGAGGAAGGCGGTGCCGTCGGTCATCAGCGGGGTGTTGATCGGCGCTTCGGCAGAGAGGACGGCGAGTTTTTCGCTGGCCTTCACCATCGCACGTTCGATGAACAGGCCGTCGATGCGGCTGGGATTTTCGATCGCGTCGGTGAGGCCGCGGCCGGGCTCCAGGTCGAGCGTCAGCGCGCCGGTGCCGAAATGCACGTCGAGGTCGAGCAGCGCGGTCGTGCGCTTTTCCTTGTCGCTGACCAGCCAGGCGAGCGAGGTCGCGATCGTCGACGCACCGACGCCGCCGCGCGTGCCGATCACGGCGATCGCGCTATGCGGCCGGTCGAGGCTGGCCTCGATCGGCTTGGGCGCGTTGAGCATCGCATGCGCGTGGCCCAGCGATTCGCGCAGCGCGTCGGGCTGCAGGGGCTTGAGCAGATAGTCCTGGATGCCGCTCGCGATGAGGTCGCGATACAGCCGCACGTCATTCACCTGACCGGCGGCGATCACCACCGTGCCCGGCTCGCAGACTTCGGCCAGCGCATTGATATCGTTGAGCGGATCGCCCGATTCGGCGAGGTCGACGAACAGGATCTGCGGGCTTGCCGAGACCGACAGCGACTGCACCGCGTTGCGCAGGCCGCCCTTGTAGACCTTGTCGATCGACCAGCCCATGTCGCCGGCGATCGGGCGCAGCGCTTCGGCGCTGGCCTCGTCGCAGACATAGGCGGCGAAGGGATCGCGGCTGACGATGCCGGCCGGTTTCCACGGCGCGTTCATATCAACGGCCCCCCTTGGCGCTGACCTGTTCCAGCGCGCCTGCGCCGGTCGCCGGTTTCTTGCGGTAGGCGTCGATCGCCTTGGCAGTGAGGACCGGATCGCTGATCGGATCGTGGTCGACGCCGCGCACCAGATCGCCCGGACGAGCGACCATGGCGGCCAGATTGGTGTTCACCGCACAGCCGAAGTTCGACGAGGTATTGGCGTCGAATTCGTGCGAGGCGTCGCGGCTCCAGTCGGGGCAGCCGGGAACGCGCGCGTGCATGCGGCTTACCACGACGCGGACCGTGCCCGGCGTCACCGGGGCGGCGGTGACGGGGTGATCGTCCGACAGCAGCAGGCCATAGCTGGCGACCACGGCGGCGACCTCGTCGCGCGCTGCGACCGGGATCGGGCCGCCGGCATCGACGCCGACGCGATCGCCGAAGCCCAGATGCATGGTGTTCATCCAGTCCGAGAGGCGGCGCGCTTCGCTGGGGGCGAGTCGCCCGCCTGCGGTGGCGACATCGAGTGCATAATCCTGCCGGGAGACGACGGGCTGATGCACCGAGGTGATCCCCGGATTCTGCGTGCCCATGCAGCCGCCGAGCAGCAAGGCCGGCGCGGCGAGCGTCGCGCGCAGCGTGGCAGGAAGGATCGAACGCTTGGTCATCGCAGCCATGTCCTTGGAGCAAACCATCAGTTGGAAAAGCCGGGGACGGGCGCCGCGCCGGCCCTGCGCACGGTCGCGCGCGGATCGGCGCCGGGGCGCGGCGAGGCGGGGACGGGCGCGCGGCCGACCGGCACCGCGGCGGCGGCTCCGATCGTCGGCGAGACCGCCATCGGCGAACCCGGCACCATCACGGGTCCCGGTCGCGGGCCACCCGGCGTGCCGGATATTTGCCCCAGCAGCAGGCGTTCGGCGTCGGTCGGTGCCCGATAGCCATCGGTCGGCATCGCGATCTGCGACAGGCTGTTCACCGGCTTCACCAGATACGGGGTGATGATGATGACCAGTTCCGTCTCGTTGCGCTGGAAGCCGTTCGAGCGGAACAGCGAGCCGATGATCGGCAGGTCGCCGAGGAACGGCGTTTTCTGGATCGTGTTATTGTGGCCGTTCTGCAGCAGGCCGCCGATCATCATGCTCTGGCCCGATCCCAGTTCCAGCGTCGTTTCGACGCGGCGGGTGGTGAGGCCGGGCACGCGCGTGCCGTTGAGCTGGACGGCATTGGCGTAATCGAGCTGCGACACTTCCGGGCGGACGCGCAGGGAGATGCGCCCGTCCGACAGCACCGTCGGCGTATAGGCCAGGCTGACGCCATATTGCTTGTATTCGACCGAGGTCGTGCCGAAGCCGCCCGCGATCGGCACCGGCACTTCGCCGCCGGCGAGGAAGGTGGCGGTCTCACCCGACAGAGCGGTCAGATTGGGGTTGGCGAGCGTCGTCACCTGACCCGTCGTCTCGCCCAGGTCGAGCGCGCCGATCACATCGACGCCGAACAGCTTGCTGGCGAGGCCCAAAGTCGCGCTGTTCGCGGCCTGGGTGATGATGCTGCCGTTAGTGGCGGGGGTGGTGAAGCCCGTGCTCAAAGGGCCGGGTCCGAAGTTGGTGCTGGCGCCGCGGCCCTGCGCGAGGCCGAACTTGAAGCCGCTGGTGGCGTCGTTGGTCTGCCAGTTGACGCCGACGTTCTTGATGAAGTTGCGGCTGACCTCCGCGACGCGGACCTGCAAATTGATCTGCAGCGGCGTCGCGGTGCGCAGGCGCGAGAGGACCTTGGTCGTATCGCCGACATAGGCCTGGACCAGGCGCTCGGCTTCCGCCGCATCGCCCGGCCCGGCCACCGTGCCGGTGAGCAGGACCAGGCCGTTCATCGGGGTCGCGGTCAGCTGCGCATCGGGCATCGCCAGCCGCAGCATCGTGCTGATCGAATCGAGGTTTTGGCCGACGCGGACCGTGGTCGCATAGACGACCGCGCCGCCCTTTGCGGTAGCGGAGATCGTCGTCTCGCCGGTCTTCTTGCCGTAGATATAGAGCTGGGTCGGCGAGCGGACCTGCACGTCGGCGATGGTTTCGTCGGCGACGAACACGTCGCTCATCGCGCGCGGCAGCGTCACCAGGCGGCCGCGGCCGGTGTTGACCTGCACGATCGACGATCCCGCCACGCTGGCGCCGCCGGCGGGCAGGCGCGCGTCGGCGCTGCCGCCGAGGCTGGCGGCCGCGAGGACGAGGCCCAGCGCCAGTCCGAGCGATGCCGTGCGTGGCGGCGCGGTGCGCCGGCGTGCGTCGGCAGATACGGTGGTGCGCATCTTAATTCTTCCCCCCGACCGGAACGACGGTCACGTTGTTGCCGCGCGCGACGCGCACGACGGGTCCCATGGCGACGGCGGTGCTTCCCGCTGCCGCACCCGGCGTACCCGCACCCGGCAGGGGCACGCCCTGGACCGAGGCGGGGCCATTGCCCTTGCCGCTCGGCACCGTGCTGCGCTGGTAGCGCGACACGTCGGCGCCGGTGGCGAAGCTGGAGCTGCCGCTTTGCGGTTGGGCGGCGACGCGCAGCATCATCGCCTTTTCGCCCTTCGCATCGCCCGGCACCTTCACCGCGCCATTGGCGATCGCTTCTTCGAGTTCGCTGGGATTGTCGGCCAGTGCGCGCAGCGACAGCGAGAGTTCGCCGATCGTGCGGGCGACGGCGACCTGTTCCGCCATCTTGGGCGTCGCCTCCAGCGTGACGGTGGAATAGGTGCTGACCTTGGTCTTGCCGTCCTCGCCCACGACATTGTCGGTGCGCTGGTCGGTGGCGAGCACGCGGACGTTGCGCATGATCGTTTCGGACACCTTCAGCGGCGGACCGTCACCACCGCCGGCAACCGTCTGCGTCAGGACCAGGTCGATCCGGTCGCCCGGAAAGACGAAGCCCGCCACCGCGGCCTGATTCGACACGGCGACGGTGACCGCGCGCATGCCGGGGCCGAGCGCCGCGGCCAGGAAGCCGCGGTCTCCGGGCGAGACGAGCGCGCCCTTGGTGAGCGGCTGGCCGGCGGTGATCGCGTTGCGCACCACCGTGCCCTGCAGCTTGGTGATGTCCGTCGTCGGCTTCAGATAATAGGCGCCGTCGACCAGTTCCTTGGGCCAGGGCTGAAACTTCAGCGCTGTCGCATCCAGGATGGTGCCGACGGGCAGCGCCCGCGTCGCGACCAGTACTTCCGGGCCGGTGACGGGCGGCGGTGGCGGCGGCGTGCCCATGGCAGCCGCCTGCGGTGCCGCGGACCCGGCGATGAGCGTGCGAGCGAAGAATGCCGTAATGCCGGCCACGAACAGCGCGCCCACCAGCAAAACGATCTTGCGACTATCCATGTCTCATCGGGCCTTTCAGGTCGCCGGTGGTTGATCCGACGGTAATCATTGCAGCGGAGTGGTTAAGATCGGGTTTGCGCCACTTGGGCCGCAGCCGGCACAGGACCGTCGATCGGCAGGATGGCCGGCAGCACCAGCAGCGCGGCGGCCGCGATGGCGACTCCATAGGGCACCTCGATCGTGCCGAAGGCGCGGCGGCGGCGCTGGTCGATCATCATCAGCACGGTGATCGCGCCGCCCAGCACCGCCATCACCATCAGCATGTCGACGAGACTGCCGAGCGGCAGCCATAGCGAGATGGCGGCGATCATCTTGACGTCGCCGCCGCCCATCCAGCCGGCAGCAAAGGCGCAGATGAACACCCCGAAGACGATGGCGGCGACGAGCAGCTGCACCCCGACGTCGGTCCAGCCCAATCCCAGCGCCCACCACCACAGTGGCGCGAGCAGCGCGATCGCCGCATTCTTGGCATTGGCGATCTCGCGGGTGCGCGCGTCCTCGATCCCCGCCGCCAGCAGCAGTGCGGCCAGGACCATTGCGAGTCCAACGATCGCGAAAGCGTTCCATCCCATCACGCGATCACTGGTAGACGGCATGGCTTGCCAAACCGTAACCATGATGGCGATGACCCTGATTTGCATGACTCCATCGCCATGACCGCCGCCAGCACGACCGTATCCGCCGATCCCGACGCGCTGCGCCGCGACTGGCCTGCGGGTTCGCGCCTGTCCGAATGGGTGGCGCCCGACGGCTGGCGCCATCGCCGGTTCGACTGGACGCATCCCGCCCCGCGCGGGCGCATCCTGGTGCAGGGCGGGCGCGCCGATATCATCGAGAAATTCGTCGAGACGATGGGGTGGCTGCACGATCACGGCTGGTCGGTGACCGCATTCGACTGGCGCGGGCAGGGCGGGTCGGGCCGGCTGTGCGCCGATCCCCACGTCGGCCATGCGGCGAGCTTTGCGCTCTGGGTCGAGGACCTCGGCCATTTCTGGCGCACGTGGCGGGCGGAGGCGGACACGCCGGTGGCGCTGCTCGGCCATTCGATGGGCGGGCATCTGGTGCTGCGGGCGCTGATCGAGGGGCGGGTCGATCCCGATGCTGCGGTGCTGGTCGCGCCGATGGTCGGCATCCGCTCGCCGATCGGCAACCGGCTGGGCGCGCTGCTGGCGCGGGCGGGCGAGGCGGGGGTGATGGGATCGGGCGCGGCGGACGAACGCCAGGCACAGGTCGAGGGCAAGCTGCGCGACGAGGTCGAGGCGCTGCTCAAGCCAATCGTCGGCGACGGCAAGGTCCGCGCGGAAGTGTCGGCGGAGATCGACCGCGACCAGACCCGCGAGGAATCGGACATGTTCGATCCCGACAAGCAGGTGATCTCGCGCCAGGTCACTGTCGAAAGCGGCGACCAGAACCAGGAGAACGACGCAGCTCCAGGGCTCGCCACGGTCGGCGCCCAGCTGCCCGAGGCCTCGTCGAACCAGATGCGTGGTTTGGGTTCGGTCATGACTTCGCCGAGCGCACACGCCAGCGAGCGACGATCAGCCAGCAGGCGTTGCAGTGCATCGAG